>Ga0172381_10001679_pt1 | contig 25378 bp, 22 predicted proteins | sample Leawel6488metaG_FD_119754 | JGI IMG/M metagenome (GOLD analysis project Ga0172381, IMG submission 119754) | Leachate microbial communities from a municipal landfill in Southern Ontario, Canada - Leachate well 64-88 metaG | ecosystem: Engineered > Solid waste > Landfill > Unclassified | place... | reverse complement strand
TTCCTACTGGTATTTCTACCATATCTTACATTCACTACATTTTCCAGCGCGATTTCCTTAACGCCGCGTAAATCCAAACGATTCAGCGCATAATTCACATAGTTTTTTCTTTCCGAAACGGCCCGCCAGAATGCCCGTGATCCACGTTCCTTCCTTGCCATCTTAGCGGCTATGGTATCCAAGTTGACGGAGATGGTCCGTTCCGGCTGGTTTTTCTTGGGCGCCTTTATGATCAGATCAGGAGTGACTGATCCGTTGGACAGTGACAGGGTCGTCTTCAGCCCCTGATCGGCGCCGATCCTTATGCCTTCCGTTCGTTGAGGGACTTCCTTCTGCCATCTAAGCTGGACGCCGTGCTCGTCGATTAAATATCCGGAGCAGCGTTCCCAGGTTCCGTCCGTGTATTTCTTCAGCCTGGAATGCCTGCAGATGGGAATCCTGACGTGTTCGCGTCCCGTAGATTTGATCCTGACGTATCCGTAGAACTTTCCACCGGGCGTTTCCATGAAATCCGCGCATTTAGAGCTGATCTCTATTCCCGCATCACTTAAATCCGGCTTCTTCGGCATCGATTCTTCTATCTTTGCCCAGAGCCGTTCGCTGTATTCGCCCTGTCCGCATAGCCTGTCAAATACATATATCCGCGCCGACTGCTTGCTTAGCATTGCACGGAGCTTGCCGCTTAGCTGCGTGACCAATGAACTGAGCATACGTCCGCTTAGCCACGTGACCAATTAACTGAGCATACGTCCGCTTAGCCACGTGTCTATGCTGAAACGGTTGTAGTCCAGGTATTTAGGTAATGAGAGCTTGAATTTGCGTACATTGAACTCATGGATGCATCCGTCTTCCATCCAGCAGTATCCGTTACTCCACAGGTCGTCACAGATCAGCTGCATCACTCTGCGCCATTCAGACAGCAGGATGAGAATTTCATCCTGCTTTCTTGCATTAGCGAACTTGAGTGTATGTTGTGTCGATAGGACAATCATATTAATAGTTTATATCCTTCATATAAATTATATCTTTATTAACTTCCAGTCTTGCATATATTCCATTGATTCATTATATTTTCTGTATCATGTTATTAGACTTCTTATAGAATCATTGAATTATGTGCATTCAAAGAATATCATACGGCGTCTAATAACATAAATAGAGAGGTATATATGAAAATCCTTCAGATAAGGACAGTCCTGGCAACAATTTTTCTTTCGCTATGCATAGGTCAGGTATATGCGTGGAGTCTTCTTTCAAGCCATGTGACAGCAGTGTTAAATCATGACATGTCATTTGCGTTTTCTCTTGCAATATTGTTTCTTGGACTATCCGCGGCGTTCATGGGAAAATTCGTCGAGAAGAATCCTAAAAAGGCATATGTCATGTCAGTCGTTCTGTTCGCATCTGGATTCATGCTTAGCGGACTAGCCTGCCATATACATAGCGTTACACTGTTCTACATTTCCTACGGATTCCTGTTCGGATGCAGCTGCGGACTTGGATATGTGGCACCAATAAAAACGTTGATGCTGTATTTCAGACATAACAAAGCGGTAGCAAGCGCAATAGCTATACTTTCGTTCGGACTTGCCAAATCATTTTCAAGTCCGCTTTACACATATCTGACAAGTAATTTCTCAATAGATAATGCATTTTACATACTTACCGGGATATATCTTATACCGCTGGTCATCTGCGCCTTTCTTTTCTGTAAATTTCCCGTTAACTATATGGCAAAAAATGTCGAAACTGTAAAGCTTAAGAATATTGCATTCACGTTGCCATATATTTCAACCTGCCTGTTCTTCTTCCTGAACATCGCATGCGGTCTTGCCTTCATTTCACAGGAAGCCCAACTATATAAGCATTTAGGGGTAGAAATAGGACTTGCAACGGTATTTTGCACATTGAGCGCAGTTTTCAATGCAGGCGGAAGGTTTGGATTCGCATGGATAAGTGATCATACTAACAGATGGTTTCCGTATGTTATCGTATTTGCATTAAGCGCGCTGATATGCATGGGATCTATTTTCTTTCCATCTACTATAATGTTCGTTATAATGATTATGATACTTAATATGAATTACGGCGGAGGATTCTCTCTTCTTCCTAGTTTTATCGCGGATAAATACGGCATAAACAATACATCAACAATTCATTCGTTTACTCTTAGCGGATGGGGATTCGCAGGGATAGCGGCGTTGTTTCTAAAACACCTTGATATTAATGTTTTGCTTCCTGTATGTGTTTTGCTATATACAATCAACATCGGATTGTTATATATAGGTTCTAGGCATGAAAGAAATATGGTAAGCGATCAGGATTAAAAAATCCCGGCATTGCCGGGATTTTTCATTCTGTGAATATTTTAAGAATATCGAAAGTTTTCCCATAACTTGAGAAAAGCCATCTGCGTATTTCTTTAAGCGGCTTGTATTCATATGCAATTACTTCGGGTGATTGCTTTCCTGTTTTCTTATCGGCAAAAAAACTGTCACAATGATATTCTGAAATTTCCGGCATATCTTCCGGTAAGAGTTTAAGTAGATAAATAATTATCTGCTTTCCCTTTATATATTTAACGGGCGAATCAGATAGTGGAACGGCCATATCCATGTATGCATCAAAATCATGCGATAGTGTAAATTTTTTTCTGTAAATTCATCAGCCCCTCCACCAAGTCACCCTACGGTGATTGGGGAAGGGCCAGATGGAGTCCTTCAATTCTTTTAGTTTTGGAATTACGACAAACTTCAACTAAAGGAAAACAGATGAAGAACTCCAATGCTGAATATACAAATTCCGCAGACATTTTAAACATGCTTGTGGAGCGAGGCCCTGATGCAATCCTCGACTTATTTCGGATTATGATGAATGAGGCAATGAAAGTGGAACGATCAAGCTACCTGAAAGCACAACCCTATGAGCGTACTGATGAGCGTATGGACTATGCTAATGGGTTTAAACCTCGATCAATAACGACAGGTTTAGGAAAAGTAGCCTTAGACATTCCGCAAACCCGAGAAAGTGGGTTTTATCCCAAGTCTTTAGAGGCAGCCACAAGATCTGAAAAGGCGTTACGCTTAGCTCTGGCAGAAATGTATGTGCAAGGCGTATCGACCCGAAAGGTCACAAGGATACTGGAGAAACTCTGCGGGCTTGAAATAAGCTCATCCCAGGTCTCCAAGGCAGCGCAGGGCCTTGATGCGGAGGTGCAGAAATTCAGGAGCCGAGAACTGGGCCCCATGCAAGTCGTATGGCTGGACGCTCAATATCAGAAAGTACGCAAGGACGGTCAAGTATGCGATCGGGCCATACTGATCGCAGTTGGACTCAATGCGAAGGGCCAGCGAGAGATTTTAGGTGTAGACACTTCTAGCAGTGAAGCCGAAACAAACTGGAGACAATTCTTAGAGTCATTAACCGGTAGGGGTCTTACAGGAATGGAGTTGATTATAAGCGATGATCACGCAGGACTTCGTAATGCCCGCAAAGCAGTATTTCCATCAGTCCCTTGGCAACGATGCCTTTTCCATATGGCACAAGACGCCCAGAACAGGGTGCCAAGAAACGACATGCGCAAAGAGATAGGCGAAGCCATGCGCCGTATCTATGGACAAGAGACCCTCGAACAAGCCAGAGCCGTGGCCAAGAAAATAATAGGGCAGTACCGCAAGCGGGCCTCCGATTTCAGCTCTTGGCTAGAAGCGAACTATGAAGACGGAATGACTTTCTATGCCTTCAAACAGGATGCATGGCGCAAGATCAGGACTAGCAACTGTTTAGAGAGACTGAACAAAGAAATACGTCGTAGAACCCGTGTCGTAGGGATATTCCCTAATGATGAATCATGTCTAAGGCTTGTTGGTGCTCTACTTATGGAGCAAAACGACGAATGGACTGATGGTAAGATTTACTTAAACCCCAAAGCGATGAAGAAAGTGAAGAAATAAATTTACAGAAAAAAGGGTTGCATTATCTAAAACTGGAACACTTACACATAAATATCAAGCAAGACTAGAGCCTAAGCAACTTACATCTCGTATACTTTCTTCTGATAGTTTTGAAGTAAGGCCAAAAGGAACATCTCTTAAATTTAATTCTCAAGCATCGTGCTTAGACGAACCAATCCCGAGAACACTATTAACAATTGATGAGATTGGCCAGCAACTCAAGCCTCTGCTCTTAATGCAATTTCCTTATGGAGGAATGACCGATGATCGAAATAGAGGATATTATCTTCATGAAAAGATTTGTCGCTTACTTTGCTATGAAATTGGGCAAGATAGTGGTCAGTTTCCAGATATCCCAAATCAACTTTTAGAGATTAAGCTTCAAACATCTCCAACAATTGATTTGGGGCTCCATCAGCCTGATGAGGATTTTGTAATTGATGCTGCTTGGAAAACACCCTATCTTGCGTATATGGTTCGCTACCTCATTATTTACGCATCAATTCTTGAGGATAGCCTAACTATTGAAAATTACTATTTGTGCTCTGGTAAAGAGTTCTTTAAGTTCTTTCCTCGATTTGAAGGAAAGGTCAAGAATACAAAGCTACAAATACCAATACCATCAGGATTTATCTAATCCGAATGATTTATTAACAAGTGTATCTAACTTATGAGCCCAAGACTCTTGAGGAAGTCTATCGTTGAAAATCACTTTGACTAAATCAATAATGGCCTTAGAGCTTTTTGATTCAGGATTTGGTATTGGAAATGTTTGAACATATTGAGCCATAAATCGCCTACGATTAGCATATATTTTATTATTAAATACAACATCGTAATATTTAACAATGAATGCAGAATTGGCAATTCCAAGCATTAACCAAATAAGATCTGGATGAGCAGATTCATCAAATGCAATCCAATAGCAATCGCCATTTACAACAGAGCCACTATTATCAAGCCAAAATTGTGGCAACTCTGAAATTTCACGAAATACGATTTTTTGCTTTGACCATACTGCTGGATCCTGTGGCACCCAAATTTCATACCAAAGTCTACCTGCTTTCTTTATATAATCTCTAGATTCAAGGCGTGCTCTATTGGATTCTAGGAATTTTTTAGAGATTGGATATAGAGAAAGATCTACAGGTCTTTTTTTTGCGCCATCACGTTCATGTGTGTACAATACGGAGCGGGTTGACTGGATATCGGAAGGATAAATATTTCCAGCCACTTCATGTGTCACTAGCGGTTTAAGTAGCTCTGGTCTTGGTATAAAGCTATTCCAGTTTTGCTTGATAAATACATCATCGGCAGTTGTCTTGATTCCAACAGATATTTTTGATACATCTCCAAATGTTCTCCAGCAATTCTTTTTCACTGAATCAAGAAACTTATTTGTTTGTTCATCTGAAGATACCCAGACTTTACGATTTTCGCTAGCTCCATTAAGTAATGAACCGCAGTTGATAGTAAAGCCCGCGCTAATAAGTTCATTAATTAGACTGTCGTTTTCGACTGGTAAATTCCTGTTTTGATTTTCATTACATTTATAACAAGAATAAAATTCACCCTGTCCATTTTCGCATGGTTTCTTTCGCAAAACCATAACCATTGGAAGAACCGCCGCGCCAAATAGTTTTGTATCTCCAAAGTCCCAGACTTCACAGATTTCAAATTCATTCTTTATGACGATTCGAAGACCCTCTCCTGCAAGAGTTTGCATAAATTTATTCGAAGTAATTACAGCAAGTATTCCACCTGCTCGCAAAAACCGTGCAGAACCAGCAATAAATACATGTGCTAAATCAACACGCCCTGTTAATCCTAGCTCTTTTGCAACAGTCTTAATTTTTTCATTTGAAAGATTCTGAGTTCTTACATAAGGCGGGTTCATAATTATAACATCAGAATATTCAACATTAATATCTTGAAACAGGCCAAATGATTGGTCAATTGATTCTACAAAATCTTTAACTGAAAATTTAAACTCACTACCAAATGCCTCATTCGTAATACATGATTGAATAGCATCTTGATCTATATCTGAACCTTTGTAACTAATGGTCTTATTTGGGGCATACTTAAACAATGCCTTCAATAAGCTCCCTTCGCCTACAGCAGGATCAAATACGGTGCCGACTTTATGATTTCCAATATTCCTCCAAACTGCGCGTGCAACAAAGTCAGCAAGATTGTCAGGTGTGTAATAAACCCCGTTATCCTTGATGTGCTTCGCTATGCGACTTTTGTGTTCGTTTATATTAGCTATCATGTTACTTAAAATATACATTTTTTTTGGCAAATATGGGCTCCTGATGCATATTGCCCAGTCATGGACGACTGGACTGATGGTAAGATTTACTTAAACCCCAAAGCGATGAAGAAAGTGAAGAAATAAATTTACAGAAAAAAGGGTTGCATTATCAATCATGCCCGGTTTCTTCTTTGGCTTCCCGGAATGCACTGGCTCTATAATCGGCATCAAATGGCTCGACATGTCCTTTTGGAAGATCATATCCATGATCTATGGGAGATTGGTATAGAGGAAGCTCTGCCAAGAAACGGATTCCATCTGTTATAAGAAGTCCTGACGATATCATATGAGTATCCTATTGTTTAGCATAAAAAATATATTATCATCAGTTGAATATACATTTTTTTCAGGAGACTGTATGGAAACTAGCATGATTAAAACTCTCGCCGATCTTGCATCGGCTACAAGCAACATATCAGAGATACTGCTGCATTATTACAAAAAATCGGGTTTGATAAGACGCCGACAGGTTCTACTGCCCCAACCGTAGAACCGCGTCCTTCGACTGGTAATACATATGGTAACCATCAGGCAATGCACATTGGCGATGTAAAAAAAATGCCAACATCTGAACGGGGAATAACCCGAGTGAATGATATGTCATCGCATAAGGCAATGTCCGTGGACGATGTAAAAAATTGGTCGGCATCTGAAACTGGAATAAACCGGGTGAATGATATGCCATCGTTCATTAATCAGTTCAGCGGTCATATAGGGGCTCAAACAGATCCATCCGATACAGTTAATACAATTCCGGATCCAAATGTTCGCATCAGTAATGGTGGTGGTGATACGGATCGTGATACCCCAAGTGCTGCCGAGGCCCCGTTTAGGGATCCCAATATGAGTAATGACTCATATAGAAAATATTTAGAGAAGAAAGAGTATGAAAATATTGAAGCAATTAAACAGTGCGCTAATATAGATAAAGAATTGCCAAAGTTTATAAAAAAGAAAAGTCCAACCACTAAAAAGAAAATATCGAAGCCAAGGGACAATTCCATAGCCGCTAAACCTGCCACAAAGAGCGATCCGCCGCTCTGTGATAATAAATGAACTAGCAACCCCGTTCCTAAAGATCGGGGTGGGTTTTCGCACATCATATTAAAATGTTTCACGTGAAACATTTTAATATGAGTTTTACTTTTAAAACCGTATTCCTTCCCGTTTGAATGTCTTGTCAAATTCTGGCCATAGCCATTTTCCTATTTCTTTAAGCGGTAGATATTCATATGCGCAAGCTTCAGGCATTGCCGCGTTCTTTTTTTCATCGTGAAAGTAACTTTTGCATGCATATGAATCAAGTGGCGGCATTTCTTCTAGATTAATGCGATATAGCATCAGATTATTTCCTTTGCGAAAAGGAACTGGCTTACGGAATACTCCATGAGCATTTTCATAATACTTCTGCCAGTTATATCCTGTTTCTTCCAGGGCTTCCCGGAATGCCGCATCCTTTACGGTTTCTCCATCGTTTTCCACATGACCTTTAGGTAGATCATATTGTTTAGATTTCCCTTTCATATTTCCATATGGAAGTTCCGCAAGGAATACCTTTCCATCTGTTATAAGAAGACCGGAGGAACATGACGGATGATCAACATCATTTCTTGGATCAACAAATTCCAATAATGTATTTCCAAGCGCAATGATCGCGGTTTCCTGAACATAGGGTAATCCGATTTTAATGACGGATTCTGTAAATATTGCATATGTCTTTTTCATCATTCCTCTTTTCCAAACAGCTTGGCAAAAAATCCTTTCATTCCATGTGATTTTTTCCTTATATTCATGGCATCGTTATTTATATCTTCTGCATAAGGCGAGTCGGGATTTATTTTCATGGCGAAATCAAATCCTGCCGAATCCATCTTGCTTATACCATGCAAAGTATCCGCCAGGGATTCCGTTTTTGCCTGATCAGGAAACCGTACTGCATATTCGGCAAATGTCACTGATACATAATATATACGTTTCATTATCTTGTTTCTAAGGTTAACCGGGTATTTGTTTCGCTTGAAATCCAGCGTTTCGCTTACCCGTGATATCATTTCATTTGACATTCGCTTATATATTGTTTCATATGTTTTTTTCATGAATTCATCTGACATGTCTGAATTTAATTCCGATGATTTGCTAATTATGTCTTTTTCTTTAATTATCGACCAATATGCGCATTCTTTTATACAGCTGTTTATTTCATCATCATCGGTGTTATATAACAATTTATAATATTCGTCATCACCGGAATCACTGGAATAAAAATGACTTATGTCTCCTTTTTTATACCGTTCCGATTCCTTTTCGTCAAGATTTCCCAATATTTTTTTATAATCGTGGCGGGTTCCTTTTGTGTTTCCGGCTTCTTTATATGCCGTTATATAATGGCTTATTTCATGTATAAGTATTTCTTCGGAGTCAGAGAATAGCTGCATCATGGCGTCGTACATTTTGCCTGACGGAGATTTCCCAGATGCCTCATTTAGCAAAGTAATAAAATACGGGCTTTTCATTAGTTTTAACAGATATATATCGATATATGCTAGATTCCCATATCCTGGGTAGAACATTCCTGTTGCATTGGCATGCTTATACATGCTATAATTTATGCAGATGACGTGCTGATGATTCATGAAATCGGGTTTGACCGCATTCCCCTTATTTATGGATGACATATATTCCATGATGGAATATGAATATTTCTGCGTCGTATCAGGGAACCCGGTAATTTTTCCATCGTCAATGAAAATGACAATCCGTTTTGACAGGAAGCCGAACTCTTCCTGCATTTCTGAGATATTTCCATTAAATTTGCTGCTTATTGCAATGGATATGTCAGAATATATATCTGAATCACGTACTGCATTGATTACTGTGTCAGCGAATTCTAGATCTTCGAATTCGCTTGCATTTTCGAATATGGCTGCCGATAGTTTGAGCACGGCCCTGCACTGGGATTCATTCATGCCCATTCTCTTAACCGATTCGTATAATTCAAGTGCTCGTTTCATTATATGCAATATAATACGCATATAGTTTATATAAGATTTGCGGAAGAAAACTTCCGGACTTTATCCCGGAGAGATGAATTCAGCCATTTAAAATACAAAAAGGGCCCTCTTTCGAGGGACCCTTTTCATAAGTTCAGCAACCTTGCGATTACCAGACCTCTTCCTGAGCCGCCGTATTGAACGGACGGTCAAGTGTATGCCCGGCATTATCGGATGTGCCGACAGTATCCAGGGTCACTTCGGTCGTAGGACCTTCATTGGATTCCCAAGGAATGTCGCCCGTGAAGGAGACACCGAGGAGGTCATTGTTGATGAAGCGCACGACACGGTAGAAGAGTCCGCAACCGAGAAGGTTAGCGACGATCGCGTATCTGGACTTCACGATGAGACGAGGAGATGCATCTTCCTGACCTGCGGTCTTGCAGAAGATGTATGGGATGTACGGCATGAATATGATGCCCGATTCTCCCTGACGTGGTCCCTTGAATCCGACCAGCGCATAGTCCTGCCAGGAATAAATATCCTGATAGAGCTTGATCTGACCATTAAGAAGAGATCCTGCATCGCTTACTCCGCCACCCGGCTGTACAGCTGCATCCGTTCCGAGATAAGTCGGGATGTAGATACCGTTATTAAGCGTGGAAATTGCAGCGACGATGCTCGGAGAGCAAATCGCGAAGTTTCCTGAGCCCATGCGGGTCGTCAGAGAAAGCTTGCGGGCCACGCCGATGATGGTATTGACGATACCGCCGGCAATCTTTTCAGCCGCCCAACGACCGTCGTTGAAATTGGCTTTTGCGGAGAGGTCAACCGTAATCGCGGATTCACCACCGAACTTTGGATTCTGGGCTACAGAAACCATAGCGGCAAGAATTTCACGGTCGATTTCCTGCTGGATTTCGAACTGGAGGCCTTCAAGGAGAAGAGCTTCCACGTCCTGACCATGAGCAGCTGCCATGTCTTGCTGAAGTTCAAGGGTGTAATGGGACTTGATGCCCTTTGTACCGACTCTTATCGAACCGGAAACAACCTTGATCGAGGCTTTCTTGATATTATAATGGCCTGATTCAGCATCATAATAATCGCCAACGCCGGACTGATCGCCGAAGTTATTGGTTAGATATGCATCGCCAGTACCATTTGCGGAATTCTTGGACATGCCATTGAACGTTCCGCCTCCGAAGGTTCCTTCGGAATAGTTGGAAAGCATTTCTCCAGAGGTTGTCGTCCAGGGATTGAACGTTCCTTTTACTCCGGTATGATCAGCTACGAGATCATATCCGATTTCCTTCTTGAGACCCTTACGGAAACCGACGGTCTTCGGGGCTTCGTCATCATAGAGGAAACGAAGGGCAAAGTAAATTCCGTTAGGAGTCGTTGTCGGAATGGTGGCCACCGTCTGCATGGCAAGCAGTTCAGGGAACTGTCTGCGCACGAGGGGAAGCGCATATTGCTGATACTGCGCCACATCAGCGGAAATGTTCGCTGATTCTGGGAGGAATCCCTTATTGAGGCGGCACTCGTTTTCAAGCAGAGTGGATATCACTGCTGCATCGGCACGGGAGGTGATCTTCTTGCCAAGGTTGGACTCTAGAATGGGTCTCCACTTTGACGTTGCACATTTTGGTCTGAATTGCTGCATAATATACCTTGCGCACACTGGCGCTGTTCTTGGTTTCTACTTTAAGTTTATTGAGCTATTTACGCAGCAAAAAAATATGGCAAAAATCTGCATTGAAATTAAAAAATCCCATTTTTGCGGGATTTTTCTAATTAAATCAACGATGTTCAGAAAATTTTCAGTATGTTAAATTGTTCCACTCATAGGCGCAGGGGCCATATCTCCTCCGCCGAATTCGTTAGATCCTCCGGCATTGCCGCTTCCTGAATTTTCTCCTAGCATGACATTCTGTTCATGCTCTTTCCAGGATTTATTCAGCGTAAGATCGGCATCGGATATACGCAATCCATATCGAAGGGCATATTCCTGTGAAAGCGGGTTATTCGGGGCATCATCCTTTACGCAGAATTCCATCATTGAACTGAATACTGTTAGGCGAGATGTCCATACATCGGCATCGATATAGCTCTGGAATCCATTGCTGCGTTTGAATTTTATGTCAAAGTTTTCTTCTAGTTTTAATGTGTCTGAAAATTCCTTCTTTGTATTAAGTACCATGATGAATAGTCTTACCAATGCCTGTTCTATCGGAGCCTGATATCTTTGGATTAGACGTGCAAACGATGCTTCCGCCTGGGTGACCTCTCCTATCTTTCCGTTTGAATAATTTACGGAATCTCCGGCAAGAGCAGTTATCCTTCCAAGAGGAACCATCATGGAATTCACCAGATTTCTCTTGAAAAATTTAAGGTCGTCTATATTTCCAAGCTGATCTCCGCCAGCCAATCTTTCTATATTAGATCCGCTTCCGTTTCCAGTTACAGGAATAATAAAGTGCTCCGACAACCCTATTGCCTTTCCCCAGTTAGTTATTTCTCCTGTGGTGGTATTATAGTCAATCTGCCGAGAGAATATCTTGGACTGATCCTTCATATGCTTTTCTGCCTGAGGCTTGGGCATCCCTCCGACGTCCACTTTAAGTACCATTTTCTCAGATCCCCATAGCACGCGGTACATAACCACGGAATCCTCTATGGTGCTAAGCTGATTATGAGCCTTGACTGCCGGCTCAAGTATGGATCTAGGATCATTTACCCCACCCGGTCCATATAAGTCAAGAGAAAGGAAAAGAATCTGGTTAGGCGAAAAATCTATATAGTTCTTTCCGGTATGTGAATAATTTCCTGTTATCATCTGCCTATAGCCTATTATTAGGTTATCCTGCACAATTACGATCATGTTCTCTTCCGGCAGAAGATTAAGGCCTGTTATCTCATGAGACTGCTCATCATATATGACTTCAAGGAACAGTCGGCCTTCTGTAAGCATTTTTTTCATGTAATTCCATGCGGTGCGCTGAAATTTGCATATCTTTCTCAATACATCCCGTTTGAACACGGTCTGCAACCCACTTTTGGTAGTTTCGCCTAGGTTTGCATAGGAATTTATTTCAAGGGAGCATATATCTCCAAGATCATCGGTATATACAGCTTCGTTGCATATCTGAGTAAGTGCTTCGTTCACCTCGGATCGTGTAGCGATGATATTGTACTTCATTTTTCGTTCTACATTATTACGCCAGTATAGCTGTACTTGGTTTTCTGCTATGGCGTCCTGGACTCTGGATGGATCTACCGTTCCGTCATTTATCATCATCGACGGCATGTATGTGGAGAAGCCATCGGGAGAAAGACCGTTGGGATACATCATCTGACTGGATCCCTGTCCGACGGAGTTTCTGGAATTTACAATGCTTCGGTGGGTGTCTTCTCCGTTAAATGCCCGGTCAAACAGTTCTCCCTTGGGATTATTTTCTCCATAATCCCTTACATGAGTCATTACCAGGGAAGCTATGTTTTCTGGTTTTTTCTTAGATTTAAAAAGCATGGTCACTCCTTTTTAGGGTATCTTACCCTTACTCCGCCAAAGATCACATAAAATGCAGGCTTTCTTTCCGCTATATAAAACGCGCGCAATGATTCATCTGATAAGTTTTTTGACAAAAGCCGTTTTCCATTGGCTTCGGCATCAATCACCATCAGAAAATCCCCTATCGGAACGTCAAAAACAGGAATTCCATTATATGTCTGCAAATGTTCGTTCATGGCTGAAATAAATTATTTTTCTATATTCTATAGTAGTTTATATAATATTCGCGGATGCTATTGTCAGTAAAAATGTATTTTAATTTAAACCGCGTATGGATTGCGCTAGTTTTAAACCAAGGAGACAACAATGGATGATGGAAAATTGAAACTTACAATGACAGACAGAATCGCTATAGGACGATATATAAATGTCATTCCATGCACGATTGAAATACGTCTTAGCATAGACCGGTTCAACGATATATTTCTTCCGACGGCTAACGATATCAAGAAGGCGGGGGCTGTTATCGAGAAGGGAAAGCTTATTGAGATAACGAATGATTTTTCTACTGAATTTAATAAAAGCGACATTCCGGAGGCTATCCGCACGGGAGTAAACGATTTTATCTCTTCGAAAGAAGGTAATAAAAATATTACGCCAAATTACATCGATACCGTTATCAAACCATTGAAGAAGCTTGTGCAATGATGTCTGACTTCTATATATATTTATCGGATTTCACCAATCATGCAGACGATTTTGCCCATAATGGCCTGGTGGAAGAATTTGCATCATGTCTGGATACCATTATTTCAGATGAAACATTTGCAAATAAGATAGTGCCGATATTCATAGTTCGTGGAGGTCCTGGTGAATATTCTCTTGAACCCATCTATTTTTCATATTTTGCCGGCATCCCGTTTGTTTTTTCCACTGCCTATAGGCTGTATGGAAAAGATAAAGATTCAATTGCAGAATCGCCTGATGGAGGAACATTCATCAGTGACGTATTTAATTACAATAATGATAACGTCTATAATCTAGGATCTGCATATGACATGGAACACATAGATGAGGCGCTTTCTCCGGCAAGGAATGGTAATGTTTCCCCTGATGCTCAGATTGACAAGTCTATGCTTGGCACAGTGATAGTTGATTCTAATCTATCCGCAATCAGGACGATTACCCTTCCTAATGGCGGAATAATAGATGTATATGCATTGGATGGATCTTCCATGGATGCACTTCAACTAGATAAAAATTATAGCGCTGAAGGACGTACGATATCATATTCTGACAATCCTGACGGGATCATCTATCTTATCGGAGTGGGGGGTAATCCTGCCGTACGGAATATAGGCCTCGTTAGCGGAAGCGATGGATTCGTATATACTGCATGGACAAATAACAGTCCCGAATATTTTACAATTGCAGAAGAAATGCTTAAATATTTTCCGGTGGATTCTATTGAAAATGATCTTACCGACATGACTTCCGCCATAGGATCCCATATTCTTATGCATTTGCGTAAAAATCAGTTAGAATCAGATCGCGAGTGTTGGTGACGGTCCAAAGTTCATCTGCCAGGTTTCTCGCCGGCATTATAAACTATTTCCGATTGGGATACGTCGGTATTGGTGAAATATGGCAATAAATTTAAAAGTGCAAAATTCTAAGGACGTTTTCTCTAGCGGAGATGCCCAGTATTATAAAGAAAAATACGATTTTTTCACAAATGCCGGTGATCCCGATGCAGACACCGTAATACAAAATCTCAGAATACGGCATTTTTTCAGAACGTTCGCGCTTCTGTCATCCATCAGTGCAAATACTGGAATAAACGTAGATAGTGGGTCTCAAATATTATCTGTATATGGATCATACAATGACTGGAGAATTCCGGGAAGACCGCCTAGGATAGACCTATCTGTTGATTATGAAAATATCATAGAATCAACCCGCGGAAAGCGGTTTGATGCTGAAATTAGTCTTAGAATAAATTCTTCTCTCACGGTAGGGAACATGCCATCTAATTCGGAGGCATGGTTTAAGCTCATAAGCGCATCAAATGCGGACAATATATATTTTAACCCATATGATCTGACTACTTCATTTTCATATAACGAATATAATACACAGATAATAAATCCAATGAATCTTCTTGTCGAAAAGCGGGTGTCATCGATACAGATTTCAGATATAAAGACCACTACGCTGGCAACAGATATAAATAATACGTCTGAGGTGACCGTCACTACATCTTCTCCTCATGGGCTTTCGGTCGGGATGTGTGCTACAATATTTTCCAGCAGTGTTTCTGCCAACCGGCTTTTTGGAAAGGCTTCCGGGGAAAGATATCTTGGCGATTTCTATGTTACCGGGGTTCCTACTTCTACCACATTCACATATTCTACATATCATAATCCTAAAATTATTACATCGGCTATAGAATACACTAGCTCCACATGGAATGATCTTTATCTAGAAGTCTGGAAGCTAAGTCCATATGAAGAAAGCGCTACATATTCATATTCAGGAAATCTTCTTACATTGACCACATCCAGCGGAGCGCATAATTTTGAATCAGGCGATAATATATCAGTAAAGTTCGGCGATTCTTCATATATAAAGATGATTAAAATATCTGCTGTAAGCGGTAATTCTATATCGGCGATATATTCAGATTCATCAGGAATTCCTGCAGGAACGGAATGCACTCTTATATATACGCCTCGCCTTCCATCCGGAAGCGTGCCTTATAATCTGGACTCCTCCATAGCTGCTCCGGCAACTGCGGTTTCCCATTGTGACATGACCTCATTATTTTATGCTGACCGTGATACATATTATTCCACTCAGTCGGCGGATACTGCCATTTATGGCGATACTACACCTATATCGGCGATAAAAGGGCAGGCATACCCGATAGTTCATTTTCCTGTTCCTAATAATTATGATAGTGCGGTAGATTCCGGTATAGTGTCCGAATTCAGCATATATGGAAAGAGTTCGAATGCTAATAATGCAAGCATGAATCTTAGGGCATTTTCCGTATCTGATGATGCATGGAATGAAGACGCAATCAATTCATCTTTTGCATCTAAGATAAATCTACAGGATTCTAATGTAGGAACATTATCGACACGCGATTTTGGAAATTATACTACAGGATTTACAAATACATATTCAAGATTCGAGATAAACCAGGACTTCACACTTAACATGATTACCGGAAAGTCTAGCAGATCTCTGTATGTCACTATATCGGATACTTCTACTGCAACTAATCTTACCTTTCTTACAAAGGAAAATAATGAAGAATGGCCATATATGGTCATTTCAACCGGAATTTTTGCGAAGAAAACTCCGGTCGTATCGATTGACAATACATATATGTATGTAGTCTGTGATTCAATCGACATTGATTTGGCTAATTCTAGGTTTGCCGCAACTATAAATACTGATGTTTTGACTAGCGGAAAATTCATGTACGTAAGAAGCTGGCCAATGTTTTCCCCTGGCGATATAATAGAAGTTCTGAATACTACTGGATATGACACCACTGAGGCCGTAGTTTCTGAACTTTCCGGAAATAAATTATACTTCACATGTCCATATTCATCAACAAGTTTTCGAGAGGAACGCGGGGCAATAATCAGAAATAAGTCCAGAATGATATCAACATATAATGTATCCGATGTTGAAGTATCAATTGACGCATCGCTTATATCCACCCCTAGCTCCACAGTATCCGTCTCTGAGTCCGATAAGTTTCCTTATCCGCAAAGTTCTGAATTTGATCTAAGACACACTAATAACATAAATACTTTGCTAAATGTTAGATATACCGAAGACGGAAAAGCCTCGGAAGTTGTCGCGCCGGTCATCTTAACGGATGTCACCATAGGAGATGATGGAGACAGGTTCCAACATATAGGGCCAAATGATACATTGACTCTAAAGGGAATAAACATGGGATCATTGAGCGGAACCGCCACCGCTGTTCTTGGATCTGTTACATGGGAAGATGGAGTATCGGCGTCAGGTGTGACCGCTCAGTTACAAAATACATCAGGAAACTGGACGTTCAATTACAGGAGTGACTTTGATTTACAGAAGCAATTACCAGTGCTTGAAGTCAGGAATACGGCAACGGCGACTCAATTTAAGGTGAGCAGCGAATTTCTTAGCGGAGACATTGTCACTTTCATATCTACCGGAATATATGCCGCTGGACATGGATCAAATTTTCCCATTGATTCTAATGATCCATCGTATATCCACTATGCTGAAAATTATTATATGGTTATATCTGAAGATGGATCGGATTATGACTGGATACAGATTACGAAATCATATGTTCCCCGATATTCTGACACTGAATTTGATCCTTCGGCGATCACTTACGTCAAGTTTTCTGATGATGAGATCACTTATATAAATGGCAAGATAGGTGGTGCTGGGGTACAGCCATTATACATGTATAATCCGCTTACATCCATTACTATAAAAGATACCGGAATTGATACCGGAAGTTATTCTAACCGTATGTATATTCAGATAGATGAGAAGCCGCCTGTAATTTATGTTAATTCTCTCATTCAGTCATATAATACGCCATTTGATATGTATGTGTCTGATGTTAATGATATCGTTTTGCTTAATGGAAGCAAAATTCCTACCGATATACAGCTTGTCGGAAATAAATTCATAAAATTATCAGTAACGATAAAGAAATTCGGGAATTCATCATTCGAATTTACTGATTCTGCCGGAAATCATAGCAAGGTAGTCATATCTATTCCAAACGTAGATACTGACATATCAGTAGAACTTACTGGAATGGCTAATACCAGTGATAATGAGCATGTGATGACATTTACGGTAACCGGAGAAGCCGTCGCCATAGACGATACGGTTAGGACGATTACTTTGGCATATGGTAATCCTGGAATATATTCATCTATAGGAAGAATTAGCAATATCGGGACTATCGGATCTGTATCCGGAAATTCTGCACAATCATCATTTACATTCAATATTAGAATGTATGATTCTGAGCTTAGTACAGGAATACTTAAGATATGTGTCGGCAATAGATATACGGATACTCTTCTGCATAAATATGCTGAGTGGTATGGCCCAGTGTCGTTTCCTTCAACGAAAGCATGTGTTTCTTCAGGTGATATATTAAGTTTCCGTGGAGTTAATCTTCAAAATATGGACATCACTAGATCTACGCAGAACGGATCATTTTCAACCGTGGATGACATTGTTGTAAACGCAACTGATACGGCCACGGTTACACTTAAATCTGCCTTGTTTCATTTAAGGTGGATATGGCTTGGATGGACAACTGTCACTGAAGTTCTTGTAGTAGATCCTAATACCAACGAGCAGTCCTGGGTGGAAGTATTCAATACTAAGATTAATGAAACGGACGTCATTAATTATAGTAATATCTATACAGATTCTACACATACTACTAAATATACAGGCGAAGAGGCATATGCCATTACCTCTGCTGCAGAAACGTCAGGATCACTTCTTTCGCCGTCAGAAGACGATTCCGTCTATGATAAATACATAGATAATGTGGCCTATGTCAATGGACTTCCTATTTTCAGGACATGCCATCCGGATAAATTAGAACAATATGGATATGCCTATTCAACAAATACGGCAGCATTTAAAAATATTGATCTTGATGGCGATAATAACTCCATAACGTATGAATTACAGATGAATGATGCATTATCGGTTTCCCATGGGGATACATCGTATGATGACATGATGTTCGTATTCTATATAAATCCATCTACTCCGGAAAACCCCAGTGGATCTATAACAGTAGAGGAAAGAAATAGCATAACGCAGAATACTACAACAGAAACCACTTCATATACGCTTGCCGTAAGTGATACTACAAATTTCGCCATTTCTGATATCATTCAAGATGATGCAAGCACCATGAAAATAAAGTTAGCAGATGCATTTATAGGGACGCATTCATTTGCGGTTTTATGGAGCGGTCCTACTTCCGGAGAAGTTATATCTCCACAGGTAGACATTGGCTATTATCTATCCGAGAGAGTTGCACAAGCGCCTACAATATCTATATCGTCTGATGATAAATACATGGAAGTTAAACAATATTCCGAATGGGTGGAACCGAATGATATAACTGCGACTGATTACTACGGAAATGATCTCTCATCAAAAATCGTCATGAGCGGAGTTATAGATACCAATGTTCTAGGTTCTCAATATAGGCAATATTATGTGATAGATTCATGCGGAAGGAAATCTAATGTGGAAATCCGCGAAATATTTGTATCTACCGGATGTCCGGTATATATAACGTCTTCTAAGCCGTCTTATTCTTCTTCGGAAAATATCGTTCTGCTCATTGATGAAATAAAGGGAGGCCTATTTAATCAGAATTATCTTAATAACATAGTTCACTTTAAGATCGAAGGAAAGGATGTGATATCTTCAATAATTTCCGCTACCTCTGATAGAAAGAGTATAACGGTCGAAAATCCTGGAATAATAGGCAGTAAAATAGCAGTGCAGGCATTTGTCGGATTTGATAACGACGGATATCCTAAATGCGAATGGACTAATGTTACATACATAGCAATAGTTTCTCCAGGAGAAGCCAGTAAGGATATATCATCAAGCATAATAGGCACGAATTCAATATCGAAATTTTCACAGGTTAATCTTGAACCAGTATATACCAAGGATCTTGCATATTCTTCATTTTCTATAACGGCAGATGAAAATAATCTGATGCAGAATGTATATACTATCCTTCTTACCAATGCCGGAGAGAGACTGTATGATGACGAATTCGGATCTACGTTGGAAAAGCGGGTATTCGAAATAATAACTGATATAAACGGAGAAGCCAAGATACTTTCCGAGTGCATCACGTTAGTAGAAAAATATGAGCCCAGAGTAGTAATTTTACAAGATAAAAGTTACATTTCCCTTCAGAGTAATAAAAATGCGATAGACATCGTTTTATATGTCAGACTGCCTAGGGGAAGTGCAAGAAAGATAGCTCTTACGTTCAGGAAGTCAACATGATCGTTCAACAGATAACCGATACAGTTCAATACATATATACTAAAAATGCAAACAAAGATTACATGACCATTGCAAAAGCACTTGGACTATGCGAAGGTACTGTGCTCAAAAGCTACGTTATAGCATCGCACACGGAATTCGAAAATGCGTATGGCAGTGTCGTTAAAGCAGTCATTATACATGGATATGGTGATACTGAATATTATGTGATAGACGATTCCGTAACGCTTGACATTAAATCGTCCGATGTGTCCGATGATTCTACATTCCGGGCCATTCTTGATGGGCTTAATTTTTTCCCTAAATCAAGGCTAATTATATCGGAAAATACCTATATAGGTCCATTTTCATTTGCCAATGGATCATCAAAAAATACAATAATGGATTCTTCAGGAAAACATATAATGCTAACATGTAAAAGATTACGGGATGTTAAAGCAATAAATGAGATGCTTGCCCGGCTGAATTATGATAATGGCAAGTATTATGAACCAATGATCAACCGATATTTTTCAATCACAGAGCAGATGCGTGATACCCGCATCATGCCTATAGGATATTTTAACTTCCATGAATATCTACGGATAATTAAATCAAAGGCGAACCTGGTGTTTGGCCCTCTGGCAAAGAAAAAAACAAAGCCGACCATACTTCTTGAAAGCGATGGTAATCCCGGATATGTAAAGGTAATATCGTCCTCTAACGGGTTTACAAATCTGGCCCTTTCCGAAAATATCAAATCTATAGATCTTAATAAGACGAGTACATATGATCCTTTTGTTATAATTTCACGACGCCCGTTTAATATTGCGGGAACCAAATTTCCATGGCAGTTCGTTAAATATGGAAACACCACTCTATGTATGAGTCCAATAATATGCCCGGAGAAGTCCTTGCAGATATTGAGATATTCCATTAATCTTTTGAACGATTAACATTGCCGGCATGGATATATTTTTGTATATTTAATAATCGTATTATCAATAGGTATACTATGCATAATGTAAACTTTAAAAAACTAGTATTTACAAATTTCATGTCATATGGGGATATTCCTAATACTGTTCAGTTTTTGCCCGGGCTTACCTATCTTAATGCTGCTAATGGATATGGAAAGTCTACTATTATAGAAGCACTTACTTTCGTGCTGTTCGGTACCTCTTATAGAGGCGGGACTATAGGAGATCTAAAAAATACAGAAAATAAGAATTCCGACATGTTAACTACCCTTGATTTTGATGTTGATTTTGGTGCTGATCATCATTCATATCATATTGAGAGACGTGTTAAGCCGAATATGAAGTCATCGTTCTCTATAATAATAGACAATGTTGAACAGGATCGCCGCGCTACGCTTTCTCAGAAGGATTTTGAAAATCGCATATTAGGGTTCAACATAGTGTTTTTTAAGTATGTTGTTGCCCTTAATTCACAGGAGACCGTTCCTTTCGTTGAAATGAAGGCAGAGGAAAAGAGAAAACTTATTGAAAGCGTTATATCAGTAAGCACGGATAAATGGAAAAAATGTAACAATAAGGTGCTTGGTGATTCTGAATTGCAATTTGATGTTGCGGAAAAGTCGATTTCTAGAATAACTAGCGACATGCAATACACAAATGGCATAATAAATACGCTTAACAGCAAGAAACGTGCGGAAATTCAAAAACTTAGAGATGAACTTTATGAACTGCAAAAGAATTCATCTGCCCTTGAAACAAAAGTATCGGAAACCGAAGCAGCTAAAAAACTGGCAAACGAGGCATTTTCCATATATTCTTCAGCTCAATCTGAATTATCATCTTCCCTTTCTGAATTAAATGCCCTTTCTGGATGCATACAGAAGCTTTCCGATATAGCAGCTGATAAGAAGGTGGAAGCCGAGCTTTCGTCCGCCGTTTCCTCAGCCGAAGAAAAGGCCGGTGAATTTGGAATAGCCATTCTTAATAAAACCGCTTCCGAATTGAACTCGGAAATAACAAAGCTTACTTATAAAATAAACCAGATTGAATTTTCTATAACATCAACTAAGGCAAATATATCCTCCATTGGAAAGCAAAAAAAGGATATTGAATCCGAAGCTGCCATGGCTAAACCAGGAATTCCATGCAAAACATGTGGAAAACTATCTACCGAAGATGATGTTGAAAAAATAAAGGCATCTCTTAGAAAATCATGGCGTGATCTTGATGATCAGCAAAAAATGCTGGTGTTAAATATCTCAACGGCGGAAACTTCCGCATCTGAGTTATCTTTAGCTAAGAAACAATCCGAGGATAAACTTTCCGATACAACAAAAAAAATAGACGAATATACAAAGTACGTATCTTCATATCTTCCGATAAAGGGTAAACTTCAAAGCGTGTCTGAACGGATACGCATTAATATGTCGGCGATTTTAAAATATGGCACGGATGAATTAAGCATACAGAAAAAAATAGATGAAGTCACCGGAATTAAAGAATCTGCCGAACATAAGATATCCGAGTTACAATCTTCTTCGGATATATATCAGAAGGCTTCTGATGAATATAATACTGCCGTATATGTGCGTAATTCCAATAATGCCGGAATTGACAAGCTTAAATCCATCATATCGTCCGAAGAAAATAATTCAGATGATGCCGTTATGAATGCGTCTAAACAGCGCTTAGACGAACTTACAAACGACTTACAATCGGCTACTGAAAATGTAAAGGCGTTTTCTGATAAGATTAGCCTATGCAAATACATAAATTATATGTGTTCTGATGATGGACTTAAATCTTATATAATAAAGCTATTTGTCCCATATTTCAATGCTGCTGTGGTAGAAAACCTTAGGTTATTTGATCTTCCGTTTGATTTCGTATTTGATAAAACAATGAAATATACATTCTATTCTTCATTAGGTACTGCCCCTGAATATGTGATGCTATCCCAAGGGCAGAAACGTAAAGTAGGATTTGCAATAGCCATGGCATTCTGCGATTTCGTTTTTAATATTGCTGATTTTAAAATTAACTGCCTTTTCCTTGATGAAATACTGGATATTTCTACAGATGACAAATCTTTGAGAGAAATGGTTACTCTAGTACGAAATCGCGTTCAGAAAACCCCGGTTATATTTGCCGTTACCCATCGAGCGACTATAATTCAAGATCTTTTCGATTATAAGCAGAATATTGATAATAACGGACTATTTTCTAGTATGGGAAAACTGGAAAATATATCTGAAAACGTTAATTAAAATATATATTAGTTATGAAATATAATCATAGGATAACCATATGAAACGATTGATGACACACCAGGCTATATTTGATATGAATCAGGCTTTCAAGAGAGCTAAGTTTTCAGGAAAAATTAGCAGCCTATTCAGATATGCCATGCATAAAAACATTGAAACTACGCAAAAGGAAGTCGATAGTATGATAGATGCTTTTCCTCCAGATGAGGAATATTGTAAATATCGTACGGATCTTCGTGAAATTGCAAAAGCATATGGAATTGATCATATAGACAATCCAAGGGAGTTCGATCTTAAATTAAAGGCGCTTAGCCCTGACCAGGGTGCTGAATTTACTAAGCAGCAGACTGATTTGGCGGATAAATATAAAGACGCAATTGAACGTCAGCGTGCCATTGATGCTGAGCTCGATGCCTTTCTTAAAGAAAAAATCGAGATAGACCTTTCCATGGTTACTGCTGACACCTGCCCGGAAATATCTGGCGACGAAGGAGCCTTGATTTATGACCATATGTTTCCTATGTTTATTCCGGTAAAAGAAAACGAAACCATTAAAGACATAGTATCATACGAATATAAATGAGGTCATATGAATGTAAAACAATTTCTAGATTCTCTCGCCGGCATTCTTAAAGAAAAATCAGGAATAGAAACAACCGTAGTTGACGATCATGTATTCCAGGGTGGATATTACATGAATTTCACACAGTTTAACACCGCGGTGCTTAGGGTAAACAAGGATGGTAAATTTAACATCAGGGGAATTGACATCGATTCTGATGGAAAATTCACCTATCCGTGGAAATACCGGTTTTTGATTCCTACTGATGAAACAATTGATAAACTTAGTGAACGATTTCCGCAAGTAACATTTTATCAGGAAAAAGAATCGTCTAAGGCAGTGTTCCCAGTGTTCTGCTATATGAATGTATTGTATCAGTTTTATAGCAAGAAAATGTCAGGTAAATCGGCATGGTATGATAGATATTCTGGCATAGAACGATGGAAGTTCGAAAAGATTAGGAGCACTATTGCCAGTCTTCCTAGCCGTGGCGTTCTTTCTCTTCTTTCAAAGGATGACCAGGAAAAATGCATATCTCCTGAATCCGGAATTGCATCTTAACCATTATCTTACATTAGATTAAAACGCCAGCATAAGCTGGCGTTTTTTGTAAAATGTATTTTATCAATGTATACAAGTATTGAGGAATACATGGCACAAGACGCAAATTCAGGCATGCACGAATATCAGCAAGAAACATATCCCGATAGCGGATATGACTGGTCTCCTGTACAGCTGGCCGCATTCGATTTTCAGATGAGAAGCGGAAGAATAGATAAGAAGATCCTTACTAACCTTCTTGTAGAACTTCGTGATAAGAGACGGAAATATGGAAATGATTATCCAGTATCTAATGCCCTTGGATACGTTTTTAATGTAGTAATTGATAAAAATCTTGGCAATCATAAATGGCGCGGATATACTAATGACTGGAAGCAGGAAATGCGTGACCGCGCAATAGAACTTCTTATAAAGCATTCGCATAATTTTGACCCTGAAAAGATGGAAAAAGCTAAAAATGCCGATCCATATTATTATCTTGGTAAAATCACATTTTGCGCTTTCATTCAGGCTCATAATAAACTTTCTGCGAGAAGTAAAAAGATTCATTTCGTTCCTCTTAACGAGGGAACGATGAGCACATATTCATCAATAGATGAATTCGCCGTGGATACAAATAAGCAGATCGATGAAGACGAAAAGAATGCCAAGGAATCCGGTGATATATCTACTGATGGTTCTTCCGGGCAGACGGGTTCATCTCCTGATGAAGAATCAAAGAAAATCATAGAGCAATTGTCTGATGACGGATATAATAATGGGTAACTCATGCGGCACGAACTTTCAGTATCTTTGGTTGTAAAAAATGGTGCGGGTAAAATACGCGAATGCCTTGACCGACTAGTAGGTCTTGCCGATGAGATCATAGTGGTGGATACTGGATCTACTGATGGCACCATTGATGAAGCAAGAAAATTTAAGAAATCGGCACGTATTCCGGTTATTATAGATGCGGTTGGCTCGGCATTTTCAGATGATGACGGTAACTTTGATTTTGGAAAGGCAAAAAATTATGGATATTCACTTGCTACTAAAGAATATGCGATGTGGGTAGATGTAAATGATATGCTTACCAATCCTATTGAAGTAAGAAATAAATTTGATAAAGCTACGTCTAAATATCCGGCAGTTAATATCGTCATGTTTACCACCATAACGAAACG
>Ga0172381_10001678_pt1 | contig 25384 bp, 22 predicted proteins | sample Leawel6488metaG_FD_119754 | JGI IMG/M metagenome (GOLD analysis project Ga0172381, IMG submission 119754) | Leachate microbial communities from a municipal landfill in Southern Ontario, Canada - Leachate well 64-88 metaG | ecosystem: Engineered > Solid waste > Landfill > Unclassified | place... | reverse complement strand
CAATAAGATAATTCTTGTTTATTTTGGTGTCTTTTGCAACGCCCTCAAGGCTTAGAGAATAATCAATAAGTCCATTTTTTCCTAAAACATGGTTAAATACAAAATCATTTATTTTTGGAGTTGTTCCAAAATTAGGGTCAGAATTATATTGAACCCCAACTATTCCGCTTTCCAAAACAACAATGTTTATTAGCATAGAAGATGGGTAGTCTTTGAGAAATACATTTTCAGTGCTAACTAATATTTGTTTATCCTCTGAACGATATTCCGCTCCAAGATTAATATCCATAATATGCTCTTGGGAGTTAATTACATTTTGTATCTCAGAATCCCAGTTTGCATCGCTAATGGGGTAAGATGCTCCTAATTTTTTTCTATTTATAATTCCTGTTGGTAGGGATGTACAGCCAAAATCGGTAGCCCATTTTTCTCCGTATTCTGTTCTAAAATCAATATTATTATTACCAGTTGAAGGAATAGCAAATGCGGTTGAATGAACTGACATAACAACAAGTTGTTCTCCATACTTAGTAATCATTTCAGTTGCTTTTGCAGCTGCTCGTGGGCAATTAACACATTTCCACCCAGTATAGTCTTCCAATAATACTTTCTGCTCAGAGCTTGAAACTGTTATTGGAGTTGTTTCTGAGGTTTGACCCTTAGGATAAACCAATTTTTGATCATCTTCTATTGTATCGCAACTTATCCAAAACATAGGTAGGATAAGTATTAAACTATATAATATCTTTTTCATTTTTCTTTAATATTTAAAAGCTACTTGTTATTGTTGCAAACAGACCATTTGAGGCAGGAACCATTCTGCAAACTCCTCCAATACAAATTATTCCTTCTCTTTGTTTTCCGTAGCTTAGCTGAATCCTACTTGTTTTGTGTGTGTAGCCAACAGAGAAATTATAGTAGTGAACTTTTTCTCCATTTTCTTTTCCATAGTTCCATTGGTCTGATACTGCTGCAAAGAATTTTCCACCTAAGTTATATTCAATTGTGCCTTGGATCCAATTTCCAGCTGCTAATTCTCCATAGTTTTGTTCAGTAAAAAGAAGTTGCAGCTCATATCTAAGTGAACTTTTCTTTGCTAATCTTTGAGTCAAGTCTGCAGCAAAAATATTTGCATATATAAATTCTTCTCCTGGGTGTCCTATTGCAATTGGATTAAAAGTTTGGTAGGAATACATTAAACTAAGTTTATATGTATTGCTAATTTTCTTTGAAAGCTCAAAATTTAATTCTTCAAAATATATTTCATCTCCAACCTTAAAGAAAGAGGATGTATATCCGTCTGTTCCTTCATAGTTTAATGCTGGGTTTAGAGCAACAAACTCTTGGTCTATAGACATTGCTCTTGAATAGTTTAACTTTAAATCAGTTCCATAATTGCCCCCAAGAAAAGTATTTTTCTTTAACTTATAAATAACATCTGCTTGAATGCCCATTTCTCCATTTACTTGAGTGGCATAAGGATACATTGCAAATAATGAATATGCATGTTGACGAGTTAGGGCAGGGAGATAATTTACGTTAAGCATATTTCCTGTTTCGTTTCTTCGAGATTTTGAACTCATATTATCTATCCTCTTTGCCGAAATATTAATTCCTAAACCTTTAGCTGCATAGCCCAAAGATAAATAAGCAGCTTCTCCTTCATGGAATATATAACCATTAACTGCATTTGGGTCTTGTCCTTTTTTGGCATATTCAGCATTCAAATTAAAAGCCTTATAGGAAATTTGCATTCTTGCCGCACCTGATGCGATATTTTCAGGGGTATTCACTTTAAAAATATCACCTGTTGTTTGGTCTATAATAAATCTATCTTCAGCTTTTTCATAAACACTAACAAAGCTTCCTCCAAAACTAATTTGAAAAGGTGATGTTTCAATACTTTTTATTAGAGAGTTAAGAGATATTTCTGCATCCAATCCACGAACTAAACCAAAATCATCACTTGCCCATATATCTTCCCAATAATAACGTTGTTTTCCTATAATTCCTTTTATTGCTAATCCTTCAATTGGGCGAGCTATAATTTTTAGACCATCCATAGCATTGTCCAATCCGAGATTTCTTTCCTCATAGGAACGAAAGATTAGACCATTTCCAAATTGCTCGTAATAGTTCCCTGCTGTAATTTCCAAATAGTCTTTCTTATAGGAAGCAAAACGATAAGCTAATCCTGCTCCTTTGTATTGGGGGTCAAATCCAAGAATAGGATTTAGATATGCTTCAAAACGCATTCCTGCAGAAAAGTCTCCATTGGTGTATAGAATGTTTGTGAATGCATTCATTAAAGCTTTTTCATTAACTTTCTCTGCCCCAATAATTGTATCTTCTTTCGATGCTTGGAAATCCATTTGAAAGTTCCCAGTTACTTTTCCTCCAAAAATATCTTGTGAAAATCCATTGAAAGAACCAGTAATTAGAAATATAGCTAATAATATTTTTTTCATATTACTTTATTTCTTCTTGTTTTACAACTTTCTTATAAATTTCAATCAGGGTTTCTTCATCACCAGGAGCATATCCAACATGTTGCCAAACAATTTCTCCTTTTTCATTAACTATAAAAGTGTGAGGAGGATTATTTACTCCTAAGGCTCTTTTAAGCTCAGAATTTTGGTCTAAAATAACTTCAAATGACCAATCAGATCCACTAACTAATGGTTTAACCTTTGGACAAGTTCTGGCATCATCAATGGATACTGCATATATTTTAATTCCTGTTTCTTCTTGCCAATCATCATATAGTTCTGCCATTGCATTAAGTTCCATCATACATGGTTTGCACCAAGTTGCCCAAAAACAAATCACAAATGGTTTTCCTTCATTTGAAAACTCTGATGCTTTTATTGTTTTTCCATCTAATGTTTTAACTGAAACTGAAGGCAGTTGTGCTTTTGTTTGGTTGTCTTGTGCCGAAAGTATTCCATAACTTAAAGCTGCTATCATTATTGTGAGAATAAGTTTTTTCATTTTGATTTCTTATTTATAATTATGTATTTTGATTTCTTTTTAGTTTTTTCTACTTGCTAATGAGTATAATAGCTCTATTAGGGCTGTTTTGCTCTCACTGTCTTTAAATCCATTAAGCTGAATTTCGGCTAATCTACAAAATGAAAGCACTTTTTCATCTGCCTTATCAATGTATCCAGCCTTTGTAATTCTGTCAATCAAGCTAAGTATTTCTGTATCTTGTTTAATTTCTTTGTTAACAAATTGAAGGATTTCTTGTCTTTCTATTTCGGGCAAATCGTTCAATAGGTATATTAATGGAAGTGTAATCTTTTTTTCTTTTATATCATTCCCAAATGGCTTTCCTGTATTAAAATCTGGAGAAAGATCTAATATATCATCTCTTATTTGGAAAGCTAATCCCATATAGAAACCAAAGGTTCTTAAACTATTGACTTCTTCTTGGGTGGCATTTGCACTTAAAGCACCGAGTTCTGCACAGACTTCCATCATAGAAGCAGTTTTCTTTCCTATCACCTTATAGTAGTTATCTTCCGAGAAATCCGATTTATCAGAAACTTCCTTCTGAAGCAATTCTCCAAGAGGTAAATCACTCCCTATTTTTGCAAATTTTGGTAATAATTTGAAATCACTTTCTGTTTCAATAAGTTCAAGACATTTACCATAGAGATAATCTCCAAATAGAACAGCAGTGTTATTTCCCCATATTTTATTAAGAGTTGTTTCTCCTCTTCGTTTTTCGCTTTGATCAATAACATCATCATGAATTAATGATGCAGTGTGTAGTAATTCTAATATTAGAGCACAGCGGATTGTTTGACTGCTAACTCCCCCTGCAACATTTGCTGAAAGAAATGTTAGTATTGGTCTAATTTGCTTTCCTTTTTTCTCCAAAATATATTCTATTATGTTATCAACAAAAAAACCTTCTAATTTTAGACTTTCAGAAAATCTCTTATCAAACAACTCTAAATATATTTTTATAGGATCGGTTATATTTTGTGTATGCATTCTTGTAATAAATAATCCTACAAAAATAGTAAATATTTTAAATGTAGCTACTTCTTAGGTTGATTTATTGATGTTTTGAACAAAAGATATTGAATTTTAATGGGAATTAAATTATTAAAATAATCTTTTTCTTTCTTTTTTGAGGTCTTTTATCGATATTTGCAAAAAATATAATTGCTATGTTATTTGAAGATATTATATTCGGACCAATAAAAAGTAGAAGGTTAGGAAATTCATTAGGAGTTAACCTGTTGCCTACTCATAAAAAATTATGTAATTTCAATTGTGTTTATTGTGAATGTGGTTGGAATGAAGACACAAAAAATATTAAAGACAGTATTCACTCCAAGGAAGACATAAAAAAAGCCTTAGAAATAAAGTTGATTGAAATCAAAGAAAAAAACATTCCTCTTGATTCTATCACATTTTCTGGAAATGGAGAGCCTACAATTCATCCTGATTTTAGCGAAATAATAGATTTTGTTGTGGATTTAAGAAATCAATATGCAAAAGCTGCTAAAATATCAGTTCTAACTAATGCCACAACTTTAAATAAAGAAGATGTATTCTCTGCACTACATAAGATTGATAATCCTATTCTTAAGCTTGATAGTGGAACAGAAGAAATGTTTTACGCAATAAGTAAGGCAAATCCAAATCAAATTAGTTTTGAAACAGTGAAAGAAAAACTTATTGAATTTGGAAAAGATGCAATTGTTCAAACACTATTAATTAGAGGAGAAAACGAAGGGAAAAAACTTGACAATACAACAGAAGAAGAGTTTGAGAAATGGCTGGAAATTGTTATAAAGATTAACCCTCGCCAAGTTATGCTTTATGCCATTGATAGATTAACTCCTGAAAGTAAATTGGAGAAACTTACAAAACAAGAACTTGAATTCTTTGCAAATAAAATAAGAGAAATAGGTATAGAAACCAAAACATACTAATCTATTATTCATTATGACACTGAACGACCTGAAAAATGGGGAGAAGGGAATAATAATTAAAATTAGAGGTAGGGGTTTATTTCTAAAGAGAATTACAGAAATGGGCTTTGTTAAAGGTCATATTGTGGAAGCTATAAAAGCAGCTCCATTTAATGACCCTGTCCAATACAAAATCCTCTCTTCAGAAATTTCTATCAGAAGAAGTGATGCCTCGCTAATTGATATTATTCCTCTTGATGAAAAGGATATTAATGATTATTCTTTTGGTTATGGAGGTATTATTGACAATAATGAAACTGAAAACACCATAATATCTGCAAAAGATAAAGTTATTGATATTGCCTTGGTTGGAAATCCAAATGCTGGCAAGACTTCATTATTTAATGCCATTTCTGGTCTTAAAGAAAAAGTTGGGAATTATTCTGGAGTTACTGTTGATGCTAAAAAAACTATTGTAGAATATCAAGGTTATAAGTTTAATATTATTGATCTGCCGGGAACATATTCCATTTCTGCCTACACTAATGAAGAATCTTATGTTAGGAAATATCTTTTTGACCAAAATCCTGACGTTGTAATAAATGTTATTGATTCATCCAATTTGGAGAGAAATCTTTTCTTAACAACCCAGCTTATTGATATGGATATTAAGATGGTTATTGCTCTTAATATGTATGATGAGTTGAAGGATAAAAATGATAAGTTTGATTATAAACTTTTTGGGAAAATGATAGGTTCTCCTTTGGTTCCTACTCAGGCCAACAAGAAAAAAGGTATTTCCAAATTATTGGATTCAGCGATTGAAGTTTACGAAGGAACTAATAAATATTATCGTCATATTCATATCAATTATGGTGAAACAATTGAAAGATGTCTTAATAAGATTTCTTCCAAAATTAGAGAAAGCAGAAACTATTCAGAGAAGGTGGCTGCAAGATATTATGCCATAAGGTTATTGGAAAAGGATAAGGAGATTATTGAAGAAATAGAGACATGGATTGATCACAACGATGTTCACGAGGTTGCAGAAAGTTCAATAAAAAAAATAGAGCATACCTTTCATGAAGATAGCGAAAATGTTATTACTAATGCAAGATATGGTTTTATTCTTGGAGCTTTAAAAGAAACTTATAAGTTTGGTGAAAAGAAAAAAGATAAATCAAAATCAGAAAAGATAGATTCAATATTAACTCACCCAATTTGGGGCTATCCAATTTTCTTTTTCTTCATTTGGTTAATGTTCTTCAGTTCCTTCAAAGTTGGGCAATATCCAATGGATTGGATAGAATGGATTGTTGGAGAATTTGGACAAATAATTCATAATATTATTCCCCCAGGAGCTATTGCTGATTTAATTTCTCAAGGTATTATTGGTGGTGTTGGTGGTGTTATTGTTTTTCTCCCTAACATTATTATTTTATTTCTTTTTATTTCTTTGATGGAAGACACTGGTTATATGGCAAGGGTTGCTTTCCTTATGGATAAGATAATGCATAAGATAGGCTTGCATGGCAAAAGTTTTGTTCCAATGATAATTGGGTTTGGATGTAATGTTCCTGCAATTATGGCAACCAGAACATTAGAAAACAAAAAGGATAGACTCTTAACAATGCTCATAATCCCTTTTATGTCTTGTAGTGCAAGGCTTCCTGTCTACATTCTTATTATAGGAACTTTCTTTCCCCAAAATGCAATTCTAATTCTAAGCTCATTATATCTTTTTGGAATACTTCTTGCCGTTTTATTTGCAATTATATTTAAAAAGACAATAATGAAAACAAAGGGTGTTCCATTTGTAATGGAACTACCTCCATATAGAATTCCAACTCTAAAAGCAGTTAGAAGTAATATTGGAATGAAAACAAAACATTATCTCAAAAAAATGGGAGGAATAATTCTGTTTGCATCAATAATAATATGGTCTTTGGGTTATTTTCCACAAAAAGATACTTCTAAAATTGAGGAGTCATATATTGCTTCAATTGGTCATTTTTTAGAACCTGTTCTTGAACCTATCGGGTTTGATTGGAAAATAGGGGTAAGTTTGTTGGCAGGAACCTCAGCAAAAGAAGTTATTATCAGTACTATGGGCGTTCTTTATGAAAAGAATCCTGAGGCAACCGAACAAGCATTAGGGCAAAGACTTCAAAAAGAAGTTTATAGTGGTGGAGAGAAAATTGGTACTCCTGTTTTCACAACCGCAACAGCTCTTAGTTTATTAGTTTTTGTTCTAATTTACTTTCCTTGCGTTGCAGTGTTTTCTGTGGTTTGGAAAGAAAGTGGTAAATTATTTTGGGCAGTCTTACTGGTCACCTACACAACAGCTCTTGCATGGATTGTATCATTCTTGGTTTATAATATTGCCCTATGGATATAAAGGAAGAAAAGAATAAATATAGGAAACAGGTTAAGGAGGCAAAACAAAAGTATTCCCTTATAGAGAAAAAAGAACTCTCAGAACTGATTTGGGAGAAAGTTGAAAAAGAGAATTGGTTTATTAATTCTAAAACAATACTTGCATATTGGTCAATGGAAGATGAAGTTCATACGCATGACTTTATTTTAAAATGGTATAAAGAGAAAACTTTTTTACTCCCTTGTGTTGAAGGGGATATTCTAAAACTAAGACTTTTTGAGGGTATTGAATCTATGAAAGAAGGGGAAGCTTTTTCAATATTAGAACCAGTTGGAAAAGAATTTGTGGATTATGAGTCAATAGATTTGATGATAATTCCTGGAATTGCCTTTGATAAAGAAAATAATCGTTTGGGAAGAGGGAAAGGGTTTTATGATAGATTATTAAGTGTGAGTAATTCAATTAAAGTTGGGGTTTGTTTTGAATTCCAATTTTTTGAAAAAATACCTGCCGAAGAATTTGATGTTAAGATGAATTATATTGTGAAATGAAGAAGTATGAATTATTTTTAATCGCTTGCTTAACTGGAATATTGTTAGCATTTGCTTGGCCAACCTTAGGGTTTGCTCCACTTTTGTTTATTGCTTTTACTCCTTTACTTTGGGTTGAAGATTATATTTCGAAAAACAAATCCAATTTCTCAAAATTCATCATTTTCGAATATTCTTTTGTGGCCTTCCTTATTTTCAATATTATAACCTCATATTGGATATGCTTCTCAACTCTTTTTGGATTAGTTGCTCCATTTCTTAACGCCCTTTTAGGAGCTATAATATTTCAGACCTATCATATAACAAAAAAAGTTTTATTCGATAGTAAGAAAGGATATATAATACTTCCATTATTTTGGATTAGTGTTGAATACATACATCATTATTGGGAACTTACTTGGCCTTGGATGACACTTGGAAATGGGTTTTCAACAATGCCAATTTTAATTCAATGGTATGAGTATTCAGGAGTTTTTGGGGGAAGTCTTTGGATTTTTATTACCAACTACTTTGCCTTTGGAATCATTAAACAAATTAGAATTGAGAAAAGAAAATTTGTATTACTCAATAAAAAACTCTTCACTCTTAACTCTTCACTATTCACTTTTTCAATTCTTGTTCCAATAATAATTTCACTATTTATTTGGAATAATTATAAGGATGAACCAAACAAACCAATTGACGTTGTTGTTCTTCAACCAAATCTTGAACCCTATGACCAGAACTTACAACTTCGCAACTTTGAGATTATTGATTTATTAATTTCAATGTCTAAAACCAAAACTGATAATAATACAAGTTTTATTTTAGCCCCTGAGGGTTGTCTGGAAGAGAGATTATGGGAAGACCAGATGGACAGAAACGAAAGCCTTCAACGACTAAGTTCTTTTGTTGGAAATTATGAAAAAACGCAAATGATAACAGGCTCTTTTTCTCGAAAACTTCAATCAGAACAAGAAAAAGATGAAGCCTCTCGAAAAATTGAATTTGCACCTAAACCCTATTATTCCGTTTATAATAGTGCCATACACATAAAGAATGACAATCAATTTGAAGTATATCATAAATCAAAATTAGTTCCTGGAGTTGAAAGGCTCCCTTTCAAAAAATATATAGGGAAGATATTAGACTTTGCAATAAAACTTGGAAATCTGCCAGTTGGAACCTTAGCAATAGACAATCAAAATGGCTTATTTGTTTCCAAAACCTCAGGAGTTAAGATCACAACCCCTATATGTTATGAATCAGTTTATGGAGGATTTGTTGGCAAGAAGGTTAGAGAAGGAGCAGAATTAATTTTCATTATAACAAATGACTCATGGTGGAGAGACACACAAGGCTACAAACAACATGCCTCTTATGCCTCTTTGCGAGCAATTGAAACCAGGCGCTATATTGCCAGAAGTGCAAACACAGGAACCTCATGCTTTGTTAATCCAAAAGGAGAGATAAGTCAAAAAACTAAGTTCTGGACTCAAGACGTAATAAAAGCCTCACTTGTCCCTCAACAAAGATTAACCTTCTATGTAAAATACGGCGACTACATAGCTCGCATTTGTCTATTCTCTTCAATCATTATCCTTCTAATTGGAATTGTTTATAAAATTAAGCAAAGAAATGAAAAGAAGTAGATTATTCATTGTTTTATTCTTAATTATCTTTTCCTTATCTTGTAAAGAAAAGAATAAAGATGGAGTTGTAAAGATAGATTATTATGAAATCAATAATTATATCCTTTATCCAGTCCTTGACACCTTAGTTATTTTGGAAGAGAAAGGATATTCTAAATTAATTAATGTAAAATATGATGATAGCATTAAAGAATTATCCTTTACAATTTACGAAAATACTTATGTTTTCAATCAAAATCACGTAAATATTTTATCTGGTGTATTTGAATATAAAGGTTTTCTCTTCTATTTCTGGGAGAAGGAATTTGATAATAGACATAATTGGATAAGAAACACTGGAAAGCAAAAAGACATTAAATATCAAAATCAAAATGAATGGTTTATTGGAGATATGAACTATTATAATTTTAAACGTGAAAAAGATAAATTTGTACTAACAGAATCTAAGAGACATGATATTATTAGTGAAAACTAAGTATTAGAATAAATCTCTTTTTTCAAGTAGTTTTTTTTATTCCAATCAACCCTTATTCTAACCAAACAAAGAATGAGAAAATTAAACCTAAGATTCAATAAAATAGAATAAGGTAATAATTTGTATTTGTTTTATATTCTATTTTTGTGTTCTGCTTATAGGAATAGTTTATAAAATCCGAATTAGATTTGAAAAGAAGTAAAAGATAATAATCAATTCCTCTCTACTTCCCATACTGATAATGTCCAATTATTTTAAATTCAAATAGGCAGTCTTCAAGAACCTGACCTTCTCCAATATTATGTACTATTAAGTATCGCTTTTTATCTGAAGATTTTATCTTTGAAACAATTCCAATATGAGTTATTCCGTTGCCTAAATCCCAACAGACTAAATCTCCTGGCTCATAATCATTAGGGTTATATGTTATTATCTTTACTACTCCGTGTCTTGAAAAGAATTTCATAAGATTAGGAACTCGTCTATGGTCAATATTTCTATCAGTAGATTTTAAGCCCCAATTCTTTGGATATTTATTGAAATTAATCTTCATATCCTCATGAACTAATTTCTGCAAATCTATTCCAAATTTTCTATAAGCCCTAATCACAACATCTGTACATACTCCTTTATCCGAAGGCACATCTCCATTTGGATATGCAATCACTCTATATGCAGGGTCGTAAGTAACCTTTTGTTTTGTAAGAGTTAATGTAGAGTCTGCAAGCCTTTGATAAAAATTTGTTTGGCAATTAGCAAACCCAAAGGTAAATAATAATATTAGTATCAGAACAGGTCTCTTAATCATATATATTTTATTATTTTTAGATATACAAAGATACTATTTTCCTCTATTATTCACACTCATAATGGTAATATATTAGTGTTGTCCAACAAAAAAGTATAACTTTAATTCAAATTCTAAGGCTAAAGGCTTAAATATATGAAAATAAGCGTATTTATCCTTGTGTAAAATAAACCTTTATTTTTAATACAATTAGCTATTCTTAAAATCAATTTGCAGACATTTTTATTATAATCGGATAACAAAGGTAACCTATAAATAATCAATATTTATTCACATATTCACCCTTTTTAGTATAGAGAATGAATATTCTATATTTAAACCTCTTACACAGATTTCTTAAATGAAAATGATATTTTGTTTTTTTATTGTATTTTTGTACTTTGTTTCATGTAAATTTTAATTTGAGAAGATATGTTTAAGAAGGTTCCACACACTTATGTTATTATTTTTGGATTGATTGTCCTTGCTGCCGTTTCAACTTGGTTTGTTCCTGCTGGAGAATTTATTAGAGAGGCTCAAACAACTGAAAGTGGTAAAATTATTGATGGTATTGTTCCTGGCTCCTATCATAATGTTGAGCAGGCTCCTCAAACCTGGCAAATTATGTCTGCTTTCTTTAAGGGGTTTCAAAAGGCTCCTGGTATTATTGCTTTCTTACTTATTTTGGGTGGGGCATTTTGGATTTTAAACGAAACAAAAGCAATTGATATGGGGGTTCAATCTTTCTTAAAATACAGTAATAGGTTGGAGAAATTTCGATTTTTGAAATTTATTGGGGTAAATAATCTAATCATCATTCTTATTATGATTATGTTCTCTGCCTTTGGAGCCATATTTGGAATGAGCGAGGAGACAATTGCCTTTGTTGTAATCTTTGTTCCTTTGGCAATTAGTATGGGATATGATTCTATTGTTGGTGTATGTATGTGTTTTTTAGCTGCAGGGCTTGGTTTTGCTGGTTGCATTTTAAATCCTTTTACCTTAGGAATTGCTCAGGATATTGCAGGAATTAAGATGTTTAGTGGTATAGAATATAGACTTGTAATATGGGTGATTATTACTGCTATAGGGATTACTTATGTTTTGTGGTATGCTAAAAAGATTAAGAAAAATCCAACTAAATCTATAATGTTTGAGGATGATAACTATTGGAGACATAATCAAACTACAGCAAATGAGCTTGAACCATCAAAAGCTAATGGAGGGACATGGCTGTCTTATATACTTTCATCTATAACTATTATTGCATATACTGTTTATGTTGGACTTAATCCTCAACTCTTTAGTGGTGGATATTCAACCTATATATTTCTATTGGTTCTTACAATTATTTTTGTTGGTTTTGGATATAAAATGGTTAAGAAATCTGTTCAGATGTTCTGCTTGTTTATTCTAATCTTCACAATCATTTACCTAATTGTTGGAGTTATGATGTTTGAATGGGGATTTGTTCATATTGCAGCTCTTTTCTTTACAATGGCTATTGTTTCAGGCTTAGCTTTAGGGAAAGATGCTTCTGAAATTTCTAAGCTTTTTATTGATGGGGCAAAGGATATGTTAAGTGCTGCTTTGGTTGTGGGCTTGGCAAGTGGAATTATTATTATTTTAGAGGATGGAAAAATAATTGATACATTTTTAAACTGGGTTGCAAGTTCAATTAATGGGTCAGGAAAAGTTGGAGCCTTAAGTCTTATGTATGGATTCCAATCAATTTTGAATGCAATAATTACTTCAGGAACAGCAAAGGCAGCTATGCTTATGCCGATGTTTCGTGAAATTGCAACAATGGTTGGCATCCCATTACAATCAGCCGTTACAGCATTCCACATTGGAGATGGGTTCACCAATTTAATTACCCCTACATCAGGAGTTTTGATTGGAGTTCTTGGAATTGCAAGAATCCCTTATGCAAAATGGGTTAAATGGTCATGGAAATTTATCTTAGCTATGGTAATTCTTGGTTGGATTCTATTAATCCCAACAGTCTTAATTGAATTACCAGGATTCTAAAATCTAAATAGAAGGTTGGCTCTTATCCCCCATTTTCTGTTTTCTGGCAGACCTTCTGTGTAGGTTATTCTTCTTATATATTCAACTCCTAAAATTTGGAAAAGGTTTTGAAATCCAAAGCCTGCTTCAACATATGGTTTGTCGGTAAATGTTTGTGCATTTAAGCCATCAATCATAAATCTGTTTTCTTCTCTCAAGCCTCCGTAAACCATTTTTATGTTGAATTCTTCTCTTAGTTTTAGTTCTCTAACAAGGGGGATACGATTGAATATTAATCCATTTAGGTTATATATTGCAATTAGTTGAACATATCTATCGGAGAAAAATTCCATAACTTTCATCAAGTTAAAGGCATTTTGATGATATATTACACTATTATACGTTGAGGGAGTAAATACATATGGAGATAGCATTTTCCCCCATATATATCCTCCTTCTGCCCAAAAAAGCATATAGCCAAATGGGACTAAATTCAATTTTCTATATGCGTTAGCTTTAAGTAGGTGGGTGTTGTCAAATCCATATTCATAGTTTATGTTCAATGAGGTGTAGTTTCCCCCAATTGCCATTCTCTTATTTTGATTTTGAACCCATGAACCATTGAAAAGTATTTTTAGATTAATCCCTGCCCTGTCTTTTCTAAAACTTGCTATTTCACTTCCTAAAAGATTGGCAAAATTCCAATCTCCATAGGCTTTGATTTCTTGAAATTTAAGATATGGATTGATTGTTATTGCTTTTTTTGTTTCATAAAACCATTGGATTGATATGGCTTTATTGAAAGCTAATTTGTAGTTTACAATATCTGTTATGGAAAGGGATAATCTGTCGTAATTACTATTTTCTAATGTTCTTCCAGGAATAAAGGTGTTGTAGGTGTATTGTATTCCAATAAAATTGGCTGGGAATGAGTATGGGTTTTTGGTTAATGAGTTAAAACTGTATTTTAAGTCGAAATCATATTTCATTTTTTTATCTTTTGTTCCGTATGCAACCATCCAATTCAGATAGAAACTCTTGCTTAACTTATAGTTTGTTTTTCCACTAAATCGTAATCGGCTGCCTTCAATTTTATTAAATGAATACAAATTGTCTAATGGTCCAATATCAAATGGTCCTGCAAGCAGGTATCCTCCATAAAATATTTCAGAAAGATATTTTGCTACTCTAAACCAGGTTATTGTGTTTAAACTGTCGGGCAATTGGTATGTTTTTCTTTCAGCCTGTGTTAATACAGATAATCTATTGGAATCGGTCAGTATAAAATTCTTCAACTCTTTGGTTTCTTTCAAAACATATTCTTCAAATTTTGGTTTGGAATAAGTGTTTATGCTATATCCATATGCCTTAAGTGAATAGAAATTTATTTTAGCATAGATTGCATCCTCCACAACATAAGATATTTGTTTTTTCACCCCTTCAAGTTCAAAGCTGTCTGTTTTATATTTCTGAACAAACTCTATTCTATCAACAAAATTTACGTTAGCTTTTTCAGGAATTGTAAGTTTTGCACTTATTAATTCTGCAGTTGAGTCGTTGGCAATAAAAAGATCTCCCATAAATCCCATATCATATAGGTTGCGAGTCAGGAAAGAAAGTTTTATACATTCTCTATTGTCTATAATTAGGGTATCTTCAATAAAAAACTTATAGAATTGTGGAGCTAAAGGATTAATTGGGCTCATAAACTGATATCCTAAAACATCCACATATTTCTGATATAAATTTATTTTAGTAAAAATACTTGATTTTATCCTTTTGGCGTCATTTTCATCTAAAATTGCTGTAAGCTTAATATCTTGGAGAGCTAACATTTGCTGATCAATATTTTTTCCATTTTTGCAATACATTTGAGCTAATTCTTCAAAGAAATACATTGGCAAATAATTTTCGCTATCAAAATAAGTTGGTTCCAATCCTGTCATAAGGTTAAGAACAGGTTTAAGTTTCATTCTTGAAAGCACTGTGTCATTCACAGGGTCTAAGGCAATAAGAGTTTTGTTGTGAGAGAGATAATTTAATGGACAATAGTTTAGTATTGAATTCTCATCCCTGTTTTCCAATACTTTTTTGATTAAATCAACGGCTGGGTTATTTTTGTTTGAATACTTTTCCTTTTTTGCCGTAATGATTACTTCCTTAATTTGCGATGCATGAGGATTTAGTGCAATTTTAATTGATTTTGTTTTAACAAATTTAATTGATTTCATTGTTGGATTGAATGAAATATGAGAAACCCTAAGACTGTCTATTCCTTGGGGAACTGTTATTTCGAAATGTCCTTCATCATCACTTGTTACTCCTTGGGCAAATCCCTCAACCGAATAGCTTACCGTTGCTCTAAAAACACCTTCTTTTGTTGTTGCATCAATAACCTGCCCCTTAAAAGTTCTTGCTTGACTAAAACAAACCGTTGAAAGGATAAGAAAAGAAACAAAAATTAAAAGCTTATATAAACTGATATTATTCATAATAAAATATTTAACAAATTTAGTTAATTAATCAACACAGAGATGATTTTATTTTTTTATTTTTAAAATCCAATCAAATTTCATTCCAAAACAAATTTAGGTTAGAAAATTGATAAATCTATATTGAAGCTTTATGCCCATTATTACTTTTTTATCAAATACATAGTCTATTTTGCAACAATATTTGTAATTTTGTTGTTTATACTTAGTACGTAAAACTTTTTTATGAAAAGAATTTTAGTTATTTACACAGGAGGAACAATAGGAATGGTAAAGGACAAGAAATCAGGGGCACTACTACCTTTTGATATGTATAAAATATACGAGGCCCTACCTGTTCTTAAAGAGTTTAATTGTCAGTTAGATTCTTATCGTTTTGACCCTATTATTGATTCTTCAAATATGAAACCTGAATATTGGATAGGATTGGTTGAGGTTATTGAAAAGAATTATTCTCAATATGATAGTTTTATTGTACTTCACGGAACAGATACAATGTCATACACGGCATCTGTTCTTAGTTTTATGCTCGAAAACTTAAACAAGACTGTAATATTAACTGGCTCTCAACTCCCACTTGGAATGATTAGAACTGATGGAAGAGATAATATTATTGGTGCTGTTGAAATTGCGAGTTCAGATTCAGTTAGTATTCCTGAGGTATGTATATTTTTTGAAGATAGGTTGTATAGGGGAAACAGAACAACAAAAATTAATGCTGAGTATTTTGAAGCATTCTATTCTGGTAATTATCCTTCACTTGCAAAAGTGGGAATTAATATTACCTACAAGAAACACCTTTTTCTTGAAATGCCAACATTACCATTTAAAGCTTATAAAAAACTTAATGAGAATGTTGCCTTAATTAAAATATATCCTGGATTAAAAGAAGAGTATTTTCGAGCCATGCTTTCTATGAATGGTCTTAAAGGGGTTGTTTTGGAAACTTTTGGCTCTGGAAATGCCCCAACAGAAGATTGGTTTATTGATGCCTTAAAACAAGCCATTGAAAAGGGAATAATAATTTATAATGTAACCCAATGCAAAGCAGGTGCTGTTGTTATGGGACATTATGAAACCTCAGCTCATTTGGCAGAAATAGGTGTTATTAGTGGACATGACATAACAACAGAATCAGCAATTGCTAAGTTTATGTTTCTTTTAGGCAATTTCGAAGATAAACAACAAATTATTAATATGCTAACCAATTCCTTAAGAGGAGAATTATCAATAAGTTAGAAAAAAGATATTTAGATATGGATTACAAAAAAATATTTAATAAGTTTAATGATTTAAATATTCTAATAATTGGGGATGTAATGATAGATTCATATATGTGGGGAAAGGTTGAGAGGATATCTCCTGAGGCTCCAGTTCCAATTGCAACAATAACAAAAACTGAAGATAGATTGGGAGGAGCTGCAAATGTGGCACTAAACATTAGAGCAATGGGAGCAAATCCAATTCTTTGTTCAGTTGTGGGAAGCGACACTAAGTCAAAACTTTTAATTTCCTTAATGTCAAAGCTAGGCATGGATAAAGAAGGAATTTGTTTTTCAAAAGAAAGAGAGACAACAGTAAAAACAAGAATTTTGGGAAATAAAATTCAAATGCTTAGAGTCGACCAAGAAATTAGCACTCCTCTTTCAGAAAATGATGAAAATAACTTTATTGAAAAAATAAATAATATTATTTCAACTAAACATATTGATGCAATTGTTTTTCAAGATTATGACAAAGGAGTAATAACCCAAAATGTTATTACTGAAATTGTAAAATTAGCAAACAAGAAAAATATTCCCACAACAGTTGACCCAAAGAAAAGAAATTTTTTAGCATATAAAAACGTTACATTATACAAACCAAACTTAAAAGAATTAAAAGAAGGATTAAAGATTGATTTTGATTTGCCTTCAATGGATAACCTTGTTGATGCGTCAAATCTTTTGCAACAAAAGTTAAAATCAAGCATGATATTTATCACCTTAAGCGAATATGGTGTTTTCATTGCTGATTATAAATTAAATAAAAACAATATGGTAATTATTCCTGCGCATAAAAGAGCCATTTCAGATGTTTCTGGAGCAGGAGATACTGTTATTAGTGTTGCAACATTATGTATAGCAATTGACTTACCATTTAAATCTATTGCTGAAATTTCAAATCTTGCCGGAGGTATAGTTTGTGAACAGGTGGGAGTTGTTCCAATAGACAAAAACCTATTATTAAGTGAGGTATATAATAAATTATAAATTACAATTAGAAACAAACAAACATGAAAAATTTCGAATATTACAATCCAACAAAGATAATTTTTGGAAAAGATACAATAAAGAAAATTAATAAACTTATTCCTCAAGATAAGAGAGTATTAATAACTTATGGAGCTGGAAGCATAAAAAGAAATGGTGTTTATGACCAAGTTATTGATGCTTTAGGAAACAGAGAAGTTTTTGAATTTGGATCAATTGAACCAAACCCTCATTTCGAAACCTGTATGGAATGCGTTAAATTTATAAAGGAAAATAATATAGATTTTATACTTGCAGTTGGTGGAGGGAGTGTTATTGACGCAACAAAATTTATTGCAGCAGCTTTTTTTCACGAAAATGACGCATGGGAAATTATTAATTCTAATATAAAAATTGAAAAGGCTCTTCCTTTTGGCTCTGTTTTAACCCTCCCTGCAACTGGTTCTGAAATGAATAGTGGTGCAGTTATAACCCGCAAAGAAACAAAAGATAAAAGGTCTTTTCATTCTGAATTATGTTTTCCACAATTCTCTATCTTAGACCCTCTTGTAACTATTAGTCTCTCAGAAAAACAGGTTTCAAACGGAATAGCAGATACTTTTGTTCACGTTATGGAGCAATATCTAACTTTTCCTGTTAACAATCAAATATCAGATCGATTTTCAGAAAGCATATTGTTAACTTTAATTGAAGAGGCTCCAAAAGTATTTGCTAACCCTAACGATTATGATGTGAGGGCAAATTTAATGTGGGCTGCAACCTTAGGTTTAAATGGATTGATTGCATGTGGCTCTCCACAAGACTGGGCTACACATATGATTGGGCATGAACTTACAGCCTTTTTTGGTTTGGATCATGGCGTGACTCTTTCAATTGTTCTTCCGGGAGTAATGAAGGTTATGAGAGATGAAAAATCAGAAAAAATTCTTCAGTATGGGGAAAGAGTTTTTGGAATTAAGGACGGACAAAGAGAAGATAGAATAACCAAAGCAATTGAAATGACAGAAGAATTCTTTAACTCAATTAATATTCCTACCAGACTTTCTCAAGTCAATTTGAATGAAAAAGATATTGACACAATTGTTCAGAGAATGATTGAAAGGAAATGGTCTCTTGGAGAAAATGGAACAATTAATCCTGAAAAAGTTCGTTTAATCCTCACAGATAGATTATAGGATTAAGAAATGCAAAAATTATTTTTAATATTAGGATTAACTCTTTTATATAGTTTGGGCTCAAATGCTCAAAAAAGTCCTCCCAATATACCTCATTTCGATGAAACATTAATTCATTTTGGTGCAATAGTTGGCTATAATCAATTCTCTTCAATCCTAAAAGTTAAAGAACCTCTTCCAGAGCCTGATAAAGTTATTGGAATGAATAATCCATTTCAACATGGGTTTCAGCTTGGAATTCTTGGAGACTTGAAGCTTTTTGAATACTTGCGACTAAGACTCCTCCCAACCATTAGTTTTGGAGACAGGAAATTTAATTATAATATTATTGATAGTAGGGGGAATTATATAACTGAGTCAACAAATATTGAAGCAATTTATTTGGAAGCTCCCTTAGAATTGAAAATACAGACTAAGCGTTGGAGAAATTTTAGACCTTATCTAATAACTGGGCTTAAGTATGCATACGACTTAGCTTCTTTAAAAAACAAAAAAATATCAGAAGAGGACCAACTGCTTAGAGTTGATAACAACGATTGGATGTATACCTTTGGAACTGGATTTGACTTCTATCTTCCTTACTTTAAATTCGGAATTGAGCTTAAGTCTTCCTTTAGTTTTAACAATATGCATATTCCTGAGCCTCAAAAACCATACTCAAATATAATAGATACATATAGAACCAAAATATTCTACCTAACCTTCACTTTCGAATAGGGTTAGAATTATAAATTCCTTGCTCTCGAACTCTGGATCTTGAGATAGGCAAAAAAAACAAAAAAATGATAAAAGAATTTGAACTTAACGTGTTGCCTGAGGAATTAGTTAATGCAGAAATTTTTAAAAAAACAGTAAGCAAAAGAACTGGAATTAGAATAGATACTATTCAGAATCTAAACCTTTTAAAAAAGAGTATTGACGCAAGAAAAAAACCTATATCATATAGGATTAAGGTTGAACTTTCCATTATTGAAGAGAATAATCCATCAGAAGATATAACATCTGAAGATGAGAAAACTCAAAACACAGTTATTGAGAAATATAAAGATGTTCATAATGCAAAGCCGATTATTGTTGTTGGGGCAGGTCCTGCTGGGTTGTTTGCAAGTTTAAAACTTATTGAAAAAGGATTAAAACCAATAATCATTGAAAGAGGGAAACCAGTTAGTGAAAGGAAGAAAGATACTGCACAAATTATTAGACAAAAAGAAATAAACCCAGAATCAAACTGGTGTTTTGGCGAAGGTGGAGCAGGAACTTTTTCGGATGGAAAGCTTTACACACGCTCCAATAAAAGAGGAAATATAAATGAGGTATTAGATATTTTTGTTGAACATGGTGCCGATCAAGAAATCAGGATAAACGCCCATGCTCATATTGGAACTGATGGACTTTCATCAATAATAAAGAATATTCGTAAAACAATTGAAGATTGTGGAGGAGAATATCATTTTGAGACAAAGGTTGTTGACTTTATTGTAAATGATAATGAAATTAAAGGAGTTATCACTCAAAAGGGCGATAAGATTGAAGCCGATTCAGTTATTCTTGCCACAGGACATAGTGCAAGAGATATTTACTATCTCTTTCATGACAAAAACTGGGCTCTTGAAGCAAAACCTTTTGCAATGGGAGTTAGAATTGAACACCCACAAGAATTAATTAATCAAATTCAATATCATTCCAGAGACTATTCTTCACTACTTCCACCCGCAAACTACAGTCTTGCATATAATTATAAGGAGAGAGGTGTTTTTTCTTTCTGCATGTGTCCAGGAGGAATGATAATTCCTGCAGCAACTGATAACGGACAAATGGTTGTTAATGGAATGTCAAACTCATTACGTAACTCACCTTTTGCAAACTCAGGAATGGTTGTTAGTGTTAAGGAAGAGGATGCTAAGGAATATTATCAATATGGAGCATTATCAATGATGAAACTCCAAGAACAGACAGAGAAAAAGATGTTCGAGGCAGCAGGAAACAGCATTGTTGCACCTGCACAACGACTAACTGATTTTATGAAAAATAAAACATCATTTGCTCTCTCACAAAGCTCTTATCTTTGCGGATTGATCCCAAGCAATATGAATAAAATCCTACCAGAATTCATTTCTTCAACACTTCGAGAAGGATTTATGGACTTTGGACGTAAGATGAAAGGGTTTTTGACAGCAGAAGCTAACCTTATAGGATTAGAATCGCGCACCTCATCCCCTGTTCGCATACCAAGAGATAAAGATACACTTCAACATATTCAAATTTCAGGACTTTACCCATGCGGAGAAGGAGCGGGATATGCAGGAGGAATCACATCAAGTGCCATTGACGGAATAAACATTGCTGAGAAAATTGCAGAGAAAAAAATTAATTAATCCTTCTGAATGGTTGCAACGCATCTAAAGCCGGTTGGAATATTAGTAGAATTGAGGGAGTTATCAATTGTGTATTCCTGAACATTATCAGTAATACCCTTGATTTTTCCTCTTTTCTTATTGATTAATTTAGATAAAGGAGATTTATTAGTTATTTTAGCATGAGAAACAGCCTTTGCATAATCTTGTTTTGAAGGTAACGAAAAGACTATTTTCGAGACTCCCTTCACTTTATAATTACATTTCTCTGTTCTCCATTTGCAATAATCAATACATTGTTGATATGAAATGCCAATCATAGGATAATCAGAAAGATCCATATTATTTTTTTTTGCATCTTTTGTAAATGAAACATGTAGTTTGGCAGGACAGTACTTGAAAAATCGATTATAATACTTTCCAAAAATAACAGTATCAAACATTGTGGAGAGAAATTCTTTTGAGCTTTCCCCATATTTATTTTTTGTGTCATATTGATACTCTCTCCAACCTTCAATTGAAAGCTCAGCGTTATCCATATATTTCATTTCCTTACTATCTATCAATGACATATATGGAATTTTTTGCGAAAAGGAATTAGGACTAAATAAAAATAAAAAGGTTAATAGCAATAGCCCAATATAGATTTTCTTCTTCATTATAAAAGGTTTGTTTAATTAAGTTTTAAGGGTTTAAGTCAATATAAAACCATATTATAAATAGGCTAACGACTTATAATAAAATATTATTGCAAAAATAACAAAAATTATTTCCAATTTAGAGTCATTTCAAATTGTTTTCCACATAAAGTAATGTTGTTTGATCGAAAGAAAGCAGTTATTGATTCACAATTTATTTCTGCATTAACAGCCTTAACAGAGTTGAAGTTATTATATTTCAAAACCTCACAAACCAAAGCAGAGCCTATGCCTTGTCTTCTATATTTTTTATCAACAGCAATTTGAGTTAAATCCCCAGAATTAGGTTCAAAGATAGAGTAACCAATTAATATATCATCTTTATAAACTCCAATTGTTTTAAAATCATCCTCACTTCTCTCGATAGCTTCAAAACTATTTTGCCAAGAAGGAGTAAAATCCCAAAACTCTGCCAATAGATTTTTATCTTCCAAATCTATTTCCTTAAAACAAAACCCCTCAGGCAAATCTTTAGAATTTAGTTTTATAAGTTCATTTGATTGCTTAAAATAGTTAAACTCTCTACTCGTTTTAAATCCAAGTTTCTTATAAACTGAAACCGCATTAGTGTTATGTTGCAAAACTTCTAGTAGATATTGTTTAACGCCAGCCTCTTTCAAAAAAGGCAAAGAGTAATTGAAAATAGTTGAAGCAATACCTTTCCCTCTAAATTTCTCAATAGTTCCCGTTCCAGTATCATAAGCGGTTCTTACTCCATTATATTGTCCAATACCATTTAAAGTAAAAGAGATTAACCTATCATTTTCAAAAGCCCCAAATGATAACTCCTTAACAAAACCCCTACGCTTCAACATCACACAAAGTTCTTCTTTATTTACCTGAACTTCATAACTTCCAAAAGCTTCGTTAAATGAAGTGTATAAATCATCGAAACTAATTTCTTTAAGCGATTTTATTGTTTGCATGTTTAACTATATTTTTATTTCTAACTATTGTAATTATTATTCCAATTGATAATGTAAGAATTACCCATATCCAAAATCGAGGTTGAGGAGTATTGTGTTGCATAGAAAAGACTGGAAAGATTGGAATTATTGCATTTGCCATACCATGCACATAAAGACCAGTAAAAAGTTTATCACCTGAAATATTTTTTATCCAAGAAAAGATAAATGAGTAGCCAATAGAGATTAAAACAAATCCCCCAAAATTCATATAAGTTTGGTTAGTTCCTATGATAAACCATAAAGGAAGGTGCCAAAACCCCCAAATAACTCCTAAAACAATATTTGCTCCCCACAATCCATACTTTTTCTCAAGAATAGGTAAGGCGTAACCTCTCCATCCAAATTCTTCTTGACCTCCTCCAAAGAAAGTCATTATTATCAAAAATGGAATAAAAACCCAAATAGATGGTAATAACATATTTAGTCTTTTTTCTCCAAATAACTCAGGTAAGAACCAAGCAATAAATGTACTAATACCAAATATTAATATAGGAAATACATATGCTCTCCAACCTAATTTAATGTCTGTAAATCTACGTAAATATTTTATAACATTACCTTTTTCTTTATGAATTGAATAAATTGCTCCAACTAATGGACCAAAAGCTCCAATTATTGATATGGGTATAATAGCTTTTGATAATATATTAGATGGAATTTGGATTATGTCTTGACTAGCTAATGCAAGAAAAATCCAAAATATCCAAGACCAAATAAATGTTACTATAAAAAATCTATATGGGAATTCTGTTTTATTCATAATTATATTAATTGCAGCACTCAAATTCTGAATGCAACCTTATCTTTTGTTTTAATATTTTGTTCAGATTTTGTAGTAAGAATCGAAGCCAGCGAGACAAAGCTCTCGCATTTTCTAATGGATACAAATTAGTGTATTGAATATTACTCATTTGAAATCCTATCTTTTACCTTTGTCCCGAGAAAAAGCAAGATGATAATTACGAAAATTGCAACCGTGTCTGGTATTAATTGCTTTATCGAACTGAGACTATTCAATAAAGTAAAGTATGTAATAACAATCCAACGCATTGATAAAATTGCAATTATCAGCCAAGAAGTAAACTTAACTTTTGACGCATTCTTCATAAATGCCATAATTAGTAAGAAAATTCCTAAAACAAAATTTTCAATGCCAATTATATGCCATACATAGGTAAATGTAACTTTTGTATTATTATCAATTTCAGAATTATCTAAAATAGGCAAAGTTGTATCAATTCCGTTCAATGTATGAGTAACTGCAAACAGAACACACAAAAGCCCAACGATTAAATAATAATAATTTCGTACCATCTTTTTTCGTTTTTTAGTATTTAGTTTGAAGATAAAATATTTTGAAATATATTTTCTAGTTGGAAATTTCGTAATTAACTTTTACCTCAACATTCCCCTTTATCATATTCCACACAGGACAAAGCATATCTTCAGATAGTTTAATTGCTTTGTCAACATCAATATTTTCAACATTTAAAGATTTAATGTATAACTTAAGTTCAATCATTTTAAATGAGGTAGGGTGTTCTGTTTTTCGATAACCTTTTGAGTCGATTTTCAGACTCGTAACTGATTTGCCAGTCCTTCTAATTAACGTCAATACACTTGTACCTAAACAAGAAGATAAACTTAATAGGAATAATTCCAAAGAAGTATAGCCATTGCCATCTCCATAAGGAGGAATATAATCTATTAAAACAGGTTGATTGGTTTCAACTTCGCCCTTGAAGTTTATTTTGTCATTTATCAGTTCAATTGAAGAAATGACCTCTTTTGATTTGTCTATATTACTCATATTTTTAGTCTATATTTAATTTATAAATACGTTTTAATTCATTTTATTAATTATTCATTACATACAAGAATCAAGTTTATCATTATAATATCTTTGAAAAGAATGCTTCGATTTTGTTTTTGCCCAATTTTCCAAGCCCATTTTTTTAATCATACATAAATTATAAACCTTAAGATTGTGAGGAAATCTTTCTGCCCTATCTGCCAATGGATGTAATAAATCACATGGAAAATCAGAACAATAACTACAAAACTCTACATTTTTAGTACATACACATTGATAAATTTTACAACTTCCTGAAAACCCATAGTTTTTGAGAGTCTTACATTCTCCTTTTATATTTCTACATCCATTGCATAAAACCTTTTCGGGTTCTAAGCCTAATTTCTGCGAAAGTACTTCTTTACACTTTTCATCTTTTGTAGCTAAATAGAAATAGCAATTAAAGCAATCTCTTCCACATGGGGCAGTTAAATTTTGATAATCCATAATTAATCATTTTTTAAATTCATACTCCTATTTAGTGTAACATTTGATTAATCTGTGACAATTTTCAAATAAATTGTTCCCAATAATTTTTTCTTGGGAATTCTTCGTCAAACTTTTTTAAAATTGTAACCATATTTGCTATATTCGCCAATTTAGCATATTCTTTTTTTAAATCCACAGATATTACATGCTTTTGAATTCTGCACTTACAATTAGAATTTAAAGTATATAGTATGCAATTTCTATTTATAAAATTTTTAACTTTAGCTCTTGAACGTGATACGATTTTCCTAACATTTTCTTCTTTCATTTCCATAATAATACAAATTTCAAAATAGGATAATTCAGCAATATCATGAAACAAAAATATTAATCTTGATTCAT
>Ga0172381_10001677_pt1 | contig 25391 bp, 38 predicted proteins | sample Leawel6488metaG_FD_119754 | JGI IMG/M metagenome (GOLD analysis project Ga0172381, IMG submission 119754) | Leachate microbial communities from a municipal landfill in Southern Ontario, Canada - Leachate well 64-88 metaG | ecosystem: Engineered > Solid waste > Landfill > Unclassified | place... | reverse complement strand
GGCTTCTCGAATATAATTATATTCTCTCCCACCGGAATTCGTAAGGGCTGCAGCGAAGAATTCATTTGGATAATAGACTTTAAAATACTGACACCAATAGGAAATAGTCGAGTAGGCTGCAGCATGACTCTTATTAAAGGAGTAAGACCCAAACTGAATCATCTTAGTGTAAAGGTCATGAGCATCCTCCTCTGCCATTCCAGTTATTACTGCTCCTTCCACGAACTGAGAACGGGCCTTCTCGAAAGCTGCTGTACCTTGACTTTTCGAAATGATTTTTCTCTGAAGGTCTACTGTCGACCACTGGAACCTCCCTATATCTGCCAGAATCTTCATTATCTGCTCTTGATAGAGCATTATGCTATAAGTATCCTTAGTTATAGGCTCTAAGAGCGGATGAGAGTACTCTGCAGCTCTTTTACCATGTTTTATCTGAATAAACTTAGGGACTACTCCGGCCCTCATTGTTCCAGGCCTACCAAGTGCATTTATCTGAACAAGGTCTTCAAACCTTTCTACTCCAACCTGTCGGCATAATTTTGTCATATTCGGAGTTTCAAGCTGAAATACAGCAGTTGTCATTCCAAGTGTAAATTGCCGGAAGACTTCTTCATCATCCAAAGGAATTTCTTCAAGAATTGGACGTGCTCCAGTTTTTTGTTCTATCTTTTTGATAGTGTCCCCAATTATCGACATAGTCCGAAGGCCCAAAACATCAAGTTTCAAGAGGCCGAGATTTTCTGCCCCAATATGGTCAAACGAAGTCATGGTGACTCCATCTTTCATTTCTATTGGGCAACTTTCAGAAATTGGCCTTTCACTTACGACTATTCCGGCAGCGTGCATTCCTTTCTGTCTTATCATACCTTCCATTCTTTCTGCGTGCCTTATAACTTCCGGATATTTTTCAGCAAACTTTTTCATTTCCTCGAAAGAGTCTATGGTGTCTCTCACAGTAAAGGAAGTTCTCGCATCTCCTCCAGACCGCTCTATAATAAAGCCAGTGACTCTGTTAACTTCATCATAAGGGACATCGAACACTCTCGCAATATCTTTGAGAACAAGTTTCCCTTTCAGTTTTCCGAAAGTAACGATATTTGAGACACGATCAGCTCCGTAAGTATCCTTAAGATGCTGAACAACTTCCCATCTTCGGGAGTCTTCGAAGTCCATATCAACATCAGGCATATCTATTCGGGCCGGATTCAGGAATCTTTCGAAAAGCAAATCATTTTCAATTGGGTCAACAGTCGTAATCCCAATACAATAAGCAAGGAGGGAACCTGCTACAGAACCTCTTCCAGGGCCATAAATCACTCCTGCTCTTCTGCAGAATTCATAAATATCCCAAACAATAAGGAGATACCTTTCAAAGCCCAAAGAATGGACCACCTTAAGCTCCCTCTCTAACCTTTCTTCATAGTGAGTTTTAGCAAGGTGGAAAGCTGCATCTTCTGTATAGTCCTCCTCATAATGCTCTTTAGCATACTTCCTTATTTTCTTTTTAACATACTCTTTTTCAATTCCTTCCCAAGCAAGGTGCTCCAAAAATTCTGAATCACTTTTATAGCCTTCCGGAAGATTAAACATTGGAAGAACTACTTCTTGCTTAGCAATCGTGTATTCACACTGGTCTGCTATTTTTAGGCTGTTCTGGATTCCTTCTTCCACTATTGCTTTAGGGATATCAGGGTGATTTTCTGCAAAGGCTTCTCTTATCTCTTCTTCTGTCATAAGCCAAAATGTATTATCATCAAACCTGAATCTTTTCGGGTCTGAGATACTCTTATGACTCCTTATACAAAGCAGGACTTCATGGCTTTTCCAATCCTCCTGATATGGATAATGGGCATCATTCGTAACAAGAATATTCATCTTGTATTCTTTGGCAAGCTTCAGAAGACCAATATTTGCCTTCTTCTGTTGAGGGAGTCTATTAGGCTGCATTTCCAGATAAAAATCATCCCCAAAAACATCCTGATACCATCTCGCAATATCACGGGCACTATCAGCATCGTCTTCGATAAGGTATTCTTGAATTTCTCCACTCGTACAAGCAGAACTACAGATAAGCCCTGCAGAATGCTCTTCCAGCATTTTATGATCTATTCGAGGCTTATAATAAAACCCATTAACTGCAGCTTCACTTGCTAAGTAAAGAAGATTCTGATAGCCCTCTGCATTCTTGGCTATGAGAATTAAGTGATTTCGTTTTTTCGTTTTTTCAAGGTGATCTGAGGAGATATAGAATTCACAGCCGAAAATAGGCTTTACTCCATATTGGATACAGGCATCTTGGAAAGCAATATGGCCTGAAAGGGTTCCATGATCAGTAAGAACGAGAGCTCTTGCTCCATCCTCAGCAGCTTTCTTGACTAAGTCTCCTATTTTACCGAGGCCGTCAAGAATCGAGTATTCAGAGTGAGTATGGCAGTGAACAAAGCCAGAACTCTGATCAGATTTAACAGCTCCTTCCTCTCCAGAGTGCTCTGATTTCTGGTGTTCAATATAGCTCTTGAAATTGGCCAAATGCTGCCCACAAACAGGGCAGCGTATAGAGCTATCAATTTGTTTCTTTTCTTCCATCATAATCCTCCATTTATATTGAAGAATGTATCAAATGAAACTTTTTGACGGTAAACATAAGGAAGGGCAAAATATTCTTCATCCATTTTAATTTGGATTGCTTGCCTCCTCTCTTCTTCTTTAGTTAATTCCCCTGGCATATTCTTCCTCTACATCAGAATTTAGAAGGGAAATTTCAATAAGGATTCCAGGGCTTTTTTCGCTTTCTTTGTCAATCTCGCTCCAAAGATCATTCAGCATTTCTTTAGCAAGCTGTTCCGAGTAATTCTCCCATACAGGGATCATTAAACTTTTGGCATAGTGAAATTTTTGCACTATCTCCATTTTACACTTTTCTTTAGAGCAGAAAGTGAATCTTGCTAATACCATAAGGGTGACTTTAAGAGGAAGAAAATCTAAAGTGTCACCAACTGCATAATCCTCAAAAGTTATTCTGCAGAATTTGCCCAGAAGCTGCTTTTCGAAAGCTTCTTTAATTTTCTTGTCTAAAGGTGTTATTGCTTCTCTCATAATTCCTCCGAAGAAATAAACGTCTTATAAGCTTAAAAGCCTTTTGCTCTCTTATCTTCTTCTGATTTATTCTTTGTAGCTCTATTCAAAAAAGATAGGAGGCCAAGGGTTTTAATTCTTCTGAAATTAGTTGTTTCTCGAACTGTCTTAACCTGCTCCCAAAAGAATTTTTCACTTGCAACATCTTTGAATTTTACATAGTCTTCTTCTTCTGTTACTTCTTCAACCACTACTTCAATAAGAGGGCTTGGCTCTGTAAAGGCATGATTCCCAATTTTCTTTTGAATCAGGATTCTCATATAGAGAAGACTTTTCCAAGTCTCATCCAGTTCACTCTTATCAGTGATAGACGGGCGGTAAGATTGATCTTCGCTCCAGTGTTCTTCGAAATTCATTAAGATACTCCTTTTGCTTCTTTATATTCGAGGGACTATCAAGAGATTCGAGAGGAGGAATTTTCATTAGCCAATGGTTAAAACCATATTCAATGATTTCTCCATTTTCAATAGGTCTTGAAGTAACTCCTTTCATTGCAATATCTCCTAAAATTATTATAGCTTGTGGTTTTAAGAAATAAATTTGTGCTCCAAAAAATTTAGAACATTTCTTAAATTCTTTTTCAGTTACTGGTTCTTTTATCGGGCACTTAAAATAATATGTCGCAGCCCATTGCTCAGAATTTAATTTAAGGATTTCTATAATTTTCTGAAAATGGTTCGATTTTAAGGCCTCAGGATCTTTGCCTACAAAGAGGATTATAGGGAATAAATTTCCCTTCCCTATTCCTCTGTTCTCCTCTGCAGCACTAAAATTACAGGCTCTGCATTGAAGTATAGCTGACTTTATAGCCTTAATTCCTTTTCTTGCTAATTCTTGCTCTTCATCCTTTTGCATTTCTTATTCCTTTCTTGGGATTTTTTGTAATATTTTTCTGTTCTCCCACAAATAGCCCATAAAAGGGTATTTATTTGTAACTATTTTTAACTGTTCCTCTGTTAAATCATTTGGGAAAACAATCCAAGCTTTAAGGCTTTTGAAAAGCATATGAGAATCAGTAGTGGAGAGGGAAACGGGAGAACTGGAAATGTATTTTTTAAGATACATTTCTGTGAAATCATCGTCCATCATCCTCAGCTCTCTTAAGCTTGTCTATTAAAGCAAAGTGAGAATTGTTTAGACTTCTTAAAGTTCCTCTTAATGCCCGTATCTCCTCCTGTAATTCTCTTTGTTTAGTGAAAAGAATGTTTCTGCTTGTTTTTAAAGTTGAAATTTCATCTTCTAAGGTTCGTATATTTCTTGCTTGCTCTTTAAGCTCTGATACCAACAAGAAATATAGAAGGCTATAGATTATTATTGAACAAACCCATAGGAATAACATCTTTTATCCTCCTTTTCTCTAATACAATTTCTGTAAAGAGTATCAAGGAAGTGCTGAATATTGAATTCCATATTGTTTGGAATAATCCGGGAAGGCTTTTCTTCTTTGAGAGCTTTTTCAATGGCTTTTTCAAAACCTTCCCAAGTATGCTCTTCTGGTTTGAAAAATTCATTGAAATAACTGGTTGCTCCAATACAGGTATTCGAGACAATCTGACATCCTTGATTAGCAGCTTCAAGCATTGTAAGGTCAAAGGGGCCGTAAGTCCCAGCATTTACAAAGACTTTATGCTGAGCAAGTTCTTGCAAAGCATTTTCATGTTTTGGATAATACAGGATTTCACAGTTTTTCTTACTTCGGAAGAATTTCTGAGCTTTTGAAATACTTCCATAAGGAATAGTCATAGTGAATTCAAAATCTGTATTATCCACAAGTCCTCTTATGATTTCCAGGCCTTTAATATAATTTGTTATCCTTCCACTGAAAATTATCTTGTCACTTCTGTCTTCAAAATTTGACGGATAATATTTTTCAGTTGAATAGAGGAGATTAGGATAAACTACATATTTCTGATAGTCTCCTAATGTATTGAATATGTCTTCCTCTAGTTTTGAAATTAGATGGAAGGTTGCAAACTGATCTTTAATGTTCATCAGTTTCTTGAATCTTCGAGAGGGCCTTAAGGAAGAAATCTGATCAGTTATAGGTTTTTTAGTATCAAATTTCTTAAGATAAGGTTCATGGATATGGATGCTACAGACTGCGTTTGTAAATCCTTTCAGAAGATAGGACTCTGTAGAGAACGCATGGTCACTATTGAAGTAGACCATATCAAAATCATTTTTCTGAGCATAAAGATATGCTTCTTCGAGGAGCTGGAGAGGGCCTTCTCCCCAGAACATTTTCCTTTTCCGAGTTTCTACTTTGTGATATCCATCAAGAGTTTTTGCTATTTCAAGCTGAGGCTTTAGCATTGGGGAAACTATATAAGATTCCCAATCAGACCATTTTTTGGTAGCCTGAGCCAGCTGCCAAATATATACTCCGGTTCCTCCGCTTGGAATTTCGGGTGATACAAAAAGAACTTTCTTTGCCATTATTTATTCCTCCTTTCGAAAGGGATTATTCTTTCTGAGACTCTTTTTGGGTCAATTCCAGGGAATTTCCCTCTTTTAAGCATTACTGCCCATTTGACATACATTTTACCTTTCCGAAGGCTTGAGAAATTCCCTCCATGAACTTTATTGAAATGGTTCATGAGGGCTACTTCATCAGGAATAGGAAAAGAGCTCACACCTCCTTCTTCACCTCTGTTCCCAAGAGATTTACAGACTACATCACTGTTTATAGTTATGTAGTATCCTTTTTCCAGAAGACGAACTTTCATATCATCATCTTCTTTGACAATCATTTCTTCATCAAAGCCTCCAGCAGTTACTGCTTTTTCAACGTCTATTGCGTTGATAGTGCACCCCATGCTGAAGGTTGCAAAGGTTCCGGTGTTTGGCTGAATTTTAAGGAGATTATAGAAGCTGAAATAAGCTCCAACCCAACCAATATCAGGATTTTCCTTAAGAGGCTTGAGAAGATCCATGATATTTTCTGCAGGGCATTTATCATCATCAATCCTGATGATATATTTCTGTTTCTCGTCCTTAGCAAACTTAAGAACCTGAGTCATAGCATAGGAAATTCTTCTTCCAGAAGGAATGACTACAAGAATTCTGAAGTCATCATAAAGTTCTTCTGGGATTGCTTTTCTATAAGTTTCTATCTGGTCATAATCCATAACCAGATAAATAGGAGCTTTCCCTTTTACTGCAGAAATTGTTGCTTGAAGAGTTGGCAGGATTGAACCTGCCCTTTTATGAGTAGGGATATAAACCCCACAGCTTTCTTCATACTCCATCAGTTTGACCTCCAAAATTCATAAATTCCTGGAAGTTCTTTCCCTTTCTTGAAGCCGATTATGCTCATGTATTCCTCCATTTCCTCGTAAGTATTCCAGTGCTTTGGGACTGAAGGGAAAGGCTCTTTTTCGAAATCATAAGTGACTATGATTCGACCATATCTCTGGAGATGGTTAAAGAGAGCAACCAGCAGGTCTTCCGGATTTTTCATGATCTCAAGAACATCAATAAGGATAAAGGTATCATATTTTTTCTGGGCCATAATACTTCCGAGAGAAGGGTGAATTTTGACTTTTTCACCATGCCTCTCAAAGGAGAAACGGGCAAACCTTTCATTTTCTTGGTTTATATCATAATATTCCACTGCCTTAACTTTCTTACTCTGCAGAAGGAACCTTGACATAGTACCAATGGTATTACCAATTTCAGCACACCTGCCCTTCGCCAAGGTTAGGGTACTATCAACCACTGTTTCATATTCTTTTGAACAGTTTTTCCGGAAAATGTCAAGAAGGAAACAGGGCGAAGTAATCCTGAAAGAAGTATAGCCGAGTTTCTTCTGGGACCAAGCCATCATTACAGTAGATTTCCGGGCTAAGAGCTGAGCTGCATTTTTCTTCTGATAACTTGCCATATCTGCTTTAAGTTCTTCAATTATTGCTGGATCCATTATTCTTCCTCCTCATATTGGGCAGCTATCAGCCGAGATAGAATGTCTTCGATTACTGCATTTGAATCATCAGGGCCTGCAATTTCTGCCAAAACTACTTTGCACGGGAAGTTCCATTTAGTGGCAATAGCCTGATATTTAAGGTTGATAGCCACAAGGTCCTGGAAAGAAAGGTCTCTTTCTTCCATATGGTCAAGGTTTTCTTCATATCGCTCTCTTAAAAAGTATTCTGGAGCAGTAAGAATGTAAAGGACTGGATTTGGCAGGAGCTTGAGGAAATCATCAAAGCACTGTTTAGGAAGTTTGTTATAGATGATTCCGCTTAAAGGGCTCCTCTCAAAAGTTATTGATAGCCCACTCTGGCGAAGGAAATCACAGATATACATATCTGCTTTGAAGATTTTTTCAAGGCCGTATCGAGTGGTTATTTCTGGAGGATAAGACGAGAGTCCTTTATAAACAATGGCTCCATGAGCTTTCAGCTGGTCAGTTATGAAGGATTTCCCTACTAAGTTGGGGCCTTCAATAATTAGAGAAGTCTGGTTTGGGAATTCATTCTTGTGCATCTTTTATTCTCCTTTGATTGACTCCTTCAATAAGTTCCAAAAGAATTTTTTTCTGGCCTTCGAGTTTTCCTTTTTGGTAGTCATTAAGAGGCAGGTCAAATTCTATTAGAAGGTTTTTCAAGGTCGATATTTTGTCATAGCGTTCAGATAAGTTTTGTTCGAATTGTTCTAAGGTAAATTCTTCATCTGGGTGGAATGGCAAGCTTCTCCCTCCAGTCTTGGAATTCTTGAAGAGTTCGGGCAGCAAGGCCGTTTTTTGGGAATTTATAGGCTTTTAACTTTTCCATAGCGGTTGGGTAAGCAAGGTCCCAAGGTTCATAAATGAGCCAAGTATTCCCTCTTAAAACTTCCTCGTAAATATAGACCATCATGGCTATACTGTCTGCGATGGAAACAATTCTTCCTTCGATGGAATCATCTTTTGCGTCATGCCAAGTGTCGTAAAAATATAAGAGAAGTTTTTTAGTAGGAAGGCGTTTTGCTATGGAAAAGATTGCAGCAGGCTCTACTTTTGCAAGAGCTTTTCGGAATTCTGGATCAAGATATTTGAAATCACGGCAAATATCTCCGGTTATTGCTTCTTCATAGTCGTGGAAAAGTCCTTTTGTAGCAGCTACATATGGATCTGCTTCTGGAATATCTGCGGCGAGAAGGAAGGATATTATACCAACCATAGCAGAGTGTTCAAGAACGTTTTCTGGTCTCTGAACTGGCATAGTAGCACAGCGATGGATCTGGGCAAGAGATGTTGTAGTTGTAGTCAAGAAATTTAAGAGAGATCCATCAGGATTTTCTTTAAACTGTTCAATATTCTCTGGAATTTTCATTGGATTTTTCCTTCCCACGGTTTATAAGGGATTATTCCTTGCTTCTTGAATTTTTCCATTGCTTCTTTGAGTTCACTTATGAACCGATAGTGCGCACGGGAAGATTCGGAGAGCATAATGTTCAGGCCGTATCCGTGATTTGAGATTGTCACTATCGGTTTCTGGAGAGCATAGGCATATCCCATTTCCCAAATTGTTCCAGGATCAAAGTTGTCGATAATAGCAAGGACAATTTTTGAACTTCGGAGTCCTCTGCAGTCTTCCTCGAAAATTTCGGAAGCTTTTTCCCAAGGAGCGGTGTCTCCAAGGATGCCCCCTTCTTCTTTCGGGTTATAGACTTTGAGGCCGATATTTTCAAGAAGGGCTGCAAGTTCATCTACAAAGGCTACTTCTTCTTCATTGAAGAACGGGCCGGCAAGATAAACATCATAAGGATATTCCGGTGTCATTATTATTCCTCCTTCTTTGCTTCAAGGCGTTTCTTCTGTTCGATTTCAAGAGCATTGAGGATGGCTTCTCCATCAGGTGTAAGGGTCTTTTTCTTTTTCTGGCTTTTGAACTGAGCAATATTTGCTCCAAGGGCTTCATTGCTTAGGCTGTGATAATCAAGGCTTTTGACGAAATTTTCCCGAAATCTGAATAAGGCCGCACTTATTCCAAAAGACACTTCAGAAAGAGGAAGGTCCTCTTCTTTCGCAAAAGCTATGATATCATCAAGAAGTTTCTTGTACTTTCTGTCTCTTGCATCTTTTTCCTGCCGTGATAGCTGTTTCATAAAAATCCTCCTTTAAATTAACGGGAAAATCAGGATGGTTACAGGGCCAACTGGATCTTCTCCATCATCTGTCCGAATGGCTGGGTCCCATATTGTTTTCCCGATTGGATTCACCATTACATTGTATTCATTTTCCTTCTCTACCGAGATGGTCTTGACACCCAGTCTTTTCTTAAGCTCTTCGATAAGGTCTTGTGTAGTAACTTTTGTTATATCAGGGCTTTGCATCTTTAGTCCTCCGTGTAAAGTACAGTTAGGCAGCCTTCCTGCTCAAGTATGGTTTTCCAGCAGCGTGCTCCTTTAGATCTTTTCATGATGGTTATTTCTTCATCAGGAAGAATTTGAATAGTGTCCACAAGATGTTTTCTTGAAGAAAGCTCCTCAACAAGAATACCTAATGGCACAGTTTTCAAGGCTTCTTTTATCTTTTGCTCTTTAACAAATTCAAAAAAATCTCGTTTTTCTTTCTCCTGCAATCTCTCCATCATAGTCTCTTCTACATTCTTTTGATAGTCCTCTGCATTGAAGGCTGGCAGGTTTGTAGAGAGCAGGTCTATTTCTTCAAATTTTTTCCGAATATTTGCGATTGCAGCGAATTGCTTCTTGATTTCATCAGTAACCGTTGGAACAGATTCATATTTCACCTGATTGTATAGTTCTGGGTAGGCTGTTTTGAGTTCTCGGAGATCACTGATGATTTTCTCTTTGAATTCTGGTTCTTCTGCTAAGGCTAAGTTCATATTGTTTCTATAGCCTGATATACTTGTTTCTTCTTTCATTCAGGTTCCTCCTTACTAAGTAAAGGATTCAAAGATATAAAAGGCTTTTGGCCTTTTAGATTGAATAACATTCCATAGCGATAAGGATTATAACACAGATCATAACCCAATCCAAAAAGTTATTTTTGCTGCTCATCCTTTCCTCTAGATTGTTTGCTTAGGAAAGTTGAAACTGCTTTTCCATAAGGAAAGGCTTTTTCATGGCTTGTTACTTTTTTAGAAAGTTTCCCATGCAGAAGAGTTTCTTCTGGAGAAGGCCCATAGCACTTATCCACAAGTTCATTAAGCTCTTCTAAAGTCGGTTCTTCTTCTGTCATGATTAATCACCGGGAGGGCTATCAATCGGTTATTACTTGGATTTCTCCTTTTTCTTCTGCGAGCTTCTGTTCTTTTTCTTTTCTGGCTTTTGAAAGAGCTTCTCGAATTTTTACATAGTTTATGCGGTTGATTGGGTCTTCTGGAGCCTCATAAGCTCCGAGTTTTTCTATGTGAGAGATAAAGACATTTTTGCCACTCTGGACTCTGCGTTCCATATGAATACAGATGTCTGCAAAGAAAATTACGTCTTTTTGAGCTCTTATCTTTTGGGAGCCATCTTTCACATAATCGGGCGGGCCTTCATACCGAGCTGTCCAGACAATGTCAATTCCGAGTTTAAGAAGGGCACGACAAATCTGAATTACTTTGAGGTGACGTTTGTTCGGTATTTTCCAATCAGTCTGGATCACTGTTCGAAGTAGCTTTGAATTTTTCTCTGTATATTTCGGGTCGTATTTTACAAGCTGCTGGATTCCCCATTCTTGAATCATAGACCAGACATCTGTTGCACTGTCTATGACGATAACTGAGGGCAGGAATGTTCCTTCTTTCGCTTTATTTAGGATGTTGATTAGAAGGAACATGAAATTTGATTCAGTAGCCAATTCATCAGTTACGTCATCATCAGTTAGCGGATTGTAATTTGGATTTAATTGACGAACTTCCGCTATAAGGAAGTGTTTCTGTGGGAATTGGTCTAATTTCATTTTTTCTGCCCTACCCATTTCAAAATCAATGAAAAGGATAGGACGAGGAAGAACAAGACCTTCACAAACAGGACACTTAGAGATAGGGCCGGAGTTTGGAGTTATTATTTTTGCATGACAGTCCTGGCATTCGCAATCAAACCAAGTTGCGGCAGTAAAGGATTTTCCAGCATTTGTATCTGCATAGAATAAGTGCTGGTCTCCAGTCTTTCGAATAAATTTGCCTTCTTCTGTTTTCAGAGTATAGGTACACTGAGGCACTTGATCCTGGCACATAGGAATAAGGAAATCTTCAAAAGATTTTTCTGCATAAACTGTAAGTTTTGTTTCTGGAGTCTCTTCTTTAGAGGAGGAGGAAGGGGCCGGTGTCTCTTCCATCCACGAAGGTTTCTTTGGTTCAGCCATTTTGATACTTCCTGAATTCACTGCTTTTAACTGCATAAGTTCTTTGCCCAAGGACACACTGTTTAAGAGGCCACGGAAGGTCATAATATTCCGGAATTTGAGTAAGCATATGGCTGACTTTTTCAGAAGCTTTTCGTATGCGGTAAAGCTCTTCAGCATTCGCATGATACACTTCATCCTCTTTATAGTCCGAAATTTTGACTTTTTGCTGGCAGTTAAGAGTCCGGGAGAGCTGTTCAGCAGCCTTTTCTACTTCTTTTTCTGCTTCAGGGAATACTGTTAAGAAACAGAATGAGGAAGAATCACGTACAGGCTTTGGGAAAGTTTCTTTTAAAGATGCTATGACTTTTGTCATTACCATACTTTCTTTAGGAGTTTCTACTGTAATGATATAGATAGGCTGTTCAGAAGGGCCAGAAATCTTTATGTATTTATTAATTTTCATGAAACACCTCATTTGAATTTCATTTTGCCCATAAGGGCCTTTACAGAAGGCATACGTGGCAGGCTATCAAAAAACGTTGGGTTTTCCTGAAATATATTGATTGCCGTTATTATTGATCTTCTTTCTTCCGGAGTTTCTGCTTTAATGTAGTATTCACAGTAGCGGTCTTTTCCTGTAAGGTCATGAGTTTGTTTAATTTGCATTATTCTTCCTCCTTAGACTTTGTTGATAGCTCTCCCTGTATTACCACTCTGAAGGTTCGGGAAGGTTGGAAGGTTCTGCTGCTTTTATAGTGTAGGCCGGAATAGGGTAGATGGCGTTGGCTTCAATGATCAGTTCTTTTTCAGTTGGGTGTTCGTGTCCAGGCTGGCCGTCTTTTCCCTGAACCCATATTGCTTTCTGTTTGGTAGTGCCGACAAAGATGGCACGGGTTCCTCTGGCGAAGGTTATGGGAACGTGCTTGGAAACTTCGACTGAGGTGTCTGGGACAACGTCTCCATCATCGGTGAACATATCGAGAGGCGAGGCGTAAGGATCATCTACACGCAGGCGACGAGTTCCTATTGGAGATGGCTTATTGTTTATGAACTGGACTCCTCCTTCAAAGACCACGAATTCATCCGGGGAACTTCCGAACTTGGCAAAGTGTTCGTGGAGTTTGGTCACTGTCTGGACGTTCTCTGGGATGAATTTTTTACAGAAGGCCAGGACATCAATTTCCTCGTCAATGAAAGAGAATTCGGTTAATGAGGAAATGTTGAAGGCATTGAAGGTTTCAGTAGAATTTTCCGGTTTGAAGATAAGTTTGGTATCGGCAAAAGGCTTGAAAGGCGAAAGGTGTTTTGTACAGCGGACATTATTTATTCCGGGCTCTGCTTTGAACCATTCTGGGTCTGAGATTGTCAGGGAGAATTTACGCATCGGGACTTCTTTGCCTTCGAAAGGATAGGTAGGTTTTGCAACTCCTCGAATATTCATTATGGTCGTTTGTTCAGCAGGTGGCCAGGGTTTCCCGTAATTGGGGTTGGCTTTGCCGGAATTGAAGGTTGCTTTGGTATCAAGGAAGGTCAGAAGGTCGGGCGTACTATCAGGATGGATGTATCTGAGATTTATGAGAGTTTCGAGGATGTAGTCATTTGGTTTGGTTACTCCCTCCTTTGTTAGAAGCTGGTTGAGTCTTTTGAGCTGAGCATTTTTGGGGCCGGTGGTCCAGTCGAAAGGAGCTGTTACTTCAAGGATTACTCCTTCACAAGGGACGGCAGGTGAACGCTTGTGAGACTTGAGAGCAGTGACGAGCTGGAAAAGAGCTGCATCAGGGCCGAATTCGGTTAATTTTTCTGAATAGAGGTCTTTGACAAAGTCTGGGTCGAGTTTTGCTTTTTCAGCAATTTCTTCAAGCATTACTGGTGTTACATTGATTGTTGGCATGTTTATTTCTCCGGATAGTGGATTGCGATAAGTTTAAGTTCACATTTTGCCCCTTCAGGGATAGGGTAGAGGTCTGAGGTCAGTTTACCTGAGCGAAGCTGTGCAGGAATTACAACCTGACCAGCAGAGCTGAGACGGCCTGTAAAGATTTTCTGAAGTTTTGCAGGAAGTTCTTTCCGAGTATATGTTTCTTCATTTATTGGTGTTTCAGTCATATTTTGTTTTCTCCTTTAGGTATCAAGTACCCATTTTAATGTTTGAATTTTGGTTTTTAGAGATATCTGTATTAAGGCAAGAGGAGCATTCACAAAGACAGATGCCATAGGGTATGATAACCTTGGGTCCATTTCAAGCTCTTCTATTTTGGCTAAAATCTCTGCTTTAGTTTTCATTTTCCTCCAGGAAGCATTAACGCTTCCATATATTAGAAGGGTTTAAAAGTATAAATAGCTTTTGGTTTAAAGGAAATTTAGATTTATAAGAGTATAGGTATTAAAATGGTTTAGGATGGTTTAGTCTAGTATAATAGGGCGTTTTAGTAGAGAAAAAGTATAGGCTGCCCGATAGTGTTTTTAGAGAATTGAAATTGGAGTTATCCGGTTTTAGAGGTTTTTTATCCTGATTAGGAAAGAATTGTGGGTAGATTATCGGATTAGGATAGGAATGGGAAAAATTTTAGATTTTTAGATTTTTAGGTTATATGGTGATAACTATCCTTTAATTGAAAAATATTTGTCTGAGAAAAGTGATGGCTGATATTTGGGGAAAAAGGATAGTATTTTGCCGTTAATGATTTTTAGCAAAAACTATCTTTAAAGAGTATTACAGGGAAAATAATGAAAAGGTTTATTAAGTGTTTATTTTTGAATTAAAGGGATTAGACAGTTTTTTATTTTATCACTATCCTATCCTAAAGATTTTAAAGGCCCCCCCTATAGGAAGGAAAGAGACTGGCATAAGATAGGATAGTTTGTGTAAAATGCATTATATAATATAAAAATATATTAAAAAAGTATATACATATATATATGCATACTTTCCTTCCCTTATACGCTCTTTCTTTTTCTTAAAGATAGCGAAAGTAATGAAAAAACAATAACGGGAGAAACATGAATTATTTTCCACTAAAATAATATAGATAGTTCTCAAAATTTTCAATATCGGAAGAAGCCATAAAGTATTAATATTTTTAAGAAGAAGAAATGAATGTTTTCTTAGTTTTTTTTTTGAAGAGAAAAAGGATAGTTTTAAAAAAATATAGAAGTTAAAACAAGTTAAAAATATTAAAAATAGAAAGGTATATATAGAAAGACAGCGTTGTAGTAGGTAGAGGCTTTGAAGGCTTCTAGGAGTAGCGAAAAAATATGGATTTTGATAAGATTGAAGTGTACGGAGTAAAGGACGGAGAGAAATTTTTAATAAGTAGCACTATATTAAAGGAGTTGAATATTGGGAAAAATGTAAAAAATGACTTATTAAAAATTTTTGGGGCGGACAAAAAAATTTTAGCCAGTGAGCTGAAAGAGAGATGCTGTATTTACTGGAAAGTGTCCACAGTCACTGCTTATAACAAGATTAAGAGAGCAGGGCTAAAAACGGAAAGAATTGGAGTGAAGGTTTATTATTACAGGCCGGAGATGTAAATGTGAATGAAGAAGACCTGAGAAAATTTGTCAAAGGGATCACTGATTATAATGAAGACAAAGCAATTGAATTACTTCAAACAGCTTATCCAAAAATCGACAAGAATGAGTTGATGATTGTTTTCAAGCTTGGAGTAATCAGAGGACAAGAGAAGATTCTGAACGGCATAAGATATGGCATAGAATCTTGTGAAGAGGAATTAGATGATTTGGATATTGGGGAAGAATAACCAGGAGGCTCTTAATTTCATAAAAGAGCAGAAGCTTGAAGGCAGAGCAAAAGGATTAACAGACCAGTATAAAGGAAGAGGCCTGGAAAGGGAGTCTACAATTGTCCTGATAGAGGGCTATCAGGAAAGTGAGATTTTCAAGGATACTGATTCATGGAATCATTTGTATAGAACCTGTAAGATATTTTTGTTCTTAGAGAAAGAAGGAGTAGGATATTTGGTAAGGTTACTGCTTGAAGAAGATAAGACCATATTTTGCAAATCAGGAGAAGTGTATAGGAGGAGAGAAAAGTGACAAGGAAATATTCAAAGATTTATGCTAAGGTGGAAGTGTATGGAGTATTGAGAGGAAGTAAGGTTCATGAGCTTCTTTTCACTAATGAAATTGAAGGAGAAGATTTTTTCAACAGGATTGGAGAGAAGGAACTTCTGATTGATAAAAGGAGCAAGAGGAAAAATGATTCCTGTTAAGAAAGTGGTAACATCGACATATGTTATATTTGTAGATGGAACTACTAAGGAGATATTCAGGCAAGAAAAAAGTTTAAGTGAAGTTGAAAGCTGCTTGTATAATGGGAATGTATTGCCAAAGGAAATTAGAATCAGAGATTTGTTCGAGGGCAATGAAGAGTTAAGGAGTAAGGAATTGATCAGGAGGATCAAGGAAGAGTTTGAGTGTGGGGACAAGGCTGCCTACAAGAAGATTGAAGGTGTGAAAGGCACAAGAAGAGGAAGAGGCGTATTTTATGTAAAGGCAGATTTTGTTGATAGTGCCCCCAATGGAGAAGAGGCAGCTGTTGAGGGAGAAGATGAGGAGGGCTATCAAGAATTGGATAAGATTTTGGAAAGTTATGGATATGATGTTGGAGGGGAGGAAGATTTGCCAGGCAGGGATAAATTGGAAGAGATGTTTGATTTGTAAGGTTTGTGGGGATTGTGGGCAGGAGAGTATTTATGTGAGGAGGGAGATAAAGAAGGAGTAAGAGAGAAAAAAATTTTTAAAAACGGTGAAAAAAATGATTGGGACAGTCAGAACAGATAGAAAATTAAGACGAAATCGAGTACAGGCGAAGCTTTTGGAAGGTTTCACGGTTCGTGAAATTGCTGAATCTGAAGGCTTTTCGATGCAGACTATTTTTAATGATATAGATGTTATTGGCCGAGATGCTATTTTGGCCAAGTCTCAGGATGTTGTAGACAAAGCATTTAAGAATTTTGCTTATGCTGCTGACTGGGCTACTGAAGAGGCTGTCAAGATTCACGAAGCGAGTTCGGGAAGGCTTGATTGTCTGAATTTTGTTGTGAGAACTCAGAAGGAGAAGCTGGGTGTCGCACAAAGTTTGGGGTTGCTAGAGAAGGTAGCGGAGCGGACAGAGTCTGAAGTTAATTTGAATGTAAAGATACCTGAAAAGGTCATTAAGGATTTTGGGGATTATCTTGCTAAGAATTTAACTGAGGATGCTGATGAAGTTTGATGATCCTGAGATTGTAGCAGCCTTGAAGCAGCTTACTCCTAAAGAAATAGCTAAGTATAGCAAGGCATTTTTTGCAAGGTATTATCTGGGTTTGGATATTCCAGATCACCAAGAGAAATGGTATTCTTACTGTGATAGGGATAGGCATTTAATGCTTAGTCCGAGGGATCACGGGAAGACTACTGTATTTTGTCATGCGTTTCCTGTATGGGCCATTTGTAATATTCCCAATGTAAGGATACTGTTGGTTAGTAAGACAGGAGGTCAAGCGAATAAGCTTTTGGGGACTATCAGGAATGAGTTAAGGAATAATGAAAGGATTCGGAAGGATTACGGCAATCTTATTTTGAATAAGGGAGGCGGGCCGATTTGGTGCGTCAGGGATAAAGAGGGCCGGAAACTGAAAGACCCAACAGTGGAAGCAGTAGGGGCCGGAGGAGCCATTACTGGAGGGCACTTTGATATTATTATTAGTGATGATATAATTGATGACGAGAATACTAAGACCGAAATGCGAATGGAGACTATGGAGAATTGGGTTTTTGGTACTATCGGCCAGCTTTGTGAGCCCTGGACTCAGTGGATAGTAACGGGGACAAGGAAACATTATACTGATATTTATCAGAGTTTGCTTGAGAATCCGTTATGGCAGAAGAAGATTGACCAGGCTATTATTAAGTATCCGGATTTCTATGAGTATGTTTATAGTGTTAATGATGACGGGCAGGAATATGTAAGTGATGTAAAGATTGAGGGAGAATATGAGGTTCTGTGGCCGGAAAAATGGGATATTAAGACGTTATTGATTGATAGGCTACAGACGGGGCCGATTCTGTTTGATAGGGAGAAACAGAATGATCCGAGCGGGATGAAAGGTCAATGCTTGAATGTTGACTGGTTACATTATTATGATTGGAAAGATATTCCGTTGGATGAGTTGATATTTTATATTGGCGGGGATTTGGCTATAAGCGAGGAAGAGAGGGCAGATGAAACGGTTTTCTGCTTAATGGGTTATTGGCAGAAGATGCGAAGAGTGTTTATTATAGAGTTTGAGCATGGACGATGGCCTTTCCCTACTCAGTTAATGAAAATTCGAGAGTTTTATACAAGGTGCGCTAAAGCAGGAATGAGAGCTAAGGAAGTTGTGCTGGAGAATAATGTTTATCAGAAGGCTCTGGCTCAGCAGATTGCGGCAACTACTTGGATTCCTGCAGTAGGGCAAAGAACAGATACGAATAAGTATAGCAAGATGGTGAGTATTGCTCCTCACTTTGAAAATAAGAGTGTATTGCTTAGAAGAACGGAGCTTTTGGGAATGCCGGAGTTTCAGAAGCAATGGACTCAGTTTCCGTTTGCTCACGATGATATGCTTGATAGTGTCGCTCTGATTGTTTTGAGGTTAGCATTAGGAGGGAATAGCTGCTTGGGAGTTGCTGAGACAGATTTGCCCTTTGATGCGATTAGACCAGATGATGCTTATGAATATGTATTCTGTGGAAACTGCGGAGAAGAATATGGAACAGTTACTGAGAAGTATCCAGTGATAAATGGGAATTGCGATGTCTGCGGGCAGTCGATTCCGAAGTTCCCGAAACATTTAATGAAGGTGATTGCTTGAGATTGATAAGTGATAATGGACTGCCGATAAATTTAAAGAATGAAGTGGTAAAGGCAGCAGGAAAATTATTGGGAGTTCGGGTTGATGAATCTACTATGCATCCGGGCTTCGGAGATGAGTGGTGGGGCAATGGAGATGACGAAAGGACAGGGAGCAAGAAGAAAGCTGTTTATACAGAGGCTTTTTGGCTTGCTCCTCCTTACGGAAGACCGAGAGATATTGATTATGAAAGGCTAGAGAAACTGGAGAAAAGCGTTTGGATAAGGATGTGTGCCCAACATATTATTGATAGTGTCGCCATGGCTGATTGGAACATTGTTCCTTATAAGAAAGGAGAGGAAGTCAACCAAACCATTATTGACGAAGTAGTGGAATTTTTCGAGAGTCGAGAATGGACTAATGGGCTAAGTACAGTTAAAAGAGCAATGCTTCCTGAATTTCTTTATTATGATTGCGGCGTTTTAATAAAAGCTTTTCCAATAAATGCCTATGACGAAGATCAGAAGCTTAAGAAGTCGGGGACTATCAAACCGATTGAGTTGTATAGTAGAGATGGAAGAAGTTTCTTGAAGGATACAAGTTTGTATGGAAAGCTGGGGCAGTATTGGCAGTATAGCTGGTTAAATCCACAGGGAAGGCCGATTCAATTTGATCCAGATGAAGTGATTTATATACAGCAGTATCCCAGTTCACGGGAACCTTACGGATCAAGTACATTGGAAGTAATTGAAAGTGTAATTGGCTATATGATGAGCAGTACTTTGGCTCAGGAGAAGTACTGGGATAATGGTTTGTTCATTGGAGGGCAAATTGATTTACCGGAATTAAAGGATATAGATGAGATTAAGAGAGCTCAGGCGTATTATGAAGCGAAGTTAAGAGGGCCGAGGAAATATAATAAGTGGATTGTTACAGGAGGAGGAGCTACTGTTAAGAGTATGCCCTTCACTCCTCAGCAGATGGAGTGGTTGGATAGTCAGAAATGGTTTGCTAAATTGGTTTTCGCGGTCTTTAAGGTGAGTCCGAGTGAGTTAGGTTTTACTGAGGATTTGAATAGAGCGACTGGAATTCAGCAGATGCAGATTCATAAGATGAAGAGCATTCAGCCTATCTTGAGGATTCTAGAAGAGTATTTTAATAGGGAAATTGTCTGGAAGCACTTCAGTAAAGACGCTAAGTTTGAGTATGTGAGAGAGCTGGACTTAGAAGAGAAAGAGAAGCAGGCCGGAATTGATGAAAAGAGACTTGGAAGCGGATTGAATAGTGTTAATGAGTTGAGGGACAGAGATGGACTTGAAAAGTGGGAAGATGAAAAATGGGATAAGCCCAGCGGAGAAGGAAGCGATTCAGAGTCGAGTGGACAGATGGGTGAAGAAGGAACAGGAGATGAGGATGAAAATGAAGATGAATGGGATTGGGGTAAAACCGTAAATTTTATTGATAGTGCCCTAAATGTACTGAAGGGGGTAGATAAGGCCGCAAATGTAGGGGCGCTATCAGGAAAGGCTGGCTTTGTTCTTATGCCCGAAGCTTACGGGCCTGTGAGGACTGAAGAAGAAGAACAAAGGATATTAGAAGAGGCCAAGGAATATTGGAGCAAGATAAGAGAAGAGGCTAAAAAAAAAACAGATGGAATTTTTAAAGAAGTAATGAAGGGAGGTGAAGGAAGTGGGATAAAAGGCCATAAAACTTGGAGGCCTGAAGCTTTAAATTTTACTCCTGAAGGGATCATGGATGCCTTAAAAGAATGGAACGGGAAAGGGAGTAATTTAGAGGAGAAGCTTGATGTAGAAGATTATGAAGTAAGTGAGAAGGATGAAGATTTCGTTGGAGATTTGTATGAGAAGTATTTGGATAAGGGGAAATCGATTCCTGAAAAATTCAAGAAAGAATTTAATTTAATAAGTAATAAGATGTTGCTGAGGAATGAAATTGAATCCTCTGAAGGGAAGGTCCTGAATGCGACTACTAATATTGTGAAGCCAGAGATTACTAAGGAAGATTATGAAAAGCATGAAAAGATTTCTAAGGGAAGTCCTAAAGAATATTCAGAGTATTTGAGTAAGCTTAATGTTGAAGGGCTGAGGAAAGAGCAATTGCTTGTAGAAAAAGATTTTCCTGAAGTTAGAAGGGCTATTGATGGATATATTGGGGCTCCTATTGGAAGCGATTCTCCTAAAGGGATGGAAGAATATGCAAAGAAAGCCTTTTCGAGTAAATCAGGGGAAGCAGAAGCAGGGCTTCTGAAAACTTATATGATAACTCAGAGTTATTTGAGGAGGAAGCACCCTGATGGAGAGATGAAGATTTACAGGGGAGTCCATGATAATAAACTGGCTAAAGAAGGAGAAGAAAAAAATCTTGGTACAAAGTTTGTATCTTCCTGGTCAGAAAGTCAAGAAGTAGCATCTTGTTTCACAAGTCCTACTTATAAAAGTTTTGTCCTTGAAGCAACTGTCCCTGTAGGGAAAGTTCTTTATCACTCTGAAATTCAGTTTCGAGAAGGAGTGGGAGACAATGAAATAATCTTACTTGGGAAAGAACAGAAAGGGAAAGTTGTAGAAGTTTCAGGCTCAGAAGACAATCCTGATTATAAGGCCGAGAAAGTCGCAATGAATTTCTATGAAGGGATGATTGAAGGAGGGATTGGAGCTTATACTGTAGAAGGTAAAAGAGTTCCAAGAAAAGTTGAGAGGAAGAAAGAATGAACTTTATTGAGTGGCTCCAGAAACTTATTGAAGAACTTGATGAAGATAAGTTGGGGGATTTTGTAGCTCAGAAAGCATTTGAAGGGTTAAAGCTTGGATTTAAAACGGCAAGTGAAGATTTGAATTTGGATAGCATAATGACCCCTGATAAAGATGCTATTATGAGTATTGGAATTAGGGCAAGAGCTATAAGTGAGGGCACTATCGGAAGAGCTAAGGGTGTTCTGGCTCATAAAGGCGGAGCTTTAGAACAAGAAGTAAGAGCAATGATGGAAGAGGGGATGAGTCAAAATGCTGCTATTGGTGAGATACAAGGCCGGATGAAAGAGCTGTTTGATGAAGGGTTTAAAGATTGGGAAATTAAGAGGCTGGTAAGGGATCAGTTTCTGGTGGCTACAAAGGAGGGGAGGAGGGCGGGATGGCAGAGGAAGGGGGTAAGGTGGAGAATGTGGAAAGCTCACTTTGATAGGTATACAGGGGAGGATAGTAAGCGAATGGATGGCCAGATAACGGGTATTAATGAACCTTATACTGATCCAAAGACTGGGGAGAAATATATGATTCCCCATATGAGGCCTAATGATAGATGTTATGAGGCTCCGCTGTTTGAACTTCCGAAAGAAATTGAATATAGAGGAGAATTAATGTATGGCCGTTGATAACTGGAAAGACTTGAAAACTTTTGTCTGTAATACTTGTATGTATTATGTTCCGAAAAACGAGAAGTTAGGAAGATGTAGAGCAAGAGCTCCAACTATGAAAGGCTTTCCAGTAGTTTATAAGGATGATTGGTGCGGAAGGCATAAAATAAAAGGGTAAAGGAGGTGAGAAAATGGCTGATTTAAATTGGGAGTATAATCTTGAAATAACAAAAGCTTTCACTGATGAAAACGGAGCCTTAATTATAGCAGGAGAAGCATCCAATGAGTTTAAGGACGAGGATGATGAGATTCTTGATCAAGCGAGTCTAAAGGCTTGTTTTGAAACTTATATGAAGAATCCTGTTGTTAAGTTTATGCACGATAAAACACCTCAGTGGAAAGGAGCTATTGGAAGAGTAATTTATAAAGCAAAAGATTCAAAAGGTGAAGAAGTAGTAACTTCCTTTGGGGAAACGCCATTCTTGGTTATTAAGCTCTTAGATGGGCTTCCAGGATGGATGATAAATGCAGTTCAAGACAGGATTTATAAGGGGCTATCAATAGGAGGAAAGCTGGAAAAGAAAGTAGGGGATAGATTGATAATGAAGGCCTGGCTGGAGACAAGTGTCGTTGATATTCCAGCAGCTAAAGGGTGCTTTTTCACGGTTTTAAAGGCCGCAGGGCAAGAGAAAGAGGATAATAAGGAGAGCCTTGAGAAGTCCTCTGCAGAGCTTGCAGAAGCGTGTGCAAAGTTATGTGAAAGAGTTAATACCTTTAAGGCGTTTGATAGTCTCCCAAATTGGATTACTAAGGGTTGTGGAGCAGAAGAGGAAGAGACAGAAGAAGAAAAGAAGAAGAGACTTGAGAAAGAGAAGATGGAGAAAGAATGAAAGTATCAGAGATGATTGCCGGATTGAAAAGTATGCAAGAAACTTACGGAGACTTAGAAGTTTGGGTGAGTTTAGCATTGGAAAAGGATATAGAAAAGGGGCAAGTTGTAAATTCGAATGAATTGACCTTTGGCTATAACCAGATGAATGAAAAGGAAGATGAAATTGTAATTCAGAATTTCCCGTACTAAAGGAGAGATGAACAAAATGCCAGAAATAACTGAAGAAATGATCAATAACGTGATTGCGAAGATGACCGAAGTAAGCGGACTTTTAAAGGATTGCCCGTCACCTGCTGATATCAAGAAGATGGGAGAGCTATCAGTAGAGGTTGAGAAGAAATTGGAGAGTATCGGAAAGGGCGAGGGCCTGGCAGAGATTGTAAAGGCAGCTGTTGCCGAGGCTGTAAAGCCTTTGGAAGACCGGATCAAGGAATTGGAGGGTGCACCTCTGATTAAAGGGTTCCAGGATTTCGATGTACAGAAGTTCAAGAAGTCTGGGGCCGTTGAAAAGAAAGGAAATGATGTAATTGGGGATGTACTGAAGTGTGCTTTCCCTGAGATAAGAGGAGATGAGTAAAATGTCAGGAGTAGCGAAATTTGTAAACCCTGGAGCAGTAGACACTGAAGGGGTCTATAAGTTTTCTTTTGGGGACACCCCTCACGAGACTATGTACAGCGGGCCTTTAGAGGCTGGACAAGACTGCTTCCCAGAGATGCCTGAAGTCATAAAGACTTGGCAGGAAAGGACTTTCGGAACAGTTCAGAAAGCAAGCAATGTAGGGGCAGCCAGTGGAAGTGCTGGATATGTGCCTATGCCTCTGGCGTATGACAGCGGAGTAATTGATATTACTCGGAGGTTTACTCCAATTAAGGCCCTGATTCCGAAGGTCACTAACCTTGGACTTACTGCCAACTATTTCCGGATTACTGCAAGAGAAGATGGAACTTGGGGGAAAGAAGATCCAGCTCTTGAAGAAGCAGATGATACCAGCAAGCTTGAAAGTGAAGTCATAAGGTATTGTCGGATTACCGGGAGAGTAACTGGAGTTGCTCAGAGTGGTGGAGCTCACTTTGCGAACACGATGAGAAGGGAGATGATGAATAAGACTCAGAGTCTTAACGAGACTATTGAGGACACTCTCCTGAATGGAAATAACAGTACTAACCCTTATCAGCCGAATGGGTTGAGAGTGCTTGTCGGAACAGATTCTGCAGCGAATACCGAGAACCTGAGTGGAGCTGATCCAACGATGGAAGATATTGATGATATGGTCAATAAGTGTTTTATCGATAAGGGAGCTCCGAACCTGCTCATTACTGATCCGTTCACTGCCAGTAAGCTGAAGAGACAGATCATGCAGACTGTAAGGTACACTGATCCTTATACGACTGTTGCCTGGGGGCTTAAGGCCCTGAGTGTTAATACAGTAGTCGGGGAAATTCCGTTGATAGTGTCCCAGTTTATGCCAACGACTGCTTCTGCAAGGGAAATTCTTGTGCTTAATACGAGGTTCCTGGAACAGAGGGTTCTGCAGGATATTACTTTCGAGAGGCTTGCAAAGACGAGTGATTCTGAGAAGTTTATGCTTAAAGTGTACATGACCCTGATCAATACCTTCCCTGAAGGCATGGGCAAGATTTACGGATGTGCGTAAGGAGGAATGAAATATGGCAGCCGCAGAAATGACCCCAAGTGGGTTTAAGAACGTACTTTTCAATGAGCTTGAATTAGAGGAAGTTCAGGTAACTCTTGCAACGACTGGAGACTGGGTGATCTTTGATCAGCCTGTAGGATTTATGGCTTTTAACCTTCCTACAGGGGCAGTAGCTACCCAGGCCTATGCAGTAGCCGCAGTAAATGATGCATCAGGATATGAAGCGACCGATACTGAAATTGCTTATGATGGAGCAACGGCAGGGCAGTTTCCGGATTCCGGAGATGATTTCTGGATTCAGATAGGAACGGAAATAATGAAGGTGACCAGCTATACCAGTACTGTCTTGACTGTAATGAGAGGGCAGAAAGGGACTACTGCAGCAGCAATGGCCAACAATGATGTAATCTATGTGCTGAATACTGTTGTGATTGCAGCTTCAACTGTCGGGCTTGTCAGAGGACTCGTAAGTTTCCTTGACTGAGGTGAAAATATGGAAACTGGCGGAGTAGAGTTAAATGAAGTTCAGGTAGGCAGTAAAGCTGCCTGCCCTCTTATTGCAAATGTAGATACTTCTCACACCTCCCTTAAAACAGTTCTTGAAGCTATGGAAAAAAGGGTTCTGATAAGCCCTGAAGTAGACCTATCAGAGACTGGATCCACTGAAATTGTTTTTGTAGCAGATAGAGCTTATACTGTTACTGCTATGAAGCTGGCTTATACTGAAGCCTCAAGTGCTGATGTAGGCAAAGCTATAACAGTGGGGAAACTTATTGTCGGGACAGATGACGCTGACTACTTTGTGACTACTGTGAACACTGAAGCAAGTAAAGAAGCAGGGTACATTAAAGAGCTTACTCTTGTTAAGACTGCTGTAGCAGCGGGAGACATAATTACATTTACCAGTGCAGGAGGAAAAACTGGAACTGGTAAAGCTGTCCTGGTAGTGGAGCTATCAAAAGCCTGAGGTAGGATTATGGGGGATATTGGGGAGATAAATATAAGTGAAATTCAGTTGGGCAAGTTTGCAGCTTGCCCTTTAGTTAATAGGAGGAGGAATAATGGCAACTATTTGGGAAAGTAAGATTTTCTCTATTAATGAAATGAGGGATGGATCAAGCCTTCAAGAATGGTATGATAGCACAGGAGTTGATTCTGGGAATGTCACTGTAACAGGTATAGGAAATGAAAGTTTCTTAGTGACTGCTTTATCTCCAAGCAT
>Ga0172381_10001676_pt1 | contig 25401 bp, 25 predicted proteins | sample Leawel6488metaG_FD_119754 | JGI IMG/M metagenome (GOLD analysis project Ga0172381, IMG submission 119754) | Leachate microbial communities from a municipal landfill in Southern Ontario, Canada - Leachate well 64-88 metaG | ecosystem: Engineered > Solid waste > Landfill > Unclassified | place... | reverse complement strand
TTCATGCCAATACACTACGCAGCGCATCCTATAGTCTGTTGGATGGTAGGATAACCGTAGTTCACCCATGCTAAGCTGCTTACCAGGGAAGTGCTCAACCCTATGGTAAGTGCAGACTCTGTAAACTTTATAAGGCAGATCGTCCATCAAACGAGCGATCTCTCGCTGCTCCTGCCATTTGTGGTAGCACTTCTTAAACCAGGCCATCATCTCAGAGTCGCCTCCAGGTCTTGGATACTTATTCTTCTACCGAATTGTGATTCGATGTAAGGACACACTGATTCATCCAGCATTCGGTAGAGACGAGCAATAGGTGTGGCACGACCGACAACTGAAAGCCTGCCACCGTCTGAAGCGGATAGCCAGTAAAGAGTATAAAGTTTTACGCTACTCATAGTCCCTCACTGCGACTCCCACGGCATGCTGCGGGATGTCGTCTCTCGATAGTTCTTGATATCGAATTGTATACATTTTGCCGATGGGATTGTAAGTTCCCACACAGAACTCATACCAGAGTTTCTTTCTGGCAGGGATAGGACCCTCAGGATGGACATCAAAAGTCAGTCCGGCCCTGGTTTTACAGGTATACATGATGGCTTCGGACTCTTTACCGGTGCCATCTTTGCAATCCACGATCTCATATTCTCCGTCTTCATGGGGCTTGAGCTTCATAAGATCAGTCGATCTGAGATCATACCAGCCCGGAAGATAGGGTGAATCCCAGTTTCTGAGAACAACTCCCTCAAAGCCTCTGCGTAGAGCTACGTGGAAATAACGATCCACGTCATCCATGTTCTCACAGTTATATGTGGGAACCAGAAAGAGACTTTCCGGGAGACTCTTTTGTCGATTATACCACTTAGTTAGCTGTTCATGTCGTTCTCTGAATGTCTTTGTTAAATCCAGGGTATCGAACATGTGGTAGCTGAGCTCCAGGGTAGAGGGCTTGCACTCTGGACCATAGAACTTTTTGCAGGCACTTGCTATGTCAGCCAGCTTGTATTTGGGGAATGGGAGCATCAATTCACCATCGGTAGCAAAGGGAACCTCGAAGTCAAGGTGATTGGTGATCTCCTGCTTGTAGCCCTTGCCCTTGCGGGTCCACCAGATGAACTTGTAGTATTCATTGTCATGTACGCACCGATTGCCATTGTACTTGGGCTGGAGGGCACAGGGGAACTTTATGGTATTCTGCCGGTCTTTGAAGTTCTCAGCGAGCATCGGGAGAATCGGGATGTCCATAGCCTCATTTCGAGCTGTGTAGCCGACATCTCGCATTTTACGCTCTTCTGATTGGGTATTGAAGACGGCTTGTTCGGTATCGGAGGTTTCGTTCTTTTTGCCCTTGTTTTTACCGATAACTCGGGTCTTATCTGAAGCCTTGATGTTGCCAATGCTGCCATTAGCCAGGACCTCAGAGGTTTCTGTGTAAGTGTAGATCGAGTCAAAATCTGCTGAGCATACGTGACCCTGCCAATATTTCTCTCTCCCTGCTTTGTTAAGACCGATCAACAGGGGAGTGCTGAAGATCGTTTGTGTATCAGTCATGCGTTTATTGCCTCTCAATTATAGGGTTTTGGATAGCCACCCAGGGAAAGATGAGAAAAGCTGAATGGCTATCCAATTTTATTAACTTGTTCGCTATTTTATTCTGATACTGGAACCAGTTTGAATGAAAAGGTGTTAGTTGTCCCGTCATTCTTGGCTGTGATCCACCAGGTAAGTTTACCATCACCGTTGATTGAAGCGCCACCGGAACCTGTCGTGGACTCAACTTTATAGCCTGTAAGAGCGATGGAGCTGGTATATGTCTTCTTGAGGGTGCTTTCCCCCACTGAAATAGTGACCGGGATAGCCTCTGTTTTACATACTATGCCATCCCTGGTCCATTCGCCATTGGCTGTAAAAGTGATCTCAGTTCCAGACTTTGTGCTGGTGTCAAGTGAGGTGCAGGTAAATACCCAACCACCGGCAGACCACTCGACAGACATGCCGTCAGTCAGCTGAATGGGAGCTGCTTGCCCTGAGTGTGCTCCCTGGAAGAATGCCACAAAACAACCTATGATCAGAAATACGATCCAGATTGCACTGCCATACTTGCTCAGAAACGTTTTCATTGCCGTTCTCCTTAAGTCTGCCTGGTGCCTATCCCAACAATGCTGGGCAGACCTAACTCCATAGATGGTTCAGCACCAGGTCATTTCTTAGCTCTCAGGATAGCCGAGGTGTGTCCACATGCTCTCTATCTGATCGGTAAAGATGTTGTGGCGAGAGCCATCATTAGCCTTGTAGCTGATAAGGCCCTCTTCAACACTTCCCCGGTCACCGAGATGAATGTTATGCACTTCACCTGAAGCCATCTTGACCATTACTTCGCCATGGGCAGTAAGGCGAGTTGTAAAGGTGTTTAGTTTGACATCGCTATAGCTCTTGTCTGTCTTGAGCTGTTCGCCAAAAGTGGGTTCCATCTATTTCCTCCTGAAAGTTTGCTTCTTTATTGTAGCATATCAATGTCTGACTTGGGTGTCAAATCAAGTTCTGGCGCTTTGAAGCCATTCACATTTGGACTGATCCAATGCCGACCATCGTAGGTCAAAAAGTGGCAATACTTTTTTGTGCGTATGACTTGACAGCCAATAACAATCATGCTCATTGCACACCATTGGGTGATAGGTAAGCCAACATACCATTCCTTGACTGCTTTTACTTGCCTGTTCGAGAATCCGAGCAAGATAATCAGGAGAGCCCATGGAATTGGGGCGAGTAGAATACCTACCCAAAATATTGTGCTGTGAAGTAGACTTGCCATCTATAAACCTCCAGGATATGTTTCTATCTGTGTCACCCTTAACTATACGATAAAGCCCGAGCTTTCGAGCCACGGCACGAGTAGTATCGAATTGCCAGCAGGAGTCACTGTGCAGAGGAAGTCTTCCTCGATCTACAATGGTAACTTCACAATAGCCGTTTTTACCATAGCGGATCGCTATTCTACGGCCAAAGGAACCCCTTCTGCATGCTACTACATAGCGTCCATGACTGAATCTGCTGCCATTTGCACATTGTCTGCCCTCAAACATACGGGCATACGTTGTAATTTTTCCGGGCTGCCAAGAATCAGCGAACAAGGGCATTGAAAGTAATGTTAAATAGATAATCAAAAAGGTCCTCATCGCTACCTCCATTTAGCATTGTAGCACACAAGGACCTAATTTGCCACCCGGTAAAATTACCAGGTTATATGTATCGAGAAGTGTGACCACCCCTCTGTATCATGATCTTGTTGGACCACTTATGGCCGCATTTAAGATTTAGGCAGACGAACTGCTGCACGTGGAACCATCCAGTCTCATCAAAGTCCTGCCCGGAAAGGGCTCCCTTTTGTATCTTGTGGTGTCCACATTTGGGGCAGTAGGCTGCAAGACCCTCAACCTTTTCTCCCCGCTCATTAACAATATCCTTACTCATTTTCGATTGTGCCTCTCAATCGTTCAATTTCGATCTCAAGAAGAGCGTTTCGCTTCTCTAGTGCTATCACTTTGAGGTGGAGTTCTGCATTTTCGTTCTCCAACTTGTCACAGCGCTCTGCCACGCTACGAAGCTCTTTAACCATGTCCTGGCGTTCTTTCATGAGGGCTTCTCGCAGCTCGTCGTTTTCTTTCAGGAGGGTAGTGCGCTGGCATGTGTCATCTTTTACTTTGATTTTCTTACTCGTGACAAACATGCTTATCAGTTTTACTATGAGTGACATGGCTGCTGCGATGCCTGCTGGGGTCAGATAGGTGTCCCACATGCTTTGCTTACCACCTTCAACTTGATGTAGATCAACGCATTACAACTTCCCAAGATGACCGTGATAGGCATTAGGGGTTCCGTTGCTGGGCAGAATCCTGCTTTGCGAGCGATCCCGTAAAAAGTAATGGTTAGGAAATACCAAACAAAGGTGGCCAGAAAGCTTGAGAATATCCGTAACCTTATAGCGGGATAAAGAACTCCGAGAAACTTGAATAATCCTGTAACTGTGAGCATAAAGCCCCAAACCTGATGCGGAATTGGAACTGTCGATGCCACAAAATTAGGTTGTGAGATCGGCAAACAAAGCCAGATTCCGGTTAAGAGAGATAATATCCCAAGAACGAACTCGGTATATTGTGTGTCTGTACGCCAGATAACATCACCAAGATGTTTACGCATAGTAGGTCCTCAAAGTTTGTGCTACATCTATTGTATCACAAGAGGTAGGGCTTTATGATGTCTATCAGTGGACTTTCTGATCGAAGAGTTAATAAGCTTAAGCGCTCTCCGTCTAAATCACTCAAATAGATTGAGGCTTTATACATACGGGCAGCTCTTGCAGCTTCTCTGGCACCCCTGGCTATGTCATCAAGGTCGCTTTCGTAGAATACAATGGAGGCATTGGCTGCTGCTATTTCAGCAAAAGCCTCTTCTCTTGTTTTACCCTCACCCTCAAAATAAGTGCCGAGTTGACTTTGCAGTAAGGTTTCCTGATAGTCCTTTAAGTATTCAGCTTTAGCAGTGTCCCCATATCCTATGATGTCCCGCTCAGCCAAGACAAAGGTATTGTCTCCCTCCGCAGTGTATACGTTGTACACGTAACTTCCCCACTTCCCATCGTGAGCCAGCTGTTTCATCCGGTTATACATGGGCTGTGTTTCCAGATAACGCTGTGTTGCATAGTTAGTGCGGCAGTGTAACACAGAAACGGCCAGAGCAGGGAGTAAAAAGATCGAGTTTTTAAGGATCGACCATAGGTCTTGCAGAACTATTTTAATGTCCAGGGCCGCCTGAGTATAGTAATTTATTCCCTCATCCACACTACTATCAAGGATGGGTCTCTTTACTAAGAATTGCACATAGTATAGAAAAGACGTTTGCAAAGTGGTGACATAAAATTGACACATAAAGTAAGGGTTTTCCAGAGATTTTCGAGGGTCAGATAAGCGTAGTCTTCGTCTCCAAGCATTTCAGGAGTTATGACAGGAGGCAGATTACTGATGTCATCGACTGTAGGAGCCGTACTTACTTCCCAGCGTCCTGCCCCTATATCATTATATGCTTCGGCGAATGCTGTAGATTGCTCACCCACTGATTTGCTACTGTCAAAACCGTTGGTTATGTAGAAGTAATGGGTGTAGATTACGGGGTCTGTGGAAAGGGCATCGATGGAGGCCACAATGGAAGCAAGCGCATCGGTAATTTGACCCTCGGGTATAACGCCATAGAAACCCGGAATAGGATCGCCGCAGTAATCCACCTTGGGTTCTACAACGGTGTCATCACTTTCCATGTAGCGTTGGCATAGGGCTAGAAAGTCTACGACTCTGGTATCCCCAGGAAATAGTTTGGCCCATATTGGTAGGATCAAGCTAGTTAACTCAATACTTAAAGTTTTCCCAAGATCGATATTCCCATCAACATATTCCATGCAGGCTAGACCTGCACCCAGACTCACATTATCGATTATGTCAAGCACATCAATTGGCGTGTCAAGACCGTACACAGCTGGTGCGCCTGTATACTTTATAATGGTCGAGTAAATAGCAGATTGTGCACTTTCCATATCTGCTATTTGCCTGAGTGTACAAGTTAGCATTTTAACTATCCTTAGAGATATTCAGGTCAAAGCCCCGAATAAGGTTATTGAGGTTAAAGACGACATCAAGGCGTAGAGCTGTCCCATAGGCCAGCCCTTGAGTGTAGTAAGGGTTACTATCAACCGTGAAAATTGCTTCCCCTGTGACCATTTTCTGCTCGGTGTGAGGGATTATAGGATCGTCTCCATAGAGTTTACCCTTGGACCCCATCATGCGACTTCCACAGGTAAGGTTACCACATCCGGCAGCTTCACAGTTGTCTCCTACTAGGTAGCCCGGATCAACTTTCGAACATATAGGAGTTTCGCCTCCGGTGTTAGCAAACTCCAGGGTTCTATGCCCCCAGCGATAAACGTCATGCGCATGGTGTTGGAGTTCCCACTTAATACGTATCTCAGCTATAGGTTCTGAGGCATAGTAAAACTTTAGGCTCTGGTATATTTCGTCGAATGGGCCTCCTATGGCTGCAGAGGCATTCTGGAGAATTACTTCTTGAGCTTCGGTTGGTGCGGCCAGGTGAACATGCGGTCGATCTGTGGCAACCAAAGTCACTTTCTCACCACTGACTCCTATAGCCTCAAGAGTGTATTTCCAGAAGCCATAGGCACCCTCACCCCACACAGAAGCTTGGTAACCTGCCTCGTAAACAACACCACTACTGATCCCGAAGACCTCAGCATAGGTTCCTGTATACTCGATTGATTCAAGCATAAAGCCTAAACCAGTGCGTCGAGCTTCAGGATTTCCCCATGTTGTATTACCTTCCATGGAGTCGGCCTGGAATTGCATGTTAAGGCCGATCCAAGCATAGGGACCACCCCGCATTACACAACCTCTCTTGAGGCTGGGTTCCTCTCCAACGGCCACCACACTACCAGCATCGGCTGCATCAACAGCTGTTACCTCTTCCTGAGGCCATACACCATCTTCATCAGGCTGTTGGCTGGTCGGTGTGATATCGACGTTAGACCACTTCTGCCTAAGGTAACTTCTGGGAATGTGCTGGAAGTTTTTATCTACGATATGACCATCTAACCAGTAGTATATTGTGGCGACTCTGCCCTCATTCTCTGTCTTATACTTGGTTAGGCGAGTTATGAGGTCTGCATCTCTGGAAGCCTCTTCCTTTGCATTCTCAGCATCGAGGAGCCTGTCACACTCTGCTGTCATGTCTGCCAGTGCTTGCAATTCTTCGGCGTAGCGTTCACTGTGCAGATATTTTTGACAGGCAAACCCGAGGGGGTAAAAGCCACCCCTACCAGTATAGTTGTATTGTAGTGGATAAGTATCCAACATGCTCGAAGTCTTTGGGTTAACTCTCAGATCAAACTTGCCATCGTCTTCCACAATATCGTTATTACTGGCATCCCATTCAGGGTAAAAAGTTGTTGTTTCATAGTCAGAGGACTGTACCCTGGTCCAGGTTCTTCTGGTAAGGCCTAAAGTCACCTTGGAGGGTGAATCTACTGAACGAACAAAGAGATTCCAGGGATCATCCAGGCAATCTGCGACTTCGCTGTAAGCTGTCACAGGGTCCATGTTACTCGCATCGTCAGGGTCTTCATCTTTTACTCGTTTTGTAGTGAGGTTATAGCCCAGCATAGGTGTATCCTGAGTTCTGAGAACACCATCGTAAGTCGCTGCCTGGGCATTCAAGTTTGTTGTGCACCCTGTCTTTTTGGCTGGCTCTGTTCCTGGAGCATCTGAAAGTCTTTGCTGGATTATAGACCTCCAGGACATAAAGTCACCGACCTCTTCCATCAGGTCCTCAGCATAAGCTTCAAAGCCCCCTGCCTCAGCGTATGCTAATTCCCCGTTCATGCGGTTAATGTCATCGGTGAGAGCGTCATATTCGATTTGTAGGGCATTATTGGCCGGATAGGTGTCTAAGGCTGGAAAATCACCAGAATACACTCTGAGGGCTCCCAGGGCCTTAGGATTGCGATACATGATCCTACCATCAGTGTTGATTAGTGCAACCTTTAGATCACGACTCTTTAACTCACCTAAGGTGTAGCCTTTGAAGATCGCCAGGGACTCACCTACGAAGTTATTGGTTGTGCCGACAGCTATACCGTCACTGTCACTACAGCCATAGGTGAAACCTCCGTCAAGGTACCAATCATAGCTACTGGCATGAAGCAGTCGGAATACAGGTTTACTGGAGTCAGCTGCCCCATCAGAAGTTTTCTCATTGTAGAGTTCAGCGACCACATCGTAAGTTCCGGCTAGCATGAGCATATGCAGACTGTCTGGCACGTTTATAGAGGCCAGACTCAGTTTTTTCTGCTCATTGTAGGGCAGCTCATACTCAGCTACCGATTGCAGTCGTTCATCATTCAATGTGGTGCTGGTCTGGGCTTCAGCAAACTTGGGAAAAGATTTCTCTGGATCAAGGGCAGGCACGACTATACCTTTGTAGCGTTCATTTGCCACAGTCACCTTTTTAAGGTAGGGTTTGATCTTAGTCTCATCCTGTATGAGCTGTCCATCGATGTCTCGTATGGCTGGACTTTGTGTAACATTATAAGCTTGGGATTCTGTGGCCTTACCTACTGTGAACACACTGAAAAGGGCATTAACTTTATTGCCTAAGCGGTAACGCAGCACCTTGAGTGTCCCATCACTTGTATCTTCCGTCAGGACAGACAGGTGCTTACCACCGAAGGCCAAGCTTTTAGCTGTAAGACCTGAGGGGATTCCCAGAGTTGCTGTCACACGGTTACGCTGATAGTTAAAAAAGATTAGAGTTTCGAATGTAGCTCCTTTGAGAATAGTCGCTGCTATCAGCCGTCTATCAGTTATTTGGGAGGAAAGAGCCTGCATGTTCGTCGAGAATACCCCAAGGGTTTCGAAAGGTTTGGGCAAAGTGCGCACTTTACCATAGATAGGCACAGGTGTTCCTTTGTCGATGCCCCTTATGTCAATAGGTAGGTAGGAGGGCAGTCCTTCTTCAGAGGTCAAACTTATAAGAGCTATTCCGGTAGGAGTTATCGTGACAGCTACCGCTCGGGTGCCTGTGGGAGTGGCAATACTGTAGATATCTGCTACAGCTCCCCAATCATAACTTTTTACTGGAAATCCATAGGTGTCGAATGCTGTATCCGGGTCTGCCCCCGCATACTCATCTGTAAATCTGATTAGATCGTAGTCTTGAAAGTGATCTACCACTGCCAGGTAACCTGCACCAGCACCAAGCATAGTGGGGTTTGACCAGCGATTGCCTGGGATAGAACGAATGTGGTAGCCATTAAGACCCGAGTAGACATCCACCTGTTTGATTGAGGTGTCAGTATCCAGATGCCCAAGGACGAAGACCATGGTAGCATCAGCTGCTGTATGAGGATCAACTTTAGTCTGTGATCTTTTCTTTTTCTTGCTGCCGGGTGAGTTTTTCTTTGCCTCTGACTCTTTAGTTACTGCGTCTGCTGCACAGTTACAAATCTCATCCAAGCATTGCTGGCAAGAGGTATCCATCAGCTTTGTAACTCCGCTCCGAGGAAATACACCGATTCGACCTTGTAGACAAGGTAAGACTTGCCGACACAAACATTCTTGTTCTTATTTATGTAAGCTCTGATTTTGAATATGCCATCTGTCACAATGGCGAATGAGGAATTATCGGCATCAAACCCTACAACGATCCCCGAGGACATTATATTTTCGTTAGCCATGGTAGCCTCCTATAGCACAACCAAGCGTCTAATCTCAGCCGTGGTTATGGCAGAATCACCTGTAACACTATGACTGACCTGAGAGCATATCCCTCCGACACCATTTAACAGGATTGATTCGCCTGCTGTAATACTGTCATCCATGGAGCAAATCAGAGTTCGAACGTGCCAATATAGGTTCAGTTTTTCCAGCTCTTTTTCTCTTTGGCACTGAGCCCATATTTTGCCTAAACATGTTGTGCCTGCCCAGGGAACAGACTTCTGGAATGCAAGAATTACACGGTCATCATCAAACTTTATCTGATTGGTTTTGGAGAGGATTTGACCATTCCACAGGATTACCTGGTTCAAAGGTGATACCGCAGTCACCGTGTTATAGGTATCTTGGGTGCCACTATCGATAGTATAGGATGAATCGGTGTCATTTCCAAGGGTGACCTGTGTATCGGTGGTAGTTCCACCGCTTTCATTAGTCACGGTCGTGGTAGTTGTGCCGGTTCCAGCGCTATCAATAGTTGTGATAGTCTCCGTTGATGTAGAGCTGATTGTTGTCTCTTCTCCCGTAGGAGTTGTGCGTACCTCAGTTGTTGATTTGCTATATTGGCGACTCGATCCATCAGAAAATGATCGTGATAGTTCAGTCGTGGTTGTTGTCGTAATTTCCTCATTGGTCTGCGACCACGTAAAGGCGTCAAGCGTGCTGGTGATGGCTGTGGTCACTACCGTGGTATCAGTCTGTGTAGACTGCTCATGTGGACCTTTGATAGTTGTGACAGTCGTATCAGTCTTTTCATTTGTATCAGTCTTCTGTGTGGCAGAGTCATAGCTTGTATTATCTGTCTCACTCGAACTGGTGGTGACTACAGTTTTGGTCTTGAGAGCATTCTGGGCCGTATAGTAAGCTATCAGAGTATTTGTGGCTTCCACTGTATCTTCGGTGGAGGTAGAAGCTATAACTTCATCTAGTAGAATCCACTTACCCTCTTCATAGCTATAAAGCTCAGTTTTACTTCCGGCACTGAGTCCTGTATCCTCATCATAGTAAAACCATTCTTTATTCAGTGTTTGAGGCCATGGCTGGTTTTCCCAGTAATTTGTAACCTCTGTCTCCCTGTAGGTAAGGATTCTCTGAGCCGCTTCACCTGTCTGATATGTAAAATGTCGATACTCATAAGTGTAACGAGTTTCAGTCTCAACTGTTTTCACGTTCTCTAAGAACTGCTTTTCCAACTCTACAGTTGGATAGGCATTCAATATGCTTAAGGTAATACAGTCGGAAGCCAGAGCACTGAGCCATACATCAAGGTCTTGGCCATCGGATATATCATAGCCCTGAGCTAGAGTGGTTGGTTCAGTCACTGTATATTGCAATAGGAAGTCATAAGAACTTGTTTTTTCTACCCTGGTATCATCTGCAGTATTTTTACTGTCTGAACCAGTGATAGTATTATAAGTATGAGAAGCCGTTGCCAGGTAGCTCTGGTCCTTAAAGGAGTCTGCATTACTGTTACCTGACGAATTGGTTGTAGTGGTGCTATTACCTTCTTCAGAGTTAACAATGATCCGGTTAGCGCTGTCAATGCTGTCACTGGAGTAGAAACCTTTGAGCAGGATATCAGTATGTGCACCTAAGCGATTTTCGGGCATGTAGCGCTCATAGCTGTTTTTGACCTTGATCACATTTATAGGATCATAGCTGTTTTCAACTTCGCCACCTTTGGAATAGTCCACCCCAATAATGGAGAGACCATTAGTCTCATCACATCTGACATAGTAGTGCATGTAGTCAAACATGTTGAAGACTTCACAGAACTCCTGAGCCACATTGACGACGTTCTGTCTATTGATTTCATAGTCCCCATAGACAGTTACGTTGGGCAGATCGCACCGACCAAAGGGTATACCGACTCGTTTACACATGTATTCGAGAACTCCATGTGTGCTGGTCAGAGCTTTTGATACACCATGTATAATATGGGAAATCTTAGTCCGGTGTCCTTGATTAAGTGGAGTGTTAGACATCGTGATGCCATAGGTATACTGGTCTGCATCTTCCAAGTCATCCATGAACTCGATGCCGCCTGTAAATACTTTATGGCTTGTTTGTCCCCCGATGGCAGCCACGATATCTATTGTATTTGCTTCGGATGGTCTTATAGCTGAGATCGTTGTTTGTGCACTCTCTCCAGGTAGAGCGAACTCTCCCGCTGGGGCATCTACCTTTTCAGCTGGGGCAAGCGTAATGTCACAGACCGTAGCTACCTCTGCAAGATTACTTTTTATGGTGAAACTTTCTATGGCAAGATTACTCATCCGATTCTTCCCCGTGCTCCAAGAGTGCGTCCACTGCGATGAATCATGCTGGTTACCAAGGCACCCGTTGTTGGGGCCATAGGTATGATAAAGTGTCCTACGATGCGAGTTGAATACCTAGCTGAAATGCATGCCCTGCTACGAACAGTGACTGTACCAGTATACCCGGTATCTACTGTAAAGCGCAAGCGGAGCTCAGTGCTCATATCTTTCTGCACATTAAATAGACAGGGAAGATTGGCACTCTTGCTACCCTTGATCGCTGCTTTTATTGTCATCAGCTTCAAGGTTCGTGGCACAATTTTAGCTTTTGCTTTAATACACTGGGCAAAGACCAGGCGAGCCCGAGCATCGAATGTATTTGTATAGGTATTCTGTATTCTAGCGGCTGTTGGGGTCTGCTGATAGTTTGTACCTTTGATGCGCATTTTCATCTGGAGCTTTTTAGAGTCCGGCTCAAGAATAGCGAATATGTTACCAAAGGGTGTGGCAGCCGTATAGTTTCTATATTGACCTATGAAAAATAGCTTATCTGCTGTATCGGACACCATACGAAAACTTGCAACACACTGACCGGGTGACCCTATCTTGACCATGTTGCAGGCATCATAGAAATCTACCCCGGAGGTTACAAGCTGATTGGTCTCTGAATCATAGGTAAAAGCACCCCAGCGCAAACGACCTGTATAGTTGGCAGAAACAATACGAGCATTGGTTAAACCGTTACCCTGTGCCCCCATAAGCCATTCTGTGCCATAGGTACGCCACCAGATGCCGAGCTTTAAGTCCAGTTCACCCCTCACTCTGTTTCCCACATAAAGAGGTCCTTTTACAAATGCATCTGCATTAGCTTCATAAACCCCACCATACTCATCATGTATGATTTCTGCAGCTTCAAAAGGATACCACCATATAACACGAGTGCTGGCATAGCCCGATTCTACCCAGTAGACTCCTGCATCACCTATCTGGTTAAAATAAACAGGAGCATCGGGGCCAGCAGCACCTGATACTTTACTCAAATAGGTAAGCGTCATCGAATCGAGCTCAACCATCTGGCCTTCTGTGATAGTAGGTTTGAGTCTCCGTATACCAAGAGCACTGACACCGATCAAGATCATATTTTTAATAGGATCGTAGGCTACTGCACCATTGCACGCTCCTGACGTTGTTCCATAATGATCTATGCCTGCACCAGTGGTCAAGTTTGTGCAGATTAACCCTCCGGCAGTGGCAGGAGCCAGAATAACATTTTGATCGGGCAGAATGAGCACATTTTTGTCGGCAGCCACTACGCAGGAGCTATAAGTCCCTGACCAATAGATATCGGCCATGAGATCAGTGACACCTCCGGCTATATCGGTGACATCAATAAAGCCTCCATAGCAAGCTGTCAGACCCGAAGCTGTGCCATAGGTGAAATATAGATTATTGCCATTAAAACCTACCCAGGTTATGTCACCATTTCGAATCACACTGCCCGAGGGCCTTAGGCTGGTGATAGTCCAATTACTGATAGTGGCACTCGATATATCTATGATTTCGAGTGCAGTATCTTCACCCACTGCTAAATAATTGCCATCATCGGATAGGGCTATGCTTTGAATTACCTCTGACCATAAAGACGGTGTGCTGCTTGTTGTGATTTCGGTGACAGTGCTGTTTGTTAAATCAACAACCCACAGACCATAGGTTTCTCCAGAAAGGTAGGCACCCATGATAAAGAGCATATTATGCCCTGCATGATAGAGAATCTGCTTTATGTAGCCAATGGTTATGGCTGGAGTAGTATAAGTGCTTAAAAGTTGTATTTCTTTGCGTTCCGGGTAACATACTGCAAGTTTTCCATCACTTAGTTCTGCTACGTCTCCGACACCAGCACCCAGGGGACCGGCAGCCAGATCAACTCCAAGATAGTTTGAGTAACTGGTCAACTGTTGAGGAGTGCCCAGGGAGGTGAGATTATTGGTAGATACTGCAACAAAAAGATCATGTCGAAGAGTTCCACCATAAGTAGCTGAACCGTTCACAGCTGTGCGAGCATTCATGACAACCAGAATACGATTGTCTGATAGCTGCCTTGTATTTAAGCATTCCAGTGTGATACCCGAGCCTGCAGGCGCAGCAATAGTTCTCTTAGCCCACGCATTGTTAGTAAAACCATAGAGAGAGTCAGCGTCTGCCGTGATATCTTTATCATAGATTTCAAGGTTGTTTTCACTGTTGACTGCTGTAATCATCCAAGAGGTGCCTGTCCTGAGAAGACTTAGACTCCTTAAGTTTATGGACGATCCTGTGATAAACTCTACGTAGTAAGGTGCCTCAGGCACAAGGTTAAAAGAACCATCAGTCTCCACCTCCACTACAGCCCTATAGAGGTAAGCCGCAACGGGCGTATCGCTATTATCAGCTAAAGGTGCCACTGACCGTGTAAAGATTAAGCCGATAGGTGAGGTTACATCATCTGGGATAAGTTGTAGTAGACGAGGCTCATCACACCAATCCCACTCAATAGGATAGGTATCCATGTTAATCAGAGGCTGCTGGAGAGGATAAGTGTAGTCGTGCCATGTCAGCCCATCATCGGTAGAGTAACCCATGTATAGGTATTTCTTCATAGGCGCAAGCTGCCCATAGGTATAAGTTTTTGCCAGGACGCAGTAAAGCACTCCATTAGAATGCTTGATTATGTCTCCCTGTCCACCGATGCCGTAGTGGTGGGAAGCCTCCTCATGCTCTGTCCTACTGTCTAATTGGAAATCAAGGGACTGTATACCCTGATGATTGCGTTGAAGATCAATGATAGCCATTACACTATCCTTCCTCGTGCTGAGAGACTTCGGCCACTGCGCACTGTTGCCACCGGAGACTCTATAGAAACTATGCCACTGGTAGTAGCAGGAGCCATGGGAATAAAGAAGTGCCCAACTAAGCGAGTTGAATACTTACCCTGTATGCATGCTCGCATACCCGTGCTACGTGTCCATGGCAAACCGTTAATATAGAATACCACACGAAGCTCGGTTTGATCTACTCGTTGAACGTTAAAAGTGCATGGGAGCTCCGTCTGTCTCCAGCGTGGCTCAATAGTTGCTCGCATGCTCAGCTTTTGCCCGGAGACAATTCTTGCTCTACTTGTCAAACTATAAGTCTTGCCATAGGTGACTCGGCCCTTTATTCTTATGGTATTCTCTGACAAAGCAAGTGAACTTGTTATGTGAGCCCTCGGGTATAGCTGGGTAGGCACAAAGACTAAGTAGCCAGGATCGCTCGTGTCAGGCACAGGCCAGCCCTGGTATCTCAGTATGCGAGCTTTGGCTGAGAATGTCGGTATAATTCGACCTCTGGCTGAGAGTGTTGTTTTCTGTAAATAGATACCAGTTGCAATGTTAGCCCTGATATCTAACCTATGGAGAGGTCGAATGTAAGCTTTAGCCGTTAAGCTTTCACGAATCCAGAATGCACAGGGACTATTATAGGTAAAACCCTCTGCCTCATAGGTAAAACCATCCTCATATAGACGCACACAAGAGGGAATACTGATGTGAGCTTGACTCTCGAATGATCTTGTAGGATGAACAAGTATTCTACTTTTCGCTGTAAGAGTCTGCTCTGCAGGACCAGTTACGATCCAGCCCTTTGCCTGTAGACTTTCAAGGGTAGTTTTTAGTAGGCGACCCTGGGCTGTGATTATATAGGTCAGGGTACTCGAGGTACGAGCCTTGGCTTCAAGGGTAGAAGTATTTGCTGTTGCGATCCGAGCACGTGCAGAAAGAGGGCCACTTACTGACTGGACTGTTCCATTGTAAGTGGCCTGAGTCTGCCTATAAACAAGAATCGGATCACGATAAGTTGCCATTAACCTTTTCCACGAGGAAAGAGTTGACCTGTGGTCGGTCGAACTGGGCCTGTACTACTGGTTGCAGGTCTTTCAGCTCTGAGCGTTCTTATAATTTTAGGATTGGAGGCCGGAGTGCCCTGGCTCCCTGTAGTATAAGTAGACATTATTCATACCTTACCAGTAAACTATGTGAAGACGCATTGCCGTTCAAAGCTGTTGTGGAAGACCCAAGGTCTCCTACAGCAATATAAGTATGGTTGGTTCCATACATCGAAACGGTGATCGCGGTGCCCCTTGGTATATCAGCTGTGAAATACAGGAGACAGCCTAAACACGGATTACCTGCATAACCCAGGTTTGGGAAAACGGGGAACACGCCAACATTGGCACCATAACCACCACTGCCTGAATTAGGCATGGCTGATTGTATGGCAAAATAGCCATAAACTGCCCCGGTCTTAGGTAACATGGTTTGTCTCTGCACACCACCAGAGGAAGGTCCTGCCATGTAGGTCGCTTGAACACCAGCATCGGTATCTGCCCCTGTGGTATCCTTGAGACGTTCAAGGCAGAATGTATGGGCAAGGTTGCTTCCTCCTGACCATAACCCCATAGAAAACCATCCGGTGTCACCGGTCACCCAGCTGGTATAAGATGTAGCAGAGGTGTTTCCACAGGCAACTAAGATATCTGCGGTTACTTCCCCTGTAAGAACACCCGCTCCATCGGAAGCATGACCTACTGTTATTAGCAGAGCCGGATAAGTAGCCGATGAGCCACTACCATATTGTATTTTGAAAATTACTGGATTACTCGATTGGAGGGTATCAGTAAACTGTCTAATCTCATAGCCTGAATAGGTGCTGGCACTCGCAGGTTTTGTTACGGAGGCCCAGTCAATCTGACCGGTGTCTGCCGTTTTGGTGATGCCCAGGGCAGTCAGAGCATCGGATATAGCTTTACCCCATACACGGAACAAGGCATCCGTTGATTGAGCTGGAGCATTTGATATTGTTTGTATAGACATGATTATCCCTCGAAAACAAGGTATGTGACGGTAACCGTAATAGCTCGATCTACAGTATCTTTATTGGTCACTGTCACATTGATATTGGCACTTGGACTACTTTCCAAGCTATAGCATTGAGCTGCCGGAGCCATGTCCAGTGACAAGTTAGATGCCGAGGTCAAGACTTCCAGAAGCATTCCATGTTCACCCTCTGCATCTACTGAAATTAAACGACTTTGATCATCAGACTGATGTGTTGAAGTGCTATAAAATCTCACCCAGGCAGGATAATCGGTAGCGATCTTGATAACAGTGCATGCTTTACCCAAGGGTAAAACAGGGACCAGTGTTTGAGCATCGGCAGCCAGACTATCTGTCGTGACAGTTGCCGTTTTTCGAACAAGACCCCCATTTTTAAGCTTGTAGTTTACGCTGGTAGCAACTGTGGAGTCAGTGATCCCGACCTCAGCTTCGATGGCTTCAATCGCATCGTTGGCGTTAGCATGCTGGGTGGCGTGTTTCAGCCCTGCATCAGCGTTGTCTAAACGATCTGTGCCTGATGGATTTGTAAAGTCATCTAAGCTGGTCGGGAAACTGACTGTCATTTTAGTCTACTCCAATGGTTTCCAAGTAGCCGAAAACCTGGCCCACTACCAAGGCTATATAGCCTGGAGCATTTTGCTCCACCGCTTTTTTGAGCAGGTCAAGGTCTGCCTGATCAACTTCGAATGCACTTTCCTGCTTCCATATGTGTGTTCCAAGAACACTAATCTGGATGGCTTCTTTGCCATTATCCGGTTTCATACCACCGAGCATGTTCAGAATGACTGTTTTATAGGTCAAAGCAGCCTTGTTTTCACTGTTCGGTTGTTCCGGGATAGCCTCACCCGAGAATGATTTGATTGCTTGATCGAAGTTAAGTATTCCAGCTTTCATATTGCCTCCTAGTTAAGCTGAAGCGGTTATTAAACCGTTCTTCACTGTGATAGTTGTAGTCGATGCCACAGTTATTGTTTTGGTGGCTCCGGCAGTGCCATCAGAAGATTGGTAGCCACCCGCCTTGAGTGTATCAGGCGTGTAAAGAACGTTGGCTGCAGAACGATAGAGTTCCACATCAGCCGCTCCTGTAGTTCCACCGAAAGTCAACTTGTAGGAGCCTTGTATTCGCATATCGCCAAATACTTCAACAGCATTAAGCATATTTGCAGTTACTACAGGACCAAGACCGACTTTGCCATCAGCAAAAGCAAACACACTAATATAATTATCATTGGTTGAGTTTACAGTCTTAAAGTAGCAACTATTCCTAAATATCAACTCAGAGCCATTGCCGCTAAAGGAACCGCTTGTATTTGCAACAACGTCTACACCAAAGCATAGAGTGACGGCATCAGTAGCTATTGTCGTTCCTGCAGAGCCAAGTATCAAAGTTCTGTAAGTAGAGCTATAGCCGAAGTATGATGGCTTCATTGCTTGCCGAGTGCTGGCATTGTAGGCCACACTTGCCGCTATTGTTCCTGTTACATCGACCGCAACGGTCGGGGCTGTAGTTCCACCAAATCTTGTATTGCCAGCAAAAGCATTACTCTGTGTTGCAGATGCCTGATAGATAGCCCAGTCATTAGTGACAGTTCCTAATGTTGTTGCTGCTTGTATATATAAAGCATAGGATGTTGTTATGGTTGAACCAGTACCAGAATAACTATAAATGCCTATGCCTATTGACATATTACAGGCTCTCTCACCAGAAGCAGCACAAGTCTGTATGCCGTGATAAACATAAAGGCCAACATTGGTGGCAAGAGTTCCATAGAAACCGGTATCTGATAGTCTTGCATAAATCAATTGTGCGACACGGTATCCAGAGTCTGTCTTGCCTGCTGCTATTGTTGCCTTTTGATTGTATAGAGTAAGACCAGATATGTAGTTAGTCGCATCAGCATCCACTGTCGCAGTATACGAAGTAACTTTAACTGCGTTAATTTCGTTTGCTGTAACGGCCAGTTGAGCATCGGGCGCTGTAACAGAACCTATACGCATAGTGCCATAAAAAGCATTCATCGCTGTCGAGGAGTTTTGATAGACTCCCCATTCATTTGTTATCGTCACCCCAGTGCCACTTTTAGCTAAGCAAAGACCATAGGCAGTTGTTATGGTTCCCCCATTCGCGGCATTGGCAAATAATGTAACATTAAGACCATAGGCTGCTGTTATAGTGGCATCACTTGAACCGGAAGTATAAAGACCATATCGAAATGTGCCGGACACCTGGCTTCCCAGAGTTCCATAAAAGCCTGCATCTGCAACATACGCATCAGCACGGATAGCGTAACGATAACCGCTGTCTGTTATGCCTGCAGCTATCGTGGCGAGCACATTTGTTACATTTATACCTATTATATAGTTTGTGGCAGCAGAGGCCACTGCGGGAGAGGTTGGTGTAAACTGATTGAGCGCTGTCCAAGTATTTTCTAAGCTGCAAAGAGGTACTTTGCCAAAAGAGGTCCACGTTGTAGATGTCAGAGCTCTACGTAAGTAAAGACCATCATTCTTGGCAAAGAAGAGTTCAAAGATACTTGTATAATCTCCAGCCGATGTATGGTTATAAGTCAGCGATCCACCATAATCTGTTGGATAATCTTGAGAGGTGCCATCGGTTATGTGGCCAAAACCCCAAGCAAGGCCAACAGCGGTAGGATACTGAATAAAAGATTTTCCCCCACCTACTAAGTTTGAAGTGCTTAAATTAAGAGTCCCTGCCGATCCAATAGAAAGAGTATTACTATTCATACTAAGGTTACCAGCCATAGTTCCTCCAGCTTTGAGGAGGAATGAGGTAGCATGGTAAGTATCCAGTGTATCTGCATCTTTCGCCGTAAGGGTCGCAGGAATCCGGGCAAGATCAATATCCCCTGTGAGCTTTGTGGCATCAAAAGTCTGAGCCCCTGCAAAGGTAATTGCGCCTGTCATGACACCACCAGCAAGAGGCAACACGCCAGACAGACTGGCCTCTGTGTGAGTATGGCCAGGATTTGCGGCAGCTTTGATGAGGTAGTCGAGTGAAGACGTTACAGCAGAAGCATCGATGCCGACTTTTGCCTGAAGAGCTTCAATAGCGTCGTTAGCGTTTGAGTGCTGTACATCATGATCCAGACCCGCATCTGCATTATCCATCAAGTCAGTGGGGCCTGGATTTGAAAAAGTATCTAAAGCTGTAGGGAAGTTAACCATGGAAAACCCCTAGTAAGTATACTCGTGCTGTCTCCAGTTGCCTCGCTCATCGATACCGATCAAGCAACCAGGGCCAGGTCCCTTCAGACCTCCGACTTTCCAGCCAAGTAGCTGAAGAACGTTGGTATAGGTGCTGGATATCTCACGAGAGAGCCCAAAGGTCTGCGATGAGTAGCTGTGTGTCACTCGTCGAGCATAGACCGTAACAGAGGCTTCCTGGTAAGGACCCTCATAATCCAGATCGAGGAGCTGTCCATCCCGGTAGAAACAGCCAGTCTCTTTCACAAATGTGTAGTTTGGCAGGTCACCTTGTCGAGAGATAACACTGAACTGTGCTATGCGATCAAAGTCGATCTCCCGTGAGTTGACTTCGATTTCTTCATAGGTTTCCGGGTCTGACTTATACTGCCGGATGCTTGATCCATCGGTGTAAAGGACCTGCCACTCGTATACAAGAACCGGTGTTAAGCTCGGGATTGGATTTTCCTGAGACTGAGCATAGGCCAACAATTTTTGAAGCCCCTGTTCACTGAACGTTACCTGGTTCTCAAATACAACGGGTTTCCACACATCGAAAGTTATCTGACCACTGTCATCGACAATAGCCCTCTCAACATCCGGTGTATGAATACAGATGTCACCAAGATCGATAGCCACGCATTTTCCCCACTCACCGGTAAGTGCGCATCGACCAAACTTGACTTCCGGCTGACGGAGATCATCTCGAAACTCTTGTAGCTTCTCATTCGGAGCTGTTGCTTCTACTGCTTCGTTGTCAGAACCTTTTACAAGGATAGACACTATTGTTGCCTCCAATATGCCTTCAGAATTACTGTTCGATATAGCTCAAGCTGAATGTGGCGAGACTTGTGTCTCCCGCTGGAGCTGCTGTGGTTGTCTGTAGCTGGACCACGATGTAGTCCGTATAGCCACTGGTAGTGAGGGAGCTGGTCAAAGAGCCACCTATGCTGACATTTGCAGTTCCCGGATCACTGGAGCTCACAGTATCAATGGCAATGCTCGATGTCGCATTGGTCGGCTGACCATAATACTGCTGATTCGCTTTTGCCTTGATAGTCAGCCCGGTGTTAGGGCTGAAATCTGTGCTCATCCAGAAACGCAGGTCATAGATAGCATTGAATGTCCCGGTGAACGCTCCCTGGAGCCAAACTTCATAGGAGTTTGAACCCGCAGGAATTGGATAGGTAGCGTAGTCTGACGTACCTATGCTGTCGATAGCCTTTAGGTTAATCAGGTTACCACTACTACCTAAGCTTTGCCTGGTGCCGGGAGGTGCTCCCACTGACTGTGCCCAATTGAATGTCGCAGGCATGATATTTTCTCCTAGATTCCACTATAGTAAGCAAGGACGCTGAACTGTCTGGGATTTCCTGTAGGAGTAGCCCCCGCAGGAACCGTAACTTTGCCCCAGAGTGTTACAGAAGCTCCGGCAACAAGAGTGCCGATACTGATAGTGTTGCTGGTATATGTGCCAGGATTACCACCAGAGTCCAGAGCAAGTTGACAGAAAGTAACTCCGTCATTTTGTGCCAAACGAGCCAGCGCTACTTCAACATCGGAGGCTGTATTATCTCCGGTGTTTATGAGCACGAACTTGCGCTCAGAATTAGCGCTTCCTGAAACCGCACCGAAGTTTTCGCTGGTTAAAGCTACTCCGGCGTCATCTTGAAACTCAAGTTTAGCTGCCATAACATCACCATTATAGCACAGATTGTCTCTTTAATGAGACTGTTGCGAGGTTTTGTTTACCCATCTAACTGTTTCTTCGACAATTAGATGGGTATCTATCTTACTGAAACACTCAAAAGGTTTGTGCCCGTTGCCGGGGATTCGATTACATGGATAATCATACCAGCATGGAGCGCATTCCGCAAATCTTCGACTGTCTATTGCACTGCCTATATAGTTGCCCATGCGCATTCGACAGTCGGTTGAACCAAAGATGCCGATGACTGGAGTCTGAACTGCTCCTGCCATATGGAGTATGCCCGAGTCTACACTTATACAGGCATTCATCTTTGAGATAAGGGGTATCAAATCTCTGATCCGCTTTCCTACCAGGTAATCATAACCTGGCACCGAACAGGTAGGATCGATGGTGACAACGTGAAGACCCCTGGCTGTAAGGTCCTCACAGATCGTCTGTAGTTTGCCTATGCCAAGAGCACGCTTCTTATCGTTCGCAGTGAGACCAAGACCCACTACCTGCTTGCCTGCCCAGTGTGTTTTAGCATACTCGTCAGCCGCTTTAGCCTCATCCTTGGTAATCTTGTAGATCGGAGCATAACTGCTGGGAACTACACCCGCAGCTTCACACCATATCTGCCATCTTGGTTTTACAATGGGCGTGACGTGCCACTCATAGTCAACACAGGGAGTATTGAGGTCGATGGCTAATGCAGCTTTCTGCCAGATGAGATCATCTTCCATGGAGGGAGCTCCACCGAAGTATTGATGCCAGACCTCTTTTGTGTGCTTTGGAGTCGAGTCCTGGGGCTCAATGACGTGTATCTCATCGATATAAGAATTATGTTCCGCTACATCGATAAGTGCACCAGAAAGGAATACCCCAGAGGTGACGAGTTTGATCGTATGCTTTGGGTATTTTTCCCTGAGACCTTTGTAGACACAGGACATCATGAGAACGTCTCCGATGCCACCAAGCTGTCTGACTACCAGGATGTAGGGTTTAGACATTGAGGGTTTCCAAAAGCTCATCAGCAGTCCCCTTGAACCTGTAACCTAACTCTGCTCCCTGCTCAATAATGAGCTTGAAGAAGATGTCAATTTCGTCATCGGGTATGATGCTGAGAAAGTCTTGGAGGATTTCGATCTTTCGCTCACCTTGTGGAGAGTGAGTTCGCTCTGCCACATTGATATTTACTTCTACTTCTTGAATACCGCTCATGATAGCTGCCTCTCTATCGTTGTGATACATGCAATTACTATAGGTAAGGGATCATTCTTGGCTTTCGGTTTGTTCTTGGTTAAGTATACAAAAGGCTTACCCTGGACTTCTCGAAAGTCAAGCTTGAGCTTTGTTGCTATGGTAGCATATTTTGCACGAATGCACAACTCTCTTTTAGCATTACTGAGTTTAACTACATCACCCAGACTACTTTTAATAGTCAGAGTATCACCGGTAGGCTGACTCATAAGGTCTTCAAGTTCAAAGGTGGGTAGTTCCTCAGCTTTACCAGCCAGAATTGGATAGGTATTTATCTTAGATTCAGCTAGACGCTTCGCAAAAGTCACCAGGTCCTTTGATTCCCACACGATATAACCATCGCTGGTAACTGAGTGTAAGCCATCCCAACTTTCGAACCAGCCCCAATGAATAGGTTGTTCCATGCGAAAACCGAAGTGCTGCTTGATTGCGACTGTTGCATTGTGGAGATCACAGAACTCTTCGGAGAGGGAGGGGATTTGTAGAGGGACATTGTGTCTTTCCAGGTGCATTCCATGACGAAGAGAAACGCTTTGCCATGCCTCACCAGATACAATTCTACTGATACACTTTACTGAAACATGGTAGCGCTCAGCTATTTCACTAAGTTGCATTTGACCCTGGAGTAACCCCAGAATCTCGACAACCTGGTCTTCAGTCAAGATCGCTCTTGTTCTTCTCATTCTGTAGGGTAGCCTCCGGTCGTGCCGAACCACTTGGTGACTGAGATGATGCTGAGTTGCATGTTATACCTGTAACCACGGTTTGATCCCTTGATAGGGGCTACTACGAACGAGGGAGCTCCGGGCGTAAATGCCACAACGAACTCGTTATCCTTGAAGTCTGTCAAGGTGAATGTATAGCCTGTCTTAATGTAGATGGCCCACAGAGCTTTCAGGGTAGTTACATCGGTAAGACTCCCTGAAAGCACTATGATGGCATCTTTGATCTGGATACCACGGTCCTGAAGCAATGTGTCTCCATTCACCAGCATGTGAACAGAACCCCTGCGTCTGGCACTGAGCAGGTTATATTCCTCAGGATCGATATCCAGTGCTATATTGTCTAAAACGACTTGAGATACCCCAGCCATTGTTTACCTCGAACCATCTCTTTTTGCAAGAGCACATAGTTTTGTTCTGATTTGCGGCATCCATTTATCGATGTCAGCCTCAGTTATACCAGCCTTAATGTCGCTGATGTTAATTACAACACCATTGCCATCCGGCTCACCAGTTTCACCTTTGCCATCACCGGAACCCTTGTCCCCAAGCATTTCATTGAGTCGGGCAGTGACGGCTTGCATAGCAGTTGCATAGTCAGATTCAATCTTAGGCAGGTCAAGCTGTGCTCGTTTTAAGGCAGACTCAATTATCTTCTTTTCATTGCCTGCCTGCTTTGCCTGAAGATCGTAAGCTTTCTGTGCAGCTTCGAGCCGATCATTAGCCGAGATCGGACCACGTTTTGCCGCAGCTCTACTTTTGACTATCTGATCAGCCATGGAACTTTGGAACTGATCGAGACTGGTTAGATTCCAGTTCCAGGTTTTATTCTGAAGCTGTCTCTGTTGGAGACCAATCACGCTGTTCTGCTGCTCAAGCCGCTGATTAGGCATCTGATACTGCATTTCTTGCAGCTGGTTTATCTGATATTGCCGATACATATCCGGGCGCATGGTGCCCCTCTTGCCTGCAAAATCAGAGGCAAGGCCCCAGACACCGGACATAAAGTTTCGGCCACCGGAAGAAAGCACAGCCTGCTGTTGTCCGGCTTCAGCCTGGAAGATTCGACTCCTTGAGGCACCCAGGATTCTGTCACTGGCCGATGTGCCATAGGACTGATTAGCCATTCGATACTGATCTTCTTCTATGGTAGCCAAGCGCTGAGCATCTGCCTGATCAATCAGCTTTGCTCCCTGGGCCTTGGACATGGTTTTATAGACTTCTACGGCCTCACGAACTTTCTCTTTGACTGCTTTGAATGCCAGCTGAGCCTGCTCTTCGACGTTCTCACTGGAGACGCCTAAGCTCAAGTTCTGCATCGCTATCTCAAGGCGCTTCAAAGGCTCATCGAAAGTTTTCAGGAAGTTATCCTTGGCTTTCTTGAGCATCGGTTCGTAGTCTTTGCCCAGAGTCTCTTTCTTCCCCAGATATTCCTGTTCAATACCAAGCAGACCACGACGCTTTGCACCACTAACAGGAGATAGATCGAGAGCAGCTTTACCTGCTTCACGATTCAAAGCATAGCCTTGAAGTTGATCTCCGAAGCGAATCTTGGCATCGTTTAAGAGTTTACGTTCCTGGTCATCAGTCAGTTTGCCTTCCTCGGCCATTTTTGCAATCTCTGCTCGCTGTTTCTCAAAGCCGAGTTGCATCTTTTCGTAGTCATTACCATAGCCCAGGTTAGCTATTTCAAGGCGCTTGTCAGCCTCGATCAAGTTCTCCTCAGCCGCTCTCTCAGGAGAGGCCAGGGAGAGTTTGCCACGCTCTTTGAAATCATTGAGCTTTTTCTTCAGGTCTTCACGCTCTTTTTGAAGAGCCTTTTTACCCTTGCTGCCTATGTTAGCATCGGCAAGGCCACCGGTCTCACCGATGCCTTTGCCTGTGATGTCACTCCAGATAGGAAGCCAGAAGCCAGGGTCCGCATTGCTGATACCTTGATCATCGACATTAGCACGTTTACCAGTTTTAAGAGACCTGTTGATATCGGCCATGCGTTTCCGCAGTGCAAGGAGTTTTGCGCCTTCAGGA
>Ga0172381_10001675_pt1 | contig 25418 bp, 31 predicted proteins | sample Leawel6488metaG_FD_119754 | JGI IMG/M metagenome (GOLD analysis project Ga0172381, IMG submission 119754) | Leachate microbial communities from a municipal landfill in Southern Ontario, Canada - Leachate well 64-88 metaG | ecosystem: Engineered > Solid waste > Landfill > Unclassified | place... | reverse complement strand
TTTGGAGGATTATTATTTTCAGATTTATTTTTTTCAAATTCTTGTTCAAGATTTGCAATAAGAACCGAAACATCATAAGCAGCATCAGCATTGACTGAAACTGAATTAATCCCTTTCTTAAACAAAAACTCAACCATTTCTTTTTTGCTTCCTGCCTGACCACAAATGCTTGTCTCAACTTTATGTCTTCTGCAAGCTCCAATAACTCTTTTTATCTGTGAAAAAATAGCCGGATGAAACTCATTATAAAGATACTGCGCATCTTGATTGCCCCGATCAACAGCAAGAGTAAACTGAGTCAAATCATTTGTTCCAAAAGAGATAAATTGTACTCCTGCCTCGCAAATTTCATCAATAACCTGAACAGCTGCAGGAGTTTCAATCATTACTCCAAAATCCATATTGTCAAGCTTATATTTTTCAAAGTATTTTTTTGCTTCGTTTACTTCTTCAACAGAAATAATCTGAGGAAACATTACTCCAAACTTTTTCTTTGGATGCTTTTCAGCAAGTTTTTTTATTGCAAGTAATTCTGCTTCAAAAATTTTAGGATGCTTTAAGCTAAATCTTATTCCATGAAGTCCAAGCATGGGATTTAATTCTTTAGGAGGAGCGCCAGCAAGTAAATCAAATTCATCTGTTCTAATATCACTTGTTCTTATCCAAATACTATCAAAATAATCTTCAATTTTTTCCATGCCAACTCTTAAAAGTTCAGTATATTTGTCAAGATTATTTTCTTTTTCATAGAGTAAAGGATGTTTTCCAGAGCTTGAAATAATTCCTTCAAGCCTTAAAAGTCCAACTGCTTTAATGCCTGACTTTGCAGCTCTTGAAGCATAATCTGGAAGATCTAAAAGAACTTTTATTTTTATCCTGTTTGTTGGGAGAGCTGGTTTTACTTCGACCAATTTTGTTTTTGCAACTTCTCCTTCAAAAACTTTTCCATTTGTTCCATCAACAGTTACTTTTTCTCCTTCCTTTAAGGTAGTTGTAGCATTATTAGTTCCAACAACACATGGAATTCCCATTTCCCTTGAAACAATTGAAGCATGACTTGTTATCCCGCCTTCATCTGTAACAATCGCAACAGATTTTTCCATTGCAACCACCATATCAGGATTTGTCATTTGAGTAACAAGAACATCTCCTTTTTTTATTTTAATCAAGTCATCCATACTATTAATTATTTTAACAACACCAACCCCAACACCAGGAGAAGCTCCCATTCCAGAAAGAACAGGAGTTCCAGTAATACTGCTTCCTGCTTTTTTCTCATTATCTAGAGTAGTTATTGGCCTTGACTGCACAATATAAATTTTATCAGTATCAATTGCAAACTCAATATCCTGGGCCTTTTTATAGTGTTCTTCAAGTTTGAGCCCATAATTAGCAAGCTGAATAATTTCAGAGTTAGTCAAAGTCTGAGATTTGCTTTTTTCAGGACTCAGTTTAACCAAAGCATTATCTCCAGAACCTGTTCGAACAATTGCAATTTTCTTTTCAAAAATTTCTGTACTTTTAATTTTAAGGTCTCTTGAAATCACAAAATGATCTGGCTTTATCTTCCCTGAAACAATTCCTTCTCCAAGTCCAAAAACAGCTTCTATAACAATTTCTTCAGGGTCTCCAACAGGATTTCTTGAAAACATTACTCCGGATTTTACAGAATCAACCATTTTTTGAACAACTGCTGCAAGTAAACTTTCTCCTTCACTAAAACCCTGCTTATTCCTGTAATAAATTGCTCTTGGAGTATAAAGCGAAGAAAAACATGACTTAATCTTCATAATTAAAGCCCTGTCTCCTTTAACATTTAAAAAAGACTCCTGCTGTCCTGCAAAGCTGGCTCCTGCCAAGTCTTCAGTAGTAGCAGAACTTCTAACTGAGACAAATGCAGGTTCATAAGAATGTTTTAAAATATTTAAGGCATCCTGCGAAACCCCGACTGATGATTCTAATTTTTCAGAACTAAGAATATGATAAGACTCAAGTATTTCGGCTTCAAGTTCTTCAGGAAGTTTTTGATGTTCAATTAAATCTCTTACTTCTTTTGAAGCTTTGTTTAATTGGTCTGTATTTTCCAAATCAACTTTTTTAATAATTTCATTAATCTTCTCCTTTATTCCCTGCTTTGTTAAAAAATAATCAAATGCCTGTGCAGTTACAATAAATCCAGGAGGAACAGGAAACTTAGAATTATACATTTCAGAAAGACTTGCACCTTTTCCACCAGCAATAGAAACATCTTTATTAGTAAGTTCAGAAAACCACTTTATATATCCAGTTTCACCAAGGTCCACCGTCTTTTTTATAACCATAAATAAAAAAAGTCATTTATCTATTTAAAGTTTATGTACTTAAAAATATTTAAGAGTTTATAGAGAATTTTATGATAAATCTGTTAATAACTTTAGATCTAGACAACTCTGCAAAAGGTTTAAAAATAAAGACCAATTTGATAGATTATGGGAGTAATAAAAAAGATACTTGTGACACTATCAATTCTTACATTATTAATTTTAATCCTATATTTCGCTTCAGATATAATAACAAAAACAACAGGAAAAGTAGTATTTGAGGGTTATTCAAAGAATGAGTTTCATGACTGCCTAAAAACACAGAATATAACCCTATATATGCTCTCAAATAACTTAAATAAAAGTTTGAGTGAATTACAGTGGGAAGAAGAATTGCCTTATATAAAAGTCTTTAACTGTGTTGATGATAAAGACTATTGTTCAAATCAAAAGATAAATTCATTTCCAACATGGATTATAAATACAAAAAAGATTAATCGTGATATTTCATTTTCAGAATTATCCAAATATTCTGGATGTTAAGATAAAAAATAAGGAGGAAAAATGGTAAAAGTAGACAAAAACAAATGCATTGGTTGCGGAGCCTGCGCCTCAATATGTGAAGAAGTTTTTGAAATGAAAAACGGAAAATCCTCAGTTAAAAAAGGCCAGGAAAAATCCAAGATACCTTGTGTAAAAGAAGCAGCAGATTCTTGTCCTGTTAATGCAATAAATCCTTAAATTTGTATTTCTAAAAAAACAATTTATAGACTAAACATAATAACTAGAATTATTATAATCATAATTATGATAAGTGCAATAAGTAAAAGTAACCAGAAATAATTTGTTCCAGTTGATTTTAAAGCAGTAACATTTATCTTCTGAGTTGTTTTATTAATAGTTGTATAATTTGATATTGACCCTAGATAAACACTTGAGTCTCCACCAGTAATAAGAACTGTTTCAGGATTATCCTCTTCAATTGGAAATCCTCCATTATTATCTTCTTCATTTTTACATTCCCCATTATCACAGCTGTATTTACATTTTGTAACAAGTTCTGAATTAGTATCATCAACACATTTTCCTTGGACACATGAGAAATCATGAGAATCACGATAAACATTTTTATTTGCACATATTTTTTCACTATAATCAGCATGACAATCACTATCAAGAGTACAAGCTGTCAAACATTGACCATTAGAGCATCCAAGCTCGCAAGTTTTAATAGATTTTTCTTCTGTTGAATTAGAACAAATTGAATTTATAGTTCCAGGATTACTGCATGTATAAGTAATATATTTATCAAATACTCCATTGTTTTTACAGAATAATTGACCTAGATAACCATTAGTTCCGCAATTTGCATCACTTGAACAAATAAAAGCAGAATGAGAGCATGAACTTGATGATGTTCCAGGATTATTACAAACATCAATAGTGCTCGAGTTATTATCATTGCAGTCAGCATTACTGTTACAGATTACAGGATTATGAGAACATGAACTTGATGATGTTCCAGGATTATTACAAACATCAATAGTGCTTGAATTATTATCATTGCAGTCACCATTGCTACTGCAGACTATATCAAGACATTGACCATTTGAACAGGATTTTCCTGCGCAGTTTAATTTTAATTGAGGATTAGTTGAATTTGTACAAGTGCTTGATGCAGTTCCAGGATTAGTGCATGTATAAGTTACAAAGTTTTGGAATACATTATTATTTTGGCAGAATAATCCGTTTAAATAACCATTAGTTCCACAATCAGAGTCCCTATTACATCTTACTGAATCATGAGAACATGAACTAGAAGTTGTTCCAGGATTGTTACACTTATCAACTGTGCTTGCTTTTGAGTCATCACAGTCTAAATCTGATTTACAAGTAATATTAACGCAGTTATAATTAGAACATATCTGATTTGAAAGACATTGATTATCATCAGAACACTCTGGAAGACAAACTCCATTTGCACATCCATAATTACAAGTCTGAACAACAGCTTCATCAGTAGTATAATTAGTATAACAAGCTCCTGCACTACAACCTTTATTATTGCATAATCTTGAATGATAAACATTATTGTTTTTACAGTAATTAAGCCCATAATTTCCACAAGCACCACTTCCACATTCAATTAAAAATTGAGGTGTTTCAAGAACAGCACATGAACTAGATGTTGTTCCAGCATTTTTACATGTAGATTCTCTGTAAAATTTAAAGACATCATTGCTTTGGCAAAATTCATTTCCAAAAAACCCAGTAGTTCCGCAATCATTATTGCTAAGACAAGTTATTTTGCTATGGCTACAAGAACTTGCTGCTGTTCCAGGATTTAAACATTGGTCATAAGTATAAGCATTAGAGTCATCGCATTCAGAATTTGATGAACATACAACATTAAGTTTACATCCAGTAGCACATCTAACTAATTGAACATTAAGAGTAGGAGCGCAAACTGAATTAGAATTCCATTGATTATTTTCAAACCAGGCAAGTCTTTGATCACAATAATTACAATAATTATGTACTCTTCCATAAACAGCATAAGATGAAGCTTGTCCTGTATAACCTTGACAGAATTTATTCATTGTAGTTAGGTCAGGTCTTAAACGATTAGTGTTTCCAGTTACTAAAGTAGCTTTAGAATCTTCTTCAAGTGCACCAATAGTTGTAACACTTCCAGTGCAAACAATATTATCAGGAAGTCCAATATTCCAGTCAGCTCCACCGCATTGATAAGGGCTAGGATTATTAGAATTTTGTGCAGCACTTACACAATTTACACAACCAAACAATAACAAAGAGACTAAAAGCGTTATAGTCAATGCGACTAAATAAGATTTTTTTACTTTTGAATTATTTGAGGCGTTCATTTCTTTATATCCTCACCTCTAATCAATTAGTAATGACTTTCAAGTAACAAAAATCATTTATAAATAATACTATTATTTAAACTATATATTACAGTATATAGGTTAAACCTCTTTTATCGTCATAAAACACTTTTTAAAAAAATGAATTCCTAATTCAAATTAGTTATATATTCTTTAAGCTTAGGATGAAAAGAAGTCTTAAAATATTTTTCAAGTTCAGAAGGTTTTACCCACTTAAGCTCAACAAAGTCATCTCCTGCTTTCTCTTTTCCATCTTTAACTTCACAAAGATAGTAAATTGAAAGAAGTTCCATTTTTTCAGGATAAGTTTTTGCAAAAATAGTACCCAAACTTTCAACATTAAGATTTGTCTCTTCTTTTATTTCCCGCTTTACAGCTTTTTCCAAATCTTCACCATATTCAGGCTTTCCTCCTGGAAAAGCCCAGGTAAGTTCTTTAATATGAGGATCTCGAACTCTCCTGCCAATGAGAATTTTCTTAGTTAAAGGATTATAAACAATTCCAAGTACGATAACAACAAATAGGCCGCTCTTATATTTCTTAAAGTCTATAGTTTGTTTTTCCATTATTTTAAAATAATAAAACTCTATAAAACTATAACAAAAACATCCCTTAAAAATGTTGCCCTTTTGAAATTTTAAAGATTTTTAGAATAATTAGCTATATTATTTAGGTTAAACCTTGTGGATTTGTGAGCATATTCTCAAAAATAAACTAGTATTTATCGTTGTAATATTACTTTATTTACCCTGAGTAAGAATTCTCTGTTCCAAATCCAAGATCAACCCAAGCTCCATAATTGCCCTTTAGTCTATAAACCTCAAAATGGTTTATAGCAAGTTTTTTTGCAGCATTAAGTGAATCAATTTCATTTCTGCTATAGATTAAATAAATTTTATCTTTACTAAGACTATTCATGTTAATTGCATTGTCAAGACTGCCATCTTGAATAGGATAATTAACAGAACCCACAATATGCCCCTCATTATAATTTAAAGAAACATCAATAATTGAAAAATTAGGGTTATTAAGGTTAGAATAAACCAGTTTCTTGGCACCTATAACTGAAATGTCTTTATAAGTATAATTTTCAGCAGGCATAATAACACTTGGAGATTTAGTATGATTAGAAAAAGAGCTTTCTACAGGAAAATTTCTATAACTAAGATAAAGAACTCCTATTATTCCTATTATAACAAGAAGTATTATCAAAATTACGCCTAAACTTACCTGTTTAGTATATTTATGCGATTTTTTCACCATAATATTATCTGTTCAATTTGTTTTAAATAACTTGCTATCTAAATTATACCTAAAATTTAAATACCTTAATTTTTTAAATAAAGCATGGAAAAGAAATTAGTAAGCTTTATAATAATAGGGATTATTATTCTTGCAGTCATAGGAGTTTATAGTTATAGTAAAATAACAGGAAATGCAATAATGGAATCAAAAAATACTCAGGTTCTTTTGGAAACAACAGAAGGAAGGATTGTAATAGAATTATATGATGATATGCCAATTACAACTCTAAATTTTAAGACCCTTATTTCACAAGGAGTATATAATGGAGTTATATTTCATAGAGTAATTGATGGATTTATGATTCAAGGTGGAGACCCTACTGGAACAGGATATGGAGACCCAAAAATTCCAAATATAAAAGATGAATTTACTCATAAACCAAAGAACTCTAATGACAAGTATACAATATCTATGGCAAATGCAGGCCCAAATACAGGTTCAAGTCAATTTTTTATAAACCTGGTAAATAATAACTACTTAGACTCAAAACATCCTGCATTTGGAAAAGTCGTTGAAGGAATGGATATTGTTGATAAAATCGGAAAGACGAATACTGATGCAAGCGACAGACCAATAAAACAAATAAAGATAATCAAAGCAAGTATTCTATAATTATCCCTTATTACTCCAAATTTTTCTTAAGTTTAATTAATAAAATTCCCAGAGATTATAACTACTAGAAAGTTACTAAAAACAAAAGAATTATATAGTGGCTATACCTTTCAAATATTATGAAGCTTGAGACAATAACAAATACTTTTGGTGCACTAATTGCAGCAGGTGCATTAGTTCTTATAAACCCAAATTATGCAGATGCAAAAGTAATTCCAGTTACAAGGCCTAATGGAACAATTATAAAGATAATTGATACAGAACAACCCGAAAGAGTACTTTATCCGGTTCGTTTCTGTGATGAATGCAGAGTTTACCATCCTGATAAAAACAAAAGAAAAGTAGAACTTCAATTTCAAACAAAAAGTGGAAAAATAGTAGATTATTTGAAATCAGAACCTGAAGATTCAACTGTACAACATTCAAGAGTTACTCCAAATAATTCAAGTAGACAACCACAATATAATGGCAGATCTAACTTTCCCCTTTCTCCATTTGTTCCAAATACTCCTTTTACTAATCCATTTAACCTGCCTTTTGTTCCAAGCTACTCAGGTAAAAACGCTCAAAAACCATATACAGGTAATAAGTATGGACCTGCAAATACAAATATTCCGAGTAAACCGACTCAAACAAAACCAAATAAAAAATAGAACTTCCAGATACATTTATAAACCATTATAATCATTCAAATATATAAATATTAAAATTTATTAAGATATGTCAGAAGAAATCGCTTGACAACAAAAATCAAATTTTGTCCTCGCCAAGACTATTTCTTCGCTTATTATAAAACAGTATTAAACTGTTATAAAAAACTCCTGTAGAGTTTGATGAATTTTATTTAAAATAGAGAAACAAATATGGAAAAATTTAGAAAACTAGGACTTTCAGAGCAAATCTTAAAATCCTTAAAAGAACATGAATTCGAAACACCAAGTGAAATACAGGAAAAAACAATTCCTATAGTTCTACAAGGAAAAGATGTTATAGCTGGTGCTTCAACAGGCTCAGGCAAAACGCTTGCATTTGGTTCAGCAATTCTTCAAAACTGCAAAAAAGATTTTGGGATTCAGGCATTAGTACTAACTCCCACTAGAGAACTTGCAGAACAAATAGCAAAGGCATTAAAAAGATTTTCAAAACATAGTCCATTAAGCATTGTTCCTGTCTATGGAGGAGTTTCAATTAATCCCCAAATAGAAGACATGGAAAGTGCAGAAGTTGTAGTAGGAACTCCTGGAAGAATACTTGACCATATGGAAAGAGAAACAATTGACCTTTCAAGACTTAAAATACTTGTCCTTGATGAAGCAGATAGAATGCTTGATATGGGATTTAGAGAAGATGTTGAAAAAATAATCGGAGAATGTCCAACAAAAAGACAAACATTGCTATTCTCAGCAACAATCTCACAGGATATCACAAGACTTGCAAACAAATTTATGAAAGACCCTGTAGAAATTTCAGCAGAACAATATGTTGACCCATCAAAATTAACCCAGGTTTATTATGATATTGAAGACAATTTAAAATATTCACTCCTTGTAACCTTACTTCAAAATGAAAACGCAAAGCTAGTAATGGTTTTTTGTAACACAAGAAGAAATGTTGACTTTGTTGCAAATAACTTAGCTGCAAATGGCATTGAAGCCTTGCCAATTCATGGAGGATTTTCCCAGGAAAAAAGAAATAAAATAATGGAAAAATTCCATGGTAATAGGATTCAGGTTTTAATCTGTACAGATATTGCCGCAAGAGGACTTGATATAAAAGGAGTAAGCCACGTCTACAACTATGATATTCCTGCAGATAGTAAAGAATATGTTCACAGAATAGGAAGAACTGCAAGAGCAGGAAAAGAAGGAAAAGTAATCAATATTGTTGCAAGCAGAGACTATGAAAACTTTAGAGATGTTCTTAAAAATGATGAATTAAAAATAGAAAGATTAGAGCCACCTGCAAACCTTGAAAGAATAAGAATAAAATGGATGCCTGAAAGAAGAACTGAAAGAAGTTACAGATCAGGTTATGAAGGAAGAGGCATGGGTGGAAGAAGTAATAATAGTTATAGTTCAAGAGACAGACCAAGAGAAGGTGCAAGAAGTTATGGTTCAAGAGATAGTGGAAGAAACGAAGGCAGAAGTTATGGGGGTAGAAGAGACAGCAGAACTAATTCAACTGACTCATATCATCGTACTACAAGAGATGGACACGTAGATAATAGAAGAGGCCCAGATAGAAGAAGTTCAAGCTCAAGACCTAGAAATAGATATTAATTATTTAGATTTCTCAATTAAGTTAAACATTATCAAAAATTATTTTTCATCAAATTTACTTTGTGAAAAATAGCAAACTTATCTAATTTATACTTTAGTATAAATTACTTTTTTAATTTAAAAAAAAACTAAGTTAATAATTTCGCCATTATTGTTGTCATCCAGAATAAATTATTTTTAATCAAATTTACTTTGTGAAAAATAGCAAACTTATCTAATTTATACTTTAGTATAAATTATTTAACTAAAAACTATCTTCATCAGCTTCTTCAATTTCAGCCTCTGCTCTTTCAAGATCCCTTGCAGCACGAGTAATAAGACTTTTTGCCTCAGACTCTTCATCAAAATCATCGCCTAAATCAAGGACAGCATCTTCTGCCTCTTTTATTTCTTTTTCAACTTTGTCAAATTTTTCAAACTTAGTTAACTTACCTGGTTTTTTTGATTTAACAGATTTAGCAGGTTTAGTTTTCTTAATCAGACCAGTTTTTACACTCTTCTTTACGCTCTTTTTCACACTTTTTTTCATAGTCTAATTATAAAATCTTATTATATAAATATTGCTATGCTATTTTCTATATTCTGCTGACTTTTTAATTACCTTATAACCCATATACAAGCATAAGCCTTCAAATATTGTAAGACCTGCAGCAAATTTAAACCTGGTTAAAGGATCAATTTTAGATTCCTGCGGAGTTATAGAAACACTATTAATTTCAGATGCAGAATGAATAGGATAAGAACTAAAGTCTGCTCCTCCAAAAAAAAGTGGAACAGATAATACCAATCCTTCAAGCATTAACTTACCTTTCATAATAAGATAATGAGAAAGGAATTTATAAATCCTCTTTTTAAAATTAAGGTTAATTACAATCTAAGCTTTCCGTCTTGCCAGACTCGGATTATATCAGTAGAAGCTCTGTTTTCATCCAGTTCCCCGCCTTTAAGTAAATATCTTTTTTTCTCTGCAACCCTGAGTAAAACATCATAAGAATTGTCTTCTCGAGTCTCTTCATCACTGATTTGAATGTCATAATAATTTTCAAAAGCTTTTTTATTATTTTTCATAAAAAGTTTGATAATTGCATCAGCAACAACATCTGGATGTTTTAAACTCTCATTATCTCTTGCTCCAATAAGCCCATATCTTACTTCATCTTCTCGCCCAAGAGGAATAACTCCAGGACTATCAATTAATTTAATTTCTTCATCAAGCCTTACCCAGTGAATTCCATGAGTTGTCCCTGCTTTCTTACTTACTTTAACTTTTTTCTTATGAGCAAGACCATTGATAACAGAAGACTTGCCAACATTAAGATACCCAAGAACACCTACAACTATGTCTGCTTCTGCTTCCCTAAATCTTAATTTTGGATCTCCTACTTTTCTCTCAATAACTTCCCTTTTTCCATGTTCTTTGAATAATTTCTTTATATGGGATAAGAGAATTTTATAAGACATCCTGTTTTTATACGACACAAAAATAACAGGAGCATTTTCTTCAAGTCTTGCAATTTGATTTCTTAAATTTTCTTTATCAACCAAATCACTTTTATTAACAACAAATATCATAGGTCTTCCTTTTTCTCGAATAAGTTTTTCAACATCATCATTTCTAGAAAGTTCAAGTAATCTTGCATCAAGTATTTCAAGAACTACATCAGACTCATGAATAATCCTTTTAATAAGATCCCAATAAGGTTCAATATTTGTATTTCGCGGTTGGCGCCTTCTAATAAATTGTTGCATTTTTGTTTTGCTTGCAAAACTAAAAATCAGAAAATTTGTTATAATTTTCTGAATCTCAAAAACTTTCTACAATAAAATCGAAGATTTTCTTTGTTTTTGAGCTTAGTCTTTACTTTGTTTATCTAATAAATCAATCAAATCTCGCCTTAAATAGTTTTTTAATCATAGTCTAGTCATACCATAATAATTAAAAATAACAATACCTTAGTAAAAAGCATGGTAGAACCCAAAGTACTGGATGATTTTGGACCAAGACACTGGGTAGGATTTGATTACAAAGACCCCGGAACATTAACAAGCATTGTCTTTCAGGCAACAATAGTAGAGATAAGCAATAGAAATAAGGACCCAAGAGATGATTATGTCAAGGTATGTATGTTTGGTCCTGAATATCAAGGTAAAACTATTTGTGGAAGGGCAATACCTGAGCCATTTAAATTACAAAGAGAATATATTTCAAGAATATGGCATGTAGAAGAATCAAGACATTAGATTTAATAACCTTTTTATTTTCTATTTATTTATGAAATCTTCTAAAAAACAACAGTTTGAACTTCTAGCCCCTGCAGGAGATTTTGAATGCTTAGTGGCAGCTATAAATGCAGGAGCAGATGCAGTGTATTTTGGTTTGAATAATTTTAACATGAGAGCTAGAGCTAAAAATTTCAAATTTTCTGACCTTCCAAAAATAAAAAGCTTGTGTGAAACAAAAAAGAAAAAAGTAAAAAGATACCTTACACTCAACACAATTATTTATGATAATGAATTAACTTCTGTTGAAAAAGTGATTAAGAAAGTCAAGCCTTATGTAAATGCAGTTATTTGTTCTGACATCTCTGTAATGCTTTTATGTAAAAAGCATAAAATGCCCTTCCATGTTTCAACTCAATGTTCTATTTCAAATTCAAAAACAGCAGAATTTTATAAAAAATTAGGAGCACAGAGGATTGTTCTTGCAAGAGAATTAAATATTAAGCAAATAAAAAAAATATCTAAAATTATCCCTGTAGAGATATTTATTCATGGTGCAATGTGTGTTTCAGAGTCAGGAAGATGTTTTACTTCCCAATTCTTGTTTAATGAATCTGCAAACCGAGGTAAATGTATTCATCCATGCAGAAGAGCCTATACTGTAAAAGATGATGAAGGAAATGAAATAAGAGTAGGCAATAACTATATTTTATCTGCAAAAGACCTTTGCACATTGCCTTTTTTTGAAAAATTAAAAAGTTCAGGGGCAGTTGCATTTAAAATAGAAGGAAGAAACAGAGAACCTGAATATGTAGATACAGTAGTAAGAACATATAAAAAAGCACTTGACAAAAAACTAAGCAAACAGGAATTACAAAACAGCTTAAACGAATTAAATAAAGCATATAATAAAGGTTTTTCATCAGGATTTTTTATTAAATCTCCAACATCAGACGACTTTTCAAAAACAGAAAACTCTTCTGCAACACAAACAAAAGCATTTGTTGGAAAAATTATCCACTACTACCCTAAAATAAATGTAGGTCTTCTAAAGATAAGTTCAGGCAAATTAAAGACAGGAGACGAAATAATAATTCTTGGAAAAACAACAGGAATAGCAAGATCAAAAATAGAAACAATGGAAATTGAGCACAAATCAATTAATGAAGCAAAAAAAGCAGATATAGTTGGAATTAAAATCCCCTTTTGCAGAAAAGGCGATGACTTGTATAAAGTTATAAAAAGGTCTAAGATACAAAACTAAACTATTAATTCATTCTCACAAATTCTTTTAAATACAGCTATCATTACAAATCAAGGAGAAAATCATGAATATTCAAAGAGTAAAGCAAGGAGCAAAAATAACATTTTACACAGGAGTTTATATGATTGTCCTGGGAATATTTTTCATGTTTTTTATTGATTTAAACATGAGGTATATATTTGGCTCAACTACTAAGCTTTGGGGATTCTTCTTAAAATATAATTGGGATATTTCATATCTTTTTTATCTGTTCAATATATTAATTGGAGTTCTTTTGATATCCAACGGACTAACCATATCATATCTTTCTGATTTTATTATGAAAAGAAAAGAAAAGATAACATGGGTTATGCTGTTTATAATAGGAATAACTTCATGGGCAGGACTCCTGACAGTTTCAATTCTTTTTCAGAGCATAATCTTGATTATTTTAAGTTTTATAGGCTGGCTAGTCTTTATAATAGGGATGCTTATTCCAATCAGTTATTATATTGAAAAACCCTATAGAGAATATTAAATTTAAAAAAAGTCCTTTTTAATCAATATACTTCTTCTTCATAAAATATTTATACTAGTTTAACCTAGATAATATTGTACAAAACAAGCATATAAGTAATATGGCTATTATTTAGCATTAAAAGAGTTCTAGATATTGTAATAAGGAAATTCACGATAATGAAAACAATTCAAAATAATAATAATAATAATACCTACAGAGAAATTCTAAATGAAATTTTTGCAAAAGCAGATTTAGAAAATAAAGAAATATTATTTATAGAGATTTATAATTATCTGGAAAAAATTAATAAAAAAGAACTAATGCCTTTTTTGTTAAAAGACCTAAAAAAACTAGGGCTAGAAATAATATTTAGTAGAGTTTATACAGATTATAAAGACCTCACAGTTTCTAAATAATTTAAAGCCACTAAAGAGTTAATAAAAATAAAAAATAACAAGTTTTCCATTTGAATCTCTCATAAAAAACCTGTCATGATTATCATTCCATACTTCTGACTTAAATATTTCAAGAGAATCATACTTTCTGCTTTCTCTGCCTTCAATTGGTTGTAACTTGAAAAAATGATTTGCATCATCTTTAACTTCCCAGTTATTTAACTCACATTTAAATTCACAATTATTTCTTATAATAAAATAATCAACATTAGGTTCTAACTCGATAAGGTTTATGCAAAAAGCACACTGTTCCTTACTTTTTTCCCACAGCCCAACCCCATTATTTTTTGCAAAGCTTTCTCCAATAACAAATTTATCCTTATACTTTAAATCATCGAGCATAAATGTTGTAGCAAGCCCTTTTTCAATAATCTCAACATTAATGAGTCGGTCATGATAAAAAATATATCTGAGTCTTCTTCCATATCTGTCTTTATCTGAACCATCACTTACAAGTTCAATACTTTTATTTTCAATTTCATTTATCAAAAAATCCTTGGCTTCATTATAATAATCTTTTTTCTTTTCAGGAGTATTTACTCCGAGAAAACGTATTATTTCATCTTCTCCATTAACATTTACATGAATTGTATCTCCATCAACAACTCTACTGACAAAACCCTGTTCTTTTAAGCTAAGTTTTTCAGAATTTTCTATCAATAAACTAAATCTTCCAGTAATATTTGGAAGAAAAAAAGCAAAAAAACCTAAAATTAAGATTATAAACAAAAATATTAACAATCTTCCTATGAGCCCCATGATATTGATTATGAGTCCAATTTTAAATAATTAACCAAAAAAACTGCAATAGCAAGCTTTTTAAACGTATTTTAGTAATAATATTTTATCAAGAATGAAGTAATATCATTCTTAAGTATATATGGCATCAAAAGTAAGAATAAAATTAAGAAGTATGAAGATCGAAGAGTTAAATAAAATCTGCGATCAAATTAAAGAGATAGCTAGCAAAGCAGGCATTCCTATTTCAGGCCCTATTCCTTTGCCAACTAAAAAACTTAAAATAACAACTAGAAAATCGCCTTGTGGAGATGGAACAGCTACTTTTGATAATTTTGAAATGAGAATTCATTCAAGAGTTATTGATATCCCTTCTGATGATAGAGTTCTTCATGCAGTTATGAGACTCTATGTTCCAAGAGATGTTACAATAAAAATTGAAATGAAAGAATAGTTCTTTAGCTAAGTTTTACCAATTAATCTAAAAGTCAGCTTTTTTTAAACAAGACTTTCAATACTATCAAGTCCATCTAAAATGTCACCATCATCAACCAAAGTATTTGCTCCAGCATAACCTGCTTCAAATACGCTTTGAGAAATATCAGAATCAGACTGGGTTGCAACAACAGTTGCCTTTTCATAAGCTTTTCGAATAGCCCTCATATAATCAAAAGCTAAAGAATTATTTTTATTTATACTTACAATAGCAAGGTCAATTCTGCCTGTATTTTTCATGCTTGCTACAATCTCCTCAGGATAAAGTTTAGAATCAAATAAACTTATTTCATATTTTCCAATATATTTTAATGCAAACTGCCTTCTATATTCAGGATTTTCATGAATTAATGCGATTCTCATAAAAAACAGACAAAAAATTAACTTAAAAACCTATCTAATTTAATCTATTCTTTATCAGGTTTTGTTCCATAAACATTTCCTGTTTTTTCCAAGTTTTTTATCATGTCTTTATTTGAAGGAATTTCTTTTTTCTGTCTTACTAAAATCCCTCTTGCCTTGATTATAGCCTCGCAAATTCTTATATTAGCTGGACATTGATTTTCACAGGCCCTGCATAATGTGCAGTCATAAACAATTTTTTCATAACTTCCACTGTCTAAAATCATTGCCTTTCCTCTTGGCGAGTATTGTTCTTCTTTTAAAACTCGAAGAACAGGGCATAAAGACCTGCATAAACCGCATTTTATACATCCTTCAACAATTTCTTTTATTTCTTCTCTTGCATTATCTGATTCAATTACCATTCTTCTTTTCCTCAGATTTATTTTCAGGTTTAGTTGTTCCAAATCCTTTTCCAAATCTATTAGTCATTATGTTGCTTATTATATCCTTATCATTGGAACTTGACTTTGTATTTGAAATATTATCAGATTTTTTAACAAACCTGTCCAAATTATCATTGACATGAACTTCTCCCCGACTAACAGGTCGATTTTCAGTTCTACTCGGAAAACCAAAGCTGCTTAAATTACTTGGAGACTCAGTCTTTTTAACTTGATTATTCATAATGTTATTTATTAATTTATAATCAACAGCAGCCCTTTCTTTCATTTCTATTTTTTCAGCTTCTCTTATTTTTTCAGGACTTCTTTGATTTAAAGAAAGCATTGATTCAGTTTTTACAATTTCTCTTGGAATTGTCCTTGCAAAAGACTCAATAATTTTTCTCCTTTCTTCAGGAATTTCAGGTTCAAAAGTTTCTTTATAATCTTTAAGCCTTTCTTTTATTTCTTCTCTTTCAGAAGTTATATTTCTTCCAAATCCTTCAACTTCTTTTGTCTTTTTCAAATCCGAAGTATTAACTTGGATAGTTTCCTCGTCTTCTTTTGAAACTTCCTTGATAAATTCTTCCATTTTCCGATCAGGAGATTCCTTAATTTTCATAGATTCTATTAATAGATTAGCACTTCTTTCTTCTCCTGCGCCAGGTTTTATTTCACTTATTCTTTCTGCAACACCCGGAGTCATTCCATATCTTTTTGCAGAAGAAATTTCATCTATTACTTTTCCCTTGTTTAATTTTCCATTAGGATCATGCCTAAGTTTAACTCTTTGAATTAAAGTTATTTCAAAATTATCTAAAAAATTTCTTCTCATTACTCCAATCCCATATTTTCCAAGTTTGCCCTGTGATTTTTTAATAAAATCTCGAACTTTATCCCGATTCATTCTTTCACTGTCTTTAAAAAATGGGTGAATTACTCCGCTTCCAAGATGACCAAAATAAGGTATATTCATTTCTTCAAGAAACAGCAAAAATTCTTTTATCTTATCAAAAAAGAATTTAGGATCTTCCCTTGAATAATATCCTTCAGATGCAAGATTAAAGTAAACCCTTCTTTCTTTTTTTAGTAATTCCTGATATTCCCTGCCAGTTATTTTACCTCTGTCAGAATTAAACTCAATAATAAGATTATATTTTTCAGGTAGTCCAAGTAACTTAGAAGTATATTTGGAAAAAAACTTTAGTTTAACAACTTCTCTTTCTGATTTAAGTCTTCTCGCAACAGAGAGCAGTTCATCTAAATTATCTGTTTGAAATACAGAAGCAGTCCTTTGAATTATTGGAGCGATTCTGAGTTTAGCAGTAACAATAATCCCAGTAATTCCTTCCATTCCACAAATATCTCCAAGGTCTGCCTTACTAGTCTTAATAATTTCCCCTTTTCCATTTACAAATTCAGTTTCTTCAACCCAGTCTTTCATTGCCCCATACTTCATGCTTCTGTCTCCAGTTGCATTTGTTGCAATCATCCCGCCAATTGTTGAAATTCCCTCATTAGAAACATCAATCGGAAATTCAAAACCTCTTGCATTGAGTTTTTCATTAAGTTCACGAAGTGTAATTCCAGCTTCAACTTTTACAAACATCTTCCCATGATTAAATTCCAAGACATTATTCATCTTGCTCATATCTACAACAAGAGAGTCCTTTGGAACAACGCCTCCAACAAGCCCGCTTCCTGCCCCTCTTGGAACAATATCTAAATTAGATAACCTGATAGACTCCTGAACTTCTTTAATAGTTGTTGGAAAAACAACTTTTTCCACTCTTCCAATTATTCTAGATGCATCAGTACAATAGCAAATCATTTCTTTTTTATTCATGCTTACCTCTTAAGCATGAATGCTTAAAAAATTTATTTTTTATTGTGTTCATTTTTTTGGTTCTAGAGTTAAAAATGAATTATTGAAAATATCATAAATTTTCATTTTGTTCATTTTTCCTCTTCCTCCTCTTCATCAATTTCATAGTCTTCATCATCTTCAAAATCTTCTTCATCTATTTCACTGTCTTCTGCAACTTTTGAATTTTCTGCTATTTTGGAATTTTCTGATTCCAGTGAATCAGAACTTACCTGTTCTTCTTCACTTTCTTTAATTATTTCATTAACTCTAAAATCTTCTTTTTCCTCTGGTTTTTTAAGTCCTAAAGCAAGTCCAAGTATATCTGACATTTCAAGTATTTCAACCCCAAGACCTTCTGAATTCTTTTTGAGTAAATCATATTCTTCAAGAGAGCAAACAACTATTCTTCTGATTCCAAATCTTCTTGCCTGCATTATTCTTTGTTTTGCTATTTGGTCAGAAAGCTCAGGATTAGTTCGATTAAGTCCTCCACAACTTCCAGGGCAAACACTTTCTTCAAAAGATTCAGGCATTTCTTTTAGACTATAACCAATTAATTCCAAAATCTTTCTAGGTTCATCATAAATGCCAGAATGTCTGCCTAAATAACATGAATCATGATAAGTAATAATCCCACTTCCATTATATTTAATCAAGCTGGGTTTTGCCTCAAGCTTAGCAAGAATAATTCTCCAAAGATTTTTAGTTTCAATATCCCAATCAGGAAGTATTTTAGGATAATCTGAAAACATTTTATAACAACAAGGAGAATTGGTTATAATGCTTGTTATCTGCTCTTCTTTAAATATCTCAAAATTTCTCCTGACAAGTTTTCTTGCTTCTGTTTCATAACCTGCCTCAAAAGCAGGAAGACCGCAGCATATTTTCTTATCAATAACCTTAAAATCAATTCCAAGTCTGTAAAATATCCTATTATAAAGTTCAAAAGATTCAGGATGCTTAAAAAATGTGACACATCCTGGATAATACAGTGTACTGCTTTTCTTAAAAATTGAAAATAACCCCATTTTTACTTTTTTTCACCTTAAGTATTATAAAAAAATCACTTTTAAAGCATATATATAATCATATGGATATTTTATAAAACATAGGTTTATTGAATATATAAAATAGAATATCTCACTAATAATTAAAGAAATTAATATTAGCTTCAGACATTTTCTTATAAAACTCGTAATTTGAAGATTTTTCTCTTGAAACAATAAAAATCTTGCCAAGACCCTCCCAAAATATAAACCAACCAGCAGGCTGTGAAATTATAAACAAAAAATCTATTAAAATTCTGCTAAAAAAACCAGATCCTAAACTTAACTTAAATTCATATAAAAATGTGCTTATTATAAGCACTATTGAGCCAATAAAACACCAATATAATCCTTCTCTTTTTATTTTTTTAACTATTTTCTCTTCTTCTTTAGAATGTTTCTTAAAATGTTCCTTAAGTCTTCTTCTAATAATGGTCTCTTCATGAATCTTTCTTTTATGAACTGGAACAAGTAACCTTAACTCCAAATATTTTTCTTTTTCCCTGGCAGCTCTTTTGCATTCAAACAAAAAATCATCTGAAAGTGCTTTTTCAGAATAAGGTCTTGGATCAAAATCTGAAAATAAATCATCATAAGAATCTAAAACAAGACTTATATTACCCTGTCTAAACTTTAATGATTCATCAATCTCTACCTCTACTGTATCCTCTTTATCTTCCATATTTTTAAAAAAACAAAATAAATATATAAAACTATCTATTAACAAAAAGTCTATAAACTCCAGAGTACTTAATAATAACATGGAAAAAGAACTTGGAAAACTAAAAAAGAATGAAACAACTGACATTATAATAAGAGTTGATGAATATAAAGGTAAAAAAGGTCTTACTATAAGGGAATTTGTAACAAGTGAAAAATATACAGGCTTTACAAAAGCAGGAACAAGAATATCTCCTGAAAACTTCTTTTCTTTCAGAGAAATGATTAACTCAATAGATTCAAAAGAGTTCATGGAAAACCCTGAAATTTTGGATTCTAAACCTAAAAAAGAAAAAAAGCCTAAAAAAGAGGCAAAATCAGAATCCTTACCTCCAGAAGAAGATGGACCTAGTGAAGAAGAACTTGCCCAAGAATAATTCTAAAAAGTTAAGTTTAAAACACTATAATTTCTATTAATTTCATGCACTACCATATTTTAATGTCTGAAACATGTAATTCTCAGTGTAGCTATTGCTATAAAAAATCAATGGAAGAGTTTGATAATGGTCTTGATAAAAAATTCAAATTTGACTTTACTTCACCTGAATCTTCAACTGTAGACTTAAAAAAATTAAAAAGATTTCTCTTAAAAGATGAAGATGCAGTTCTTATCTTCTATGGAGGAGAACCTCTTATGGAAATAGAAAAAATAAAAAGAATAATGGATGAAATCCATATTCCATTTAGAATGCAAACAAATGGAAAACTTCTTGATAAACTTCCTGCAAAATATGTCAATAGAATAAAGCGAATCCTTGTTTCACTGGATGGAACAAGAAAAAGAACTGACTTAAACAGGGGAATAGGAACTTATGACAAAGTAATTTCAAATCTTAATCTTATAAAACAAAATGGATATAAAGGAGAATTAATAGCAAGAATGACAATTGCCCAGGAATATCCAGATATATATGAACAAGTTCTTTCTTTAATCGATGCAGGATTTAATTCAGTTCACTGGCAGATTGACGCAGGAATGTATAAGTTCGACTATAATTATGAAAAATTCAAAAAATTTAGTGAAGAATATAATAAATCAATTTCAAAACTAATCGATTATTGGGTAGAAGACATGAAAAAAGGGAAAGTACTAAAACTATATCCATTTTTAGCGATTGTAGACTCACTCCTCAAAGGTGAAGCTACTTCTCTTAGATGTGGGGCAGGTTATGAAGGTTATGCAATATCTACTGATGGAAAAATAGTTGCCTGTCCTATAATGAACTGCATTGAAAACTTTAAAGCAGGAGATTTAAATACAGATCCAAAAAACCTAAAAAAATTTGATGTTGGTGGAAAATGCTTAAAATGCGAATATCTTGACCGTTGTGGAGGAAGATGTTTATACACTAATAAAGCAGAACTCTGGCCAGAACAAGGAACAGAGCTTATATGCAGCACAATAAAACATCTTATTGATGAACTTGAAAAAAAACTTCCAAAAATACAAGAGCTAATTGATCAAAAGATAATAGCAAAAAGGCAATTTAGTTATGAAAAGTATTTTGGTCCTGAAATAATTCCTTAAGAATTATTTTAATTCTCCTTACCTGAGATTATTCCATAATCTTAATACATTATCCTAAAAATAATTCCATAAATTATTTTAATTCTCTTTACATCCAATTATACCTTAATACCCCCTTTGGCCAGGATATTGACCAATCATATGAAGAAACAAAGAATTTACCAACTGACGTGGAGGAAAAATAGGTCCTTTTCCAGATGTTATTGAGTCCATATTTTGAAGGTGCAAATTTAATGAATCAAAAGTATCTAAAAACCTAACTATGCCTTTAGCATCTCTATATGTATTTGTTCCAACATCTGGCCGGGTCGAATCTTCGATATAACCCAGACCATTTGTTACAATTTTTTCAATTCTTCTTTGGATAGGAGTTATAGAAAGTTCCTCTTGAATTGCTTTCTCAAGTAAATCATCTTCATCAATATCTAACTCTTCATAATAGTTGTCTGCCATTTTTATAACAAAAATTAAACTATTTTAAATTTTACGGTGATAATCTAGAACAATACTTATAGCTCTTAGAGTTAATATTCAAATATACTATTAAAAAAATAGAAAAGCTTTGCTTCACAACATTTTAAAACCCAAAAATTATAGTATTTTAATGAAGAAAGATACAAAAATTTATCTTACCTTAGGGGTAATAATACTTATAGTAATTGCAGGAATTTCTTATATAAAAAATACAAATCAAGTAACTCCTGAAGAAGGAACAATAAAATGCATTGCACAAAAAGCAACACTATATTCTCAAACAGATTGTTCTCATTGCAAACAGCAAAAACAGATTCTAGGAGAATATCAAAATCTATTCAAAATAGTTGAATGTAATAAAGAAACAGATTTATGCATTAAAAAAGAAATAACTGGAACTCCGACCTGGGAAATTAATGGAAAGTTTTACCCTGGAATAAAATCAATAAAAGAACTTTCAGATATTGCTGGTTGCGAATGTAATGCAAATGTTGAGGTCGTAAAAAACACCTCAATAGAAACATGCAATACTAACCAGACTCAAGAATGCACTAAACCTATAGAAAATATTTGTAGTCAATAATATGGCAGATATAACTCTAATCAAAATAATCACTCTTGCTGCAGCAGATGCAATAAATCCCTGTGCATTTGCAGTAATGACTATGGTCTTAGTATCAATTCTTTTGGCAAACCCAAACAAAAAACATAAAGTCCTCATAGGCGGACTCGCATTTACCCTTGCAGTGTTTATTGGATATTTTTTCTACGGACTTGTGATGGTTCAATTATTTAAAAGTTTTATAGAATTTACTTCAAATATCTATCCTTATTTGACAAAGGCACTGGCTATTTTTGCAATAGTTCTTGGAATATTTAATATAAAAGATTTCATAAAATATCAACCAGGAGGAATTGCAACTGAAATGCCTCTAAGTTTTAGACCTAGAGTAAAACAAATAACAAAAAGTGTAACAAGCCCTATGGGAGCATTTATTTCTGGAATATTTGTAACACTATTCCTTCTTCCTTGTACAATAGGTCCCTACATTATTGCAACTGGAAGCTTGTCAAACATATCTAATGGAAATATTTTCTCAATTGCAGTATTAAAAGTCCTTGTTCCTTGGCTTTTACTATATAATTTTATATTTATTTTGCCAATGATTGGAATAACTTTAATAGTTTATTTTGGAATATCAACAACAGAAAACTTGTCTGAATGGAAAGATAGAAGAATAAAATATATCCACTTGATAACCGGACTATTATTAATTGGACTGGGTATTGCAATTTTAACCGGACTTATTTAAGTTAGAAAACTATTACCTTATTTACACTTCTCACAAGTTCCCCTTATTTCAAGTTGAAAACTTGTAATAGTGCCTGGAATCTTATCTTTTATTTTTTTTAAAAAATCAAGAGAATCTATATCAAAATGAATAATCTTGCCTGTTTTTTCACATATATAATGGCAATGGCTGTTCTTTTCTCTGGAATAAAGTGTCCTTCGGTCACAAGTATAAAGATGAATCTTGTTTTTCTTTTTGAGGCTATTAAGAAATCTATATACCGTGGCAATTCCAATTTGAGAGTCTTTTTTTTGAACAATCTTAAAAAAATCTTCTGCACTAAAAAATACATTCATCTGATTGACCAGACTTTCCATTAGTTCTTTTTGCTTTGTTTTTCTTGATTTCTTCATTTTAATTATAAACTAACATTTCCTTATTGATAATCAAAATCAATAAACTATTTAAATGATTTTATCTATATTTAACTATGAATCTTATTTGGCTCTATTCATTATCAAGTGTACTTATAATAAGTTTAATTTCTTTAATTGGAGTATTTACTCTAAAAATAAAACAAGAGAAACTTAAAACAATTCTTATTTATTTGATAAGTTTTTCAGCAGGAGCATTATTCGGAGACGCATTTATTCACCTTCTTCCAGAATTAATAAAAGAAAAAGGTTTTACAATAATATCAGCATTGTCCATATTGTCTGGAATATTAATATTTTTTATTTTGGAAAAATTTGTTCACTTTCAGCACTGCCATATGCCAGTTTCTTCACATCATATTCATCCATTTGCTTACATGAACTTAGTAGGAGATGCTCTTCATAATTTTATAGATGGACTTGTAATTGCAGCAAGTTATCTTGTTTCAATTCCAGTAGGCCTGGCAACAACTTCTGCAGTTCTTCTTCATGAAATACCTCAAGAAATAGGAGATTTTGGAGTAATGCTTCATGGAGGACTTTCAAGAACAAAAGCACTGTTATTAAATTTCTTAACAGCACTTACTGCAGTTTTAGGAGTAATAATTGGTCTTGTATTAAACAATTTTATAGATAACATTCAAATGTTTATACTTCCAATTGCAATTGGAGGATTTATTTATATTGCAGGAAGTGATTTAATTCCAGAGCTTCACAAAGAAACAGATATTAAACGTTCAATAATCCAGATAATAACCTTTATTTTAGGAGTTCTAATAATGTTATCTCTTTTATTATTAGAATAATTAACAGTTTTAATTGTTCACATAAATTTATAATCTAGATTACATTAAACACTATATGGAACAAATGATGACCTCGACAACATTTGAAATAGAAGGATATAAGATAACCAAAAGTTTAGGAGTTGTAAGAGGTATTGTTGTAAGATCGCGTTCTATAATTGGCAATATTGGCGCATTTATTCAATCTCTTTTTGGAGGAAATATTACTCTTTATACAGAACTTTGTGAAAGAGCAAGAAAAGAATCATTTGAAATGTTATTAAAACATGCAAAAGAAGTAGGAGCTAATGCAATTGTCGGAGTAAGGTACGATGCAACAGAAATTGCAGGAGGCATAACAGAAGTTATATGCTATGGTACTGCAGTAGTTGTAAAAAAATAATTATTTTAAAATTTCCACGCCTTTTTCTTTTGAATAATTCCAGTCTGAATGTCCAAACTGGATTATTAAATCCACTCCTATTTTGTCCACCTCTAAAGGTATATCACACCCACCAAAACAGGTTCCAAGCCATATAAAGCACTGAGCATGAGTTTTATTTTCAATTTCAGTACAAATGACTGTAGAATAAGGTTTCATGCCTTCTGGAAACTGCAAAAGCACTTTCTTTGCTTTTTCCTTGAAAATAGTTTTAACTATTCTTTCGAGTTCCAAATCATATTTTTCATTTATTTCAAAAAATGTTTTCTTTTGCATGATAACTATTTAAACAGTAGAATTTATCTATATATAATATTATTGATTAATCGTATAAACCCTTGATTTTTAATACATAACATAGCGATTAATCATATATAATGCAATATAGCATAATCCAAAAGGATAATGTTTAAATACAGTTTTTTTTGTCATTATATAATGGTAAATATATCCCCTATTAGAAAAGCTTATGAAGAAAAACTAAGAGCCCTTGACCTTGATAAAGGCGAAGAAGTAAAGACTCTTGATCAGAAATATGCTCATTTAAGACAAGTAGCAGACCAAGGATTCTATAGCCAGGCTGCAGTTTCTATTCTTGAATCAGTAAATTCAGACTATGAAATACTTCAAGGAAGAAGCAAATTAGCATCACTAGGAATAGACGATGAAACACTTGATGCAGCTATGAGAATTCACGATGTATTAAAAGGAGTTAAAAAAAGAGACAATATGCCTGATTTAGTAGACATAGTTGGTCAAATAGGCGGAGATGAAATGAAAGCAGCTGTAAGAGGAATAAGTGCAGGGATGATGACTAAACAAGATGTTTATTCATATATGGCAACTGACAGTTCTGGAGTATGTTATCTTTTAACTCCTGTAAAAAGTGGCGTTAAAAAAAATAAAATAATTGCAAGAGAACTTGAAGGAAAAGTAGATGGAATTCTTGATGAAAAAAAAGTATTTGAAGAA
>Ga0172381_10001673_pt1 | contig 25429 bp, 27 predicted proteins | sample Leawel6488metaG_FD_119754 | JGI IMG/M metagenome (GOLD analysis project Ga0172381, IMG submission 119754) | Leachate microbial communities from a municipal landfill in Southern Ontario, Canada - Leachate well 64-88 metaG | ecosystem: Engineered > Solid waste > Landfill > Unclassified | place... | reverse complement strand
GCCGAAAGACTTTGCATGCTAAATGACGGACTAGCAGAAATATTAAAAGAATTTAAACCGCAGATGGTAGCTGTTGAAAGTTTGTATTTTTTTAAAAATCTAAAAACTGTGATGCCAGTAAGCCAAGCTAGAGGAGTAATACTAATGACGATTTATAAAAAGAAAATTCCGATAGTGGAATACACTCCCCTGCAAGCAAAAATCGCAGTTACTGGATATGGGAGAGCAACAAAAAATCAAGTACAGCAAATGGTAAAAAATTTATTACAATTAGAAAAAATACCAAAACCTGATGATGCTGCTGATGCACTGGCACTTGCAATCTGTTGTGCCAACCATACAAGATTTAAGATGTAGTTTAGAGTTTAGTAATTAGTAACTAATACAATGAAAAACACGCAACTCTGCGTGCTTTTCTTATATGATTTTTTTGAAATATCTTTTTCCCGATTGGATTATCATTCCTTGTTCAATTTTTATTATTTCTTGCCAATCATTTTTATTTTCTACGACATCGCCTCTTATAATTTTTACTCCCCCTTGTTCTACCACTCTTCTAGCTTCCCCTTTTGACTTAAATAATCCTAATTTGATTAGAAGGTCTAAGATGTTCATTTCTTTTTCGCTAATTATAATTTCTTCTATTTCGGTCGGAAGCTCTTTTTCCTCAAATTGATTTTCCCATTCCTTTTCAGCATTGTCTGCTATTTCACTCGGATGAAAGTTTTCAATGACAGCCTTGGCTAAAGTCTTTTTAATCTCTTTTGGATTTACTTCTTTGTTTTCTAATTGCTTTTTGTAACCATTGACCTCATCCATTGGCAGCCTTGTACAACAAGTAAAATAATCCATAATTAATTCATCTCGCAAGGACATTAATTTGCCGAACATATCGTTTGGTTCATCTAAAATATTAATTACATTACCCCAACTGGTTGACATCTTTCTGCCATCAAGACCATAAATCATTTTAAAAGTCATAACATCTTGAGGTTCCTGTCCGTATATCCTTTGCAAGTCTCTCCCTGTTTTTAGATTAAATAATTGATCAAATCCTCCAATTTCAACATCAGATTTTATAACTGTAGAATCGTATCCTTGAAGCATTGGGTAAAGTAGTTCATGAATACCGATCTCTTTGCCCTCTTCCCATCTTTCTTTAAAATTCCTTCGCTGAATCATTTGTTGGGCAGTAAAGTTCATAGAAATTTTTAGTATTTCTTCCAATTTCATTTCGCCAAACCATTCTTTATTGTAATGCATTTCTATTTTATCCAAATCCAAAATCTTGCCTATCTGAGAAAGATAATCCTTGAGATTTTCTTCTATTTTTTCTTGAGTTACTACTGGTCTCCTAGAATCTTTATCCGAAGCATCACCAACAAGAGCAGTAAAATTTCCAATGATTAAAACTATTTGATGTCCGAGTTTTTGAAAATCTCTTAATTTGAATAATATGGTTGCTCTACCGAGATGTATCTTGGGACCAGTTGGATCTATTCCAAGTTTTATGCGCAATTGCTTACCCGAAAGAAGAGCGTTTCTTAAATGCTCTTTATCTATAATGTCTTCGGTTCCTCTGCTGAGTAAGTCGTCTATTTTTTTTGGATCTGTATCTATTTTCATGATAAAAGTATTTAAAATCTTATGCTTATATTAAGGCTAAACATAAAAATTGACAAGCTTTAGCGGTGAATCTAAAGGTTTTTAAAATGAGAAAAATATGATAGTATTGAATTATTAAAATTATGAAAAACAACATTGAAAAAATCAAAATAAAAGTCCGTGAAGGCACGGATAGGATATTTAAAAGAAAAAAACCTATAGCTAATTTCGCTGAAAAAAGCCACGCAGAAGGGACTATTCCTTTCCCCGTTGCACCTAAAAAAAAGAAGAAAAAGAAAAACTGGATATTTAGAATAATTAGTGGGCTTTTTTTATTATTCTTCTTATGCGTCATATTAGGAATCATTGGATTCTTTTATATGACAAAAGATTTACCAAGACCAAAAGATTTTACTGATACTGAATTCAACCAATCTACAAAGATATATGACTACAAAGGAGAGGTTTTGCTTTCTAGTGTATATGGTGAAGAAAAAAGGACTTATGTTCCATTATCCAAGATTCCAAAACTAATGCAGAAAGCAGTTATTGCGACCGAGGATGCCAACTTTTATGAACATCATGGATTTGATGTAAAAGCAATATTGAGAGCTATTAGAGCAGACCTAATCACCCACTCTGCAAATCAAGGAGCTTCTACTATTACCCAGCAATTAATTAGGGCAACATTTTTAACATCCGAAAAAACAATAACTAGAAAAGTAAAAGAAATTCTTCTTGCAACCGAACTTGATAGAAAATATTCAAAGGATCAAATCCTTGAATGGTACTTAAATAAAGTTCCTTTTGGAGTTAACCTTTATGGAATTGAAGAAACATCTCTTACCTATTTTGAGAAACCGGCTCAGGACTTAAATCTTGCCGAATGTGCTTTATTGGCAGCTTCAATACAATCACCAAGCTATTATTCTCCATACGGCAGCCATATTAATGACCTGCTTGATAGAAAAAATTATGTCCTCAAGAGAATGGAAACAGAGGGCTATATCACCAGCAAAGAAAAAGAAGAAGCTGAAAAATATGAATTCAAGTTTGCAAAGGTCCAAAAAAATGTCGCTTATCATTTTGTAGAATACGTGAAAAGCATCTTAGAAGATAAGTATGGGCCAGATGCACTAGAAACAAAAGGGTTAAAGATTTATACAACGCTTGATTGGGATATGCAAAAGGCTGCCGAACAAATTGTGAAAGACGGAGCAGCAAAAAATAGAAAATCATACGGTGCGTACAATGCCGCGATGGTGGTAATGGATCCAAAAACTGGTGAAATCCGTGCTCTTGTCGGGTCTGCTGATCCTTTTGGTGAATCGTTACCTACTGGCTGTACTGCTGGTAAAAATTGTCGTTTTGAACCATGGATGAATATACCTATTCAATCCGAAAGACAACCTGGATCATCATTCAAACCGATTGTCTATGCTGAAGCATTTGAAAAAGGAGCGACCGACCAAACAATTATAGTGGATGAACCAACAGATTTTGGAGGAGGATATAGGCCTAATAACTTTGATATGTCTTTTAGAGGAGCTATTACCATGAGAAGCGGACTTGCCCAGTCATTGAATATTCCCGCATTGAAAACATTACGTGACTTTGCTGGACTTCAAGACACAATGAATCTTGCAAAAAAAATGGGTATTTCTACTCTTACTCGTGATGCCAGTTTTTATGGATTGCCATTTGCTCTTGGTGGAGCTGATGTAAAAATGGTTGATATGGCTAGCGCATTTAGTGTGTTTGCCAACGGAGGATATGCTGTCCCATCTTCTGCTATTATTAAAATAGTTGATTCAAAGGGAGAAGTTATTTATAAGAATGATAAAACTCCTAGAAAAATATTAAGTGAAAATACTTGTAATATGATAACAAGTATTCTATCCGACAATGCTGCTAGAGCTCCTATGTTTGGAGAAAATTCAGTTTTAAGATTTGACGATTACCGAGTTGCTGTAAAAACTGGTACCACTCAAGACAGTATTGATGGATGGACAATTGGATATACTGCTGATGCTGTAGTTGTTGTCTGGGCAGGAAATAACGATAGAACACCAATCAAAGGTGCCATTGGTGAAATGACAGCTGCTCCAATGTGGAGAAAGGCCGTTGAAAAGAGTATTCAGATATTCAATACAAAGCCAATATATACCGAAGAAGCGAACCCTTGGGATGGAATGGGTGATACTGAGAAAAATCAAAAAATAAAAGAGCTCTTGGAGGAGCTGCAAAAAAAGCAGAGTGAACAACCCCAAACAGGACAATAAAAAAATACCCTCACAATGAGGGTATTTTTTATTCTTCTTCAGCTCCTCTTAAAATAATACTAGCTTGATTATTATGGATTTCTATAATCCCTTGTTCGTTTTTGAAAACTCTATCTCCACTCTCTTCTCTCACAATAATCTTTCCCTCTTTAATAATAGAAATAAGCGCAGTATGGTGGGATAATACACCGATATTGCCTGAATAGGTTGGAATGTTTACATTTTCAACATCTCCTTCATATATTATTTTTTCTGGAGTTGCAATGCTTAATTTCATAAACTATTTATTCTCCTCAAATGATTTAATAACCTCGTCAATAGTTCCTTTCATAAAGAAATTTGATTCTGGAATGTGGTCTAATTCACCGCTGATAATTTTGTTAAAACCATCAATAGTTTCTTCAACTTTTACGTATTTCCCAGCGATACCAGTAAAGACCTCTCCCACGAACATTGGCTGAGATAAATATTTCTGAATCTTTCTAGCCCTGTTTACAACAATCTTATCTTCTTCGGCTAATTCTTCAATACCCAAAATAGCAATAATATCTTGCAATTCCTTATATCTTTGAAGAATCTGCTTAACACCTGCAGCTACGGTATAGTGCTTATCGCCAACGATTCTTGGATTTAGTAGTGAAGATGTTGATTCTAATGGCTCAACAGCAGGATAAATTCCTAAAGAAGCAATTGCTCTTGAGAGAACTAATGAAGAATCCAAATGAGAGAATGTTGCAACAACCGCTGGATCAGTCAAGTCATCGGCAGGAACATAAACAGCTTGGACTGATGTAATCGAACCGTCTTCGGTTGAAGTAATCCTTTCTTGAAGTGCGCCCATTTCTGAAGTCAAAGTTGGCTGATATCCAGTCTGAGATGGGATTCTTCCAAGCAAGGCAGATACCTCCGATCCCGCTAAGACGAAACGAAAAATATTGTCCATAAACAAAAGAACGTCTTTCTTTTCTTGGTCTCTAAAATGCTCGGCAACGGTCAATGCTGTTAACGGCATTCTAAACCTTACTCCTGGAGATTCATTCATTTGTCCAAATACAAGGCAGGTATTTCCAATAGTGTTGGATTCGGTCATTTCACGATAAATATCGTTACCCTCTCTTGATCTTTCACCAATACCAGCAAAAACAGAATATCCTTGATGGAACTTTGCAATGTTTGTAATAAGTTCTTGAATCAAGACTGTTTTACCTACACCAGCACCACCAAAAAGACCGACTTTACCTCCTTTTGGCAAGGGGCACAATAAATCAATTGCCTTGATTCCAGTTTCTAATATTTCAATATCAGATTTTTGTTTGCTGAGTGATGGTCCTTTTCTGTGGATAGAAACTGGTGTTCCTCCTTTTATGTCACCCTTTAAATCAATGGGGTCACCTAAAACGTTTATAATTCTGCCCAAAACCCCCTTTCCAACCGAAACCATAATCGGATTACCAGTATCAACAACTTCATTGCCTCTTTCTAGCCCTTCGCTTGGCCCCATAGCAAGACATCTCACTCTTCCTTCTCCTAGCTCTTGCTCCACTTCCAAGATCAAGTCCTTACCAACAACGGTTAAAGCATTGTACAATGAAGGAATTTTCCCTTCTTCAAATTCTACGTCAACAACTGGTCCGATGACTTGTATTATTTTTGCCATATATGTTTATAATTAATTCTAATTCAATTTAGCTCATTGCTTCTGCAGTTGATGAAATTTCACAAACTTCAGAAGTAATCTTTGCCTGTCTAGCCTTATTATATTCAAGACGAAGCCCCTCCAAAAGACCTTTAGCATTATCGGAAGCATTTCTCATTGCCATCATTCTTGCTGAATGCTCTGAAGTATTTGCTGAAAGTATAAATTGGTAAATAAGATACTCTACAAATACAGGAACAACATTATCAAGTATCTGCTCCACCGAAGGCTCTAATAAGTAATCTGGCTCATCAATTCCATTCTTGTATTCTTCTTTTAAAAAGTTATCTATTGTTTCAATATTCAAAGGAAGTAATTGAATTTTTGTCGGCTTCTGAATAAAAGATGATTGGAAGTGAGTATAGAATAAATAAATTTTTTGGTATTTATTTTCTAGATAACTATTAATAATTAAATCTGCTATTTCTTTTGTCTGTTCAAATTCCCAATAATCTCCTACTCCAGAAAATTGATGCTTCGTTCCTAGCTTTTTGTAGTGCTCAATAGCTCTCTTGCCGATAGCCATTATATCAACATTGCCTTCTTTTTTTATTTCTGGCAAAGAATTATCTGCGATTTTAAAGATATTTGAATTAAACGTTCCACAAAAACCTCTATCTGAAGCAACAACGCAAAATAAAATATTCTCTACTTTTTTTTGTTCTAAAAAAACGGATTTCTTTGCTCTTAAAGATTTATACATTTTTTTAAGAATCTTAGCTAGCTCTTGAGAAAATGGCTTTGATTGCAAAAACCTCTTCTGAGTTTTTTTCATCTTTAAAGCCGAAAATGTTTCAAGGGCGCTAGTCAGTTCGGAGATATTTTTGACTGAGCCTATTTTATTTTTTACCTCCTTTAATTCCATAGGATGTTTTTATTTTTTTAATAGCTTCCACTATTTTTTTTGTGGCTTCTTCTGATAGGTCTCTTGTTTCCTGAATGCCCTTTAAAACCTCTGGGCACGATACTTCAATTTCCTTTAGAAGATCTTCTTCAAAGTTTCCTATTTTTTCTAATGGAATTTCTTCAATTCCGCCATTAACACAGGCAAATAAAACAACCACCTCTCTTTCAATTGAAAGCGGACACAAATCTTTTTGGCGAAGCATCAACCTCATCCTCTTTCCTTTTTCAATGATTAATTTGGTTTGAGGATCAAGTTCTTCGGTAAATTCGGAAAATCTTTCTAATTCTTGGAATTGAGCCAAGTCTAGTTTTAAGCGTCCAGAAACTTTTTTGGTTGCTTTCATCTGAGCAGTAGATCCTACTCTTGAAACCGAGGTTCCAATGTTTATTGCTGGCTTTTGTTCTTTTTTGAATGGAACTGCATCCAAAAATATCTGTCCATCAGTAATGGAAATAACATTTGTTGGAATATATCCTGAAATATCTCCTGCTTGAGTTTCAATAATTGGCAATGCAGTCAATGATCCACCTCCTTTTTCTTCGGATAATCTAGCAGCTCTTTCAAGCAATCTTGAGTGTAAGTAAAATACATCTCCTGGGTATGCTTCTCTGCCTGGTGGTCGTCTCAAAATCAATGATATTTCTCTCCACGCCCAAGCCTGTCTTGTCAAATCATCGTAAACGGCTAAAGCATCTTGCCCCTTATCCCTAAAATATTCTCCCATAGTTGCACCTGCAAATGGAGCTAGATAAACAAAACTCGCTGGATCGTCTGGAGAAGCACAAACTACTATTGTGTATTCCATTGCTCCTGCTTTTTCTAAAGTAGAAATCAGTCTTTGAATCTTGCTTTTCTTTTGACCACAAGCTACATAAACGCAGACTGGTCTATTTTTTTCATTCTTCTGATTAATAATTGCATCAATAGCAATTGCAGTCTTTCCTAATCCTCGGTCTCCGATAATCAATTCTCTCTGTCCTCGTCCGATTGGAATCAATGCGTCAATTGTTTTGATTCCTGTGTGGAATGGAGTGTTAACTGGTTGACGTTCAATAACAGAAGGCCCCTTCCTTTCAAGAGGAAGATATGTTTTTGTTTTGATTTCACCCTTACCATCTAGAGGACGGCCAAGCGGATCAACAACTCTTCCAAGCAATGCCTCTCCTACTGGAAGGGAAAAAACCTGTTTTGTTCTCTTAACCACTGTACCTTCTTTTATCTTTTCATCAGATCCCAAAACTGCAACTCCAACTTCGTGTTCTTCCAAATTCAAAACTAGCCCTAATGTACCCGCTCCTTCAAATTCTACAAGCTCAAAATTCCCCACACCCCTTAGTCCAGAAATCTTAGCGACATTATCTTTAATCTCTACAACTTCCCCAATTTCCTCTGACTCTGGAGCTAAATCAATGCCAATTAATTGTTTTTTAAATTGTTCAATTATGTCCATAGGTTTTATTTTTTAACCCCGTTAAAATATCTTTTAAAGATGCTTTAATGAGGACATCTTTTGTCTTTAAACGGAAGCCAGCAATTAAATCGCTGTCAACAGTCTCTGTTATTTCTTCTACCCCCTTAACAGTATTTCTTATTCTTTCTTTTATCTCCTTTTTTGTTTTTTCATCAAAACTAGAAGATAAGATAAGCTCTGCTTTTTTTTCATGGTTATAAAGCTTAAAGAATTTTTTCATTATTGCTCCTAAATACTTTATTTTTCTCGCCCCTAAAGCTTTTTTAAGATTTTCAAAAATTTCTTTTTCTTTTCCAGGATTCTCTTCTACTGCCAAATAGATAGCTCTAGCATAATATGAAATTTGCGTATCTATTTTCATATTTTTAGTTTACTTAAAAATTCTGTAGTTATCTTTTTGTTCTTTTCGCTATCAACATTTTCTTTCAATATCTTTTCCGCCAAATCAAATGCGTTATCTATGATTTCTTGCTTTGTTTTTTCTTTTTCCTTTTCTTTAAAAGACTCACTTTCTTTTTTTGCTTTTTCTAGAATAACAGATTTTTCTTCTTCTGCGCTGTGTACTATTTCACCTGCCCTTGTCTTTGCTTCACTCTCGGCTTTCAAAATAATTGCTTTACGATTTTCTTCATTCTTTGTATCAGCAATATCTTTGATTTCATCAATTTCTTTCATTCTATCATCTGCTTCTTGTGCTTTTTTTATTCCCTCGGCAATTTTTTCTCTCCTAGTTTTGAGCAAACTCAAAAATGGCTTATAAACAAAATAAGACAAAAGACCGAACAATATAGCGAAATTTAGTATCTGGCCTATTAAAACTTTCCAGTCAATTTCTAATCCTTCCATTGTTTATTTTTTTAATTTTTATTTTGAAAACAAGATCATAAAAGAAATAACTAAAGCAAAAATTGCGATAGCTTCGGCAAAGGCGATTGACAAAATCATACCTGTTTGAATCTTTGCACTGGCGTCTGGGTTTCTACCAATAGCTTCTGTACTCTTTGATCCAATCAAACCAATACCAATACCAGGTCCGATTGCACCTAAACCAATTGCTAATGCTGCTGCTAATAATTGTAATGCTTCCATATTTTATTTTTTCGCTCATTCTATCCCGATTGACTTATTATATTTCGGTAGACTATGGCGATTTATTTTTTTTATTTATTAATCTAACCTTTTTCTCATTCAAGCTTTACCTTCTCCTCTTTTCCAAAATTGGTAATATCAAGTATTTTACATCAAGATATACTAACCACATTCCAATAAATGTCGCTAATACTGTCGCGATTGGCGACATATTAAGAATGTTGTCAATATAAATACCCGATAAAATGCAGGCCATTAATGGAATGGCAATTAAAAAACCAATTTCTGTGCCCATCAAGGCAACAGCCCTAAAATCAATGTTCTTCTGGGGTTGTCGTGAGGACATAAAAAACAGTTATTAATGATGAAAAGACTATCGCCTGAATGAATGCAACGAATAACTCTAAACCCAAGAACGGTAATGGCAAAAAGAATGGTAAAATTGAATACATTACCATTAAAAGCATTTCTCCCGCAAATAAGTTTCCAAACAACCTCATACCAAGTGAAAAAGTCCTTGTAAACTCTCCCAATGCCTCTAAGATGCCAACAAAAAACATTACTGGGCTCTCAAACTTGATATATTTTTTAAGATAGGTGAATCCGCCTAATTTTGCAATAGCAACTATGTGTACAAACCCCATGGCAAAGATGGCTAAAGCAAATGTGAAATGCAAATCTGAACTAGGTGATCTCAAAAAAGGAAAAACCCCTGTACCAGGGATTATTTCTATCAAATTTGAGAATAAAACCAAAAAAAACAAGGTGGCTGACAAAGGAAAAATCTCTTCAGTTTTTTTTCTGTCACCCGTCATACCATCAAAGAAATTGAATATAGCTTCTAATAAAAACTCAAAAAAATTCTGGATTTTACCCGGAACTAGCTCTTTTTTTTGAAGCGCAATAGCAAAAAGTCCAAAAACAAAAACAGCACATATGATGGCCAATATATAAGTATTGGTAAAATTAATGCCTAAAAAATTAAATATCGTTGATCCAAACAGTGAAACTTCCTCCATATCTATAGCTTATTTATAATATACATTCTCATTTTACAGAAAAGACAGACAGTGTCAAGCAAAACCTACAAGAATACCTAATAAAAAAAGGGACGAATCCCTCTTCAAGTAAGAAAACCTTTTACTTATTTTTATTTTTTACAAATTAATAAAAATAAGCTCTTCTCCTTCTTTAATTGATCGCAAATTCTGGTAATAATTAACCAGTCCATAGAAGGTGAGACATTCTGGACTAAAAGCTGGCGAAAACTTCTCGGCATGAATAAAGAAATCTACCGTGACAACTTTTTTTGTTTTTTTGACCCTATCTGATTTCTCATTATCATCTTGTTCATCTTCACTGGTTTTAAAAGAAATTGATAACAATTTTTTTAAATCTTCATCTGGTTCCCATATCATAATACCCTCCCAAAGATGCTATTTTGAATATAAACCTTAATCAAATTATTGTAAATATCAACTTAACTCCATTTTTAATGACTTGGGAAAATGTTCATCACTTGGATATCTTTTGCTTTTTGTTGGAACGAATCCATAGCTAGCAAAAGCGGCAATTGACCTAGTGCTTTCTGGCTTGACTTCTAAGTATATCTTCACATCCTCTCCTTCTTGTTTTACTACCTCAACTAGTTGTTTTATTGCCTCCATATCATACCCCTTAGACCAGCAGTTCTTATCCCCTATCACCAATTGCATTTTATGGTTATTTGTCCTGTCTTTTATTAAAGAAACTAAACCAATCGGCTTTTCGCCCAAAAGTATTGTATAATGAAAATCATTTTTACTATTAACCATTTTTAAAAAACATTTCTTAAGATCATTTTCTGAAAATTTTTCTGGAGTTCCTGTGGTTAACGCTAAAATACTTTCATCATTCATCCATAATATGAAATCTTCAACATCAAATTGGTTTAGTTTTCTTAATGAAATTTTCACGGTTTGAATATTTATTTTTTTGAATTATATATTCATTTTAACCGCAAATCTGGATAACGTCAAAAAAAGCAAAAACCCATTAAAAAATGGATTTATCTCTCTTCTTTTCCGCAATCACAATCCCCCTTGCCACAACATTCGCTCCCGCTTGCAGGGCAGATTTTTTTTCCTAGACTTTCTTCGTCTTCAAAATTGCTTTCTTCTGACATTCAAACAACCAAGCTGATATTATGTCAATTCTTATTTTTTGGCAAGATTAAAACAGTCTAAGCGGACCTCCATGCGAAATACATATTATTTTAATCCCTAAATAAATAATAATTATTGAAATTATTATATCAAGAACAGTGCCGATAATCATTGCTTTCTTGTTCTTTCTGTTTTTTGTTAAATTTATTTTTGCAAAACAGAAAATTGCAAAAATGATAGATATTACTGCGACAAGATAAAAGATTATTTTGTTTGCCGTCTTTTGAGATGCAAAATAACAAAACCATGCATTGGAAACAAGAAAATATCCAAGTGCATAGAAATAAACAACCATTGATATTTTGGAATAATCTTTTTTTGTTTTTTCCTGTATTTCCTTTTCCATAATTAATTTTTTAGTTTTTTAAATTCTTCTCTTACAACAACCCTATCATCCCAAGCTTCCTTGCGTCCATTCTCCCAACAAATCCAAGGCTCACATCCCTTACCAGTAATAATTACTGTGTCTCCTGGTTTTGCCAGTTCCAATGCTTTTTTTATTCCCTCTCTCCGATTGAAGATCTTAAATAGCTTATTGGTATTTTTAATCCCTGAAGAAACCTGATCAATTATTGATTGAGGATTCTCGTCGTACGGGTCTTCATTGGTTACAATGATATAATCCCCGTATTTGTCTGCAATAGAGCCGAGAACTGGCCTTTTCCAGCTATCACGGCCACCTCCACAGGCACCTAAGACGCAAATTAATTTTCCATTTTTTGGTTTTAGGAATTGGTATACTTTTTCAAGCGAAATCGGCACAAAAGCATAATCAACAAATACGTAAAAAGGATTATCAATTACTCGCTCTGTTCTTCCAGCAACTTGTCCAACTTTTTTTATTGCATCGCTGCATTGTGATAGCGACACGCCTTGCGAGGCCCCTATTGCCACTGCAGCTAAGGCGTTATAAATATTGAATTCGCAGAGTAGCTGTAATTCAAAATCAATTCCATCAATCTTGAAGGTAGAGCCTTCGGGACTTACTACTATATTTTCAGCAACATAATCGGCATTCTTATTTTCTATTCCATAAGTAACTACTCTATCTGCAGGAAAATCCAAGAAAAAATCCTTATGGCTGTCGTCTAGGTTTATAATGTGCAACCCCTTGGTTGTTTTAAATAGCTTTCCTTTTTCTCTTTTGTAATTTTCAAACCCCTTATGGGCCTCAATGTGTTCGGGATTTAAATTAGTAATTACCGCTACATCAAAATTAATAAACTTATGCCTAAATTGTTTAATCCCCTCTGAGGTTGTTTCAATAATTGCGTAGTCACACCCTTCACTAACTGCCCTACTCAAAAATCTCTGCAAAACAAATCTGCCTGGCATAGTCATCTTGTATTTATTTTCCTCTTGGATACTTCCCCATTTAAAAATAATTGAAGAAGAATAAGCTACTTTGTAACCTGCTTCTTCCAAAATCTTACTGGCCATAGCAATAACAGTAGATTTTCCACCAGTACCAGTAACACCGATTACTTTTACTTTTTTTGAGGGGAATCCATAATACAATGCCCCAGCAAGCGACCACAGATAATGATAAAATCCTTTTACTCCTTCTGGTATTAATTTTTTTATTGCTGTTTTCATTTTCCTAAAATTTTTAATGCTTCTTTTATTCTTTGCTCAGCCTGTTTCATTTCTATAGGAAGCTGTGATAAAGCTTCAATAATTTCTTTTTTAGTGAAGCCTAAATTTGATAAAGCTTCAAAAACTTCGTCAGTTTTTCCTGAATTTTTTTCTTTCTTGTTTATTTCTTCAATCTTTCCTGTTAATTCCAATAGTATTTTCTGGAGTTTCTTACCTCCCAATCCTTTCGTTTCTGGAAGATTTTCACCTTTTTCAAGTGACTCTTTTAATTTTTCTGGCGTACCAAAAACAGCCAGATTAAGGGCGGTTTTGGGCCCAACGCCCGAGATAGATTTTAATATTCTAAAAAACTCTGATTCTTTTTCGGTTAAAAAACCGTATAGCTCCATAATCTTTTCGCCAACTGCTAAATATGTATGTATTTGCCTTTCTTCTCCCACTGATATTTTTTCCAAATTACTCGCAGAAAGAAAAATCTCAAAACCAATCCCTCCCCTGTCTAACACTATTTTTTTGTCGTCTTTATAGAGAATCTCCCCAAAAATAAAATTAATCATGAAGCCATTATCATATATTATTAAACTCTTCCTATGACCATTATATCAAATTAATTAAAAAGAAAAAGCCTATTTGCTTTATAAAAAATATTTACTCTAGGCTTTCCTGCAATAAAGCTTGCATATTTTGAATAATTATTGTATATAATATAGTATATTTAATTAAAGAATTATGCCAATTACAACATCTAACAAAAAACGTCTTCGCCAGAATGTAAAGCGTAGAGCAAATAATATCCAGAAGAAGAAAGATATTAAAGTCTTAACAAAAGAATTTGAAGCTCTAATCGCTGCTAAAAAAGTTGAAGAATCAAAAGCTATTTTACCAAAAATATATAAAGCAATTGATAAGGCAGCTAAAGTAGGCGTACTAAAAGACAATACAGCTAGTAGAAAGAAAGCATTATATGCCAGACACTTGAACAAGTTGACTCCTACTGTAAAGTAAAACAAAACAAGGCCTTTGCCTTGTTTTTTGGTACAAAAAAGGACAATTAATACTGAATTGTCCTATGTTCTTTTACTTCTCTGATGCGGCGATCAAAAAGCAGAACTAGTTGATACATTCCATTTTGTGCTTTTTCGCTCATGTGCGAATTTTGAGATAACTTCAGACTAATGGATTGAAGCTGCTGAAGATTCGCTATGTTCGTTCCTGAGCAACCGATACTAAGGTGTGCCTTTAGAATTTCTAGAGCACGGAGATATACCACTTTCTCAAGACCGTCCATCATAAGAATTATGCATAACCTAGATGGATCTTGAATTTTTTCAATTTCATTTGGAATTCTTTTACGAATTTCTTCCTCAATTAGTGAATCATTTTGATCAGGGTCACGCCGATACATTAAGCGACGGCCAAGTTCCTCACATTCTCTATTCTTTAAAATCTTTTCGTATTTTTCCCAGAGCTTTTCAAAGGTTTCGTCTAATATCTGATATTGTAGCATTTTACCCTCCTCGCCTAAATTACAAGACGAGTACTTGAAAGACGGCATCTCCCAAATACTTGTCTCGTAAAAAACAATGACAATGAACTTTTTTGTATAATATTACCTTTTAGTTAAAAGTCAATATAAGCTAGCTTTCAAATCAAAGAGACAAGACAAACATTTCAACTGCTTCTTCTTGCCCAACTTGCCCGACTTTCATTTTTCTGTCCAGCTCAACTAAAAGGTTAAAAAGCTTTTTCAATTCTTCAAACTCAAATTTTGCTGCTTGTGAAGTACATTTCATTTTTACAAAAGGAGCCATTCCCAGTTCTCCCGCCGAAGACGATGGAGATTCTTTTATAATTAACAGATTTTTGATATGTGTAGCAATTGTTGCAAATAGCACTAGGGTAACTCCCCCATTTTTTAGATAGTTATATATCAAAATCAGTGCTGTTTTTTTATTTCTTGCTCCGATAGCATCGGTGATTGCAAAAATATTTCCATCCTCTATTTTATCAACTAATTTATTGATATCAGCTAAAGTAATTTCGCTTCTTTCTTCAAATAAAACATAATTGGAAAGCTTCTGGAGCTCATTCTCTACTTGCCAGAGATCCCCTTTTGAAGATTTTGCCAATTCACGAGCAGCGGTTAGTTTTATTTTAACCCCCATATTTTCAGCCTCGCTATTGATCCAATCAACAAGATCATCATCTTCTAAGAAATCAAACTGTTCTACTGTGCCATTTTTTGTTGCAAATTTGAAAAAAAGATCACTTTTTAAAATTTTAGAATCACATTCGCTGAAAAGAATAATATTTTCTGATTTGGCGAATGAATCACTTAATTCAATAATAGAATCTTTGAGTTTGGCATTTTCCGATACATTCTCAACAACAATGAATTTCTTGGTTGAAAACATTGAATAAGAAAAAACTTCGGATTTTAAATCTGTGAAATCAATATTCCTTCCCTCAAGGCGGATAAATCCAGCTTTCCCATTCTCTTTTTCCCATTCTTCTGCCCATTCCTTTATCCTTCTTTTTAGGCGAAAAGTATCTTTTCCAAAAAATAAATAAATCATTTTGTTATTTTATTAGACTTTTTTTGGCAATTTGGACAATAATATGTTCCGCGTGTCGCAATAACCATTTTACTGATATTGGTATTGCACCTAGGGCACTGCTTACCTTCTTTTCCATAAACTTTCATTATGTTTTGAAATTTTCCTTTTTCTCCATAAACATTTCTATAATCCGAAAAACTGTCTCCACCAGCATCAACCCCCTTAGGAAGAATGCTGCGCATTGCCGAATATATTTTTTCAATATCTTTTTCGTTGAGATTTGTTATATCTTCTTCGGGATGAATCATCGCCTCAAACAATATCTCACTGGCATAAATATTTCCGATGCCAGCAATAAAAGACTGATCCATCAATATCTGTTTTATCTTCCCTCTCTTTTTTTTCTTAAAAAGTTCTATAAATTTTGATAAAGAAAAATCGCTATCCAATGGTTCTGGCCCGATATCTGCAAGAGCTTTAGTTTCTATGTCTTCCCTGCTCCATAACTCTATTTTAGCAAATTTTCTCGCATCACATAGCCCAATCTTTCTATCATCATCTAGGCAGAAGAAAACTCTTACAAATCTGTTATATGGATCATTTTTGATCGGTCCCTCTACTAAAGAATTCCAAACTTTGTACTTTGGATTATATTCCCATTTGCCAACTAATAAGTGGCCTGTCATTTTTAGATGAATCAAGATAACCAAATCTCCAGATAAGTAGATTAAAATATTCTTGGCTCTTCTTTGGATATCAATAATTTTTTTATTCTTTATTGATGCCAAAAAAATTTCAGGGCTGATTCCGTGAAAAATATTTGGTGTATCGGTCCAAAGACCAAGAAAAGTCCTATTGAGGACTTCTCTTTTTAAGCCATTAACCGTTGTTTGTACTTCTGGTAATTCTGGCATAATTCTAAAGATATGCTTGCAATTTTTCTATAATTTCCTGAGGAGTAAAGTGAGCCTTTACCAAGAAATCTTTTGCACCTAATTTTAGTCCTCGTTCTATATCTTCCCCTTGTCCCAAGTTGGAGAGAATAATCACTGGAATCGTTACTGTGTCAGGATCGGCTTTGGCTTTTTCCAAAACCTCAAAACCATTTATACCTGGTAAAATTAAATCTAAAAGAACTAAGTCTGGTTTTTCTGCCTTAATTTTCTGCAGCCCCTCTTCGCCATCCATAGCAACCGAAACTTCATAATTCATATTCAGTAATTTCTTCGCCATCAGCTCCCTTAAAAATTTGTCATCTTCAATTAATAATATTTTTGGCATATTTGTTGGTTATTTAAAATCTTTACTTGATTTTACAATTTATATAAGAATTGGTCAAACTGTTTATTAGTTAGATAGCTATCAAGATTCGCTGGATTTAAATATGTTTTTTTAGTTTTTTCTCTTTCTTGTATTCAAAATACGAATACAAAAATATATAGAATATCCCTATAACTAAAAAGCTAAAGAATAAAACAAAGGCATATTCTGGGAAAAACATAAAAAATAAACAGCTAAGCCCAAGTCCTTTAAAAAATACGCCTGACATTTTATTAGTTTTTTCCCATATTTTGTCGTTTTCTAATGCCCATGGTGTACGTACCCCAATCGTGTAGTTTCTTTTTGTTTTTGTAACCAGAATTCCGACAAAATAAAATAATACCGAAAGGCCTGGCATCATTCCTATGGTCATATTAAAACTAAACCCTAAATTCCAAATAATCGTTAAGGAAAAAATATAAAACATAAACAAATTAAAGATAAGAATAAAGTCGTCATAAGAATCTTTAAATTTTTTGATGTTTTCCTTCATCGGGTCTATTTTGGGAATAAAAATAAGAAAAATAAAACATATTGCTAAGACTGCGGGAATAATGAAAAGTGACCAGCTGCCGGCGCTACCATTGGTAGCCCCTTGTGAGTTCCAATGAGATGCAATTGACTCTGGCATCTGAGGATAAAAATATATAGCAAACGCAAATGAAAGAATGATAATCAATAGAGAGAGATAATAAGCTGTTTTTCTCATAAATTTGTTTGAATTAGTTTAATTTGCTTTTCATTTATTATATTAAATATTCCCATAAGTAGCAATATTATTCTTGATTAAAAGTGAATTTGCTATAAACTTGAAAATTTGACAGAAATTGGCAATTATCGTTGACTTTTGGCTACGTTTAAGGTAATATAATGGCAAATGAATCTTCTCGGTAAAATCATCGCTGGCATTGCTGGCATTGGATTGTCTGTATATTTCATCAAACCAGAAGTGGTTTATGATGGACAAATAGGGACAATTTTATTAGTAGGATCAATTTTGGGATTACTACTATTTTTCGTAAAACCAGTACTTAATCTTATCACCTTCCCTTTAAGGGTTATAACTCTTAATATTTTTTCCTTGGTCATCATAGGATTTCTGATTTGGTTGCTGACTATTTTTTTCCCAGAAGAAAAATTTGATATTATTAATTTTTACGGAATCATAAAAACAACTCTGATTGTCTGGATTTCAGAATTATTACTTGCTTCTGATATTTAATTTCGGAGAATAATTTTAACAAAAATATGGATCAAACATTATCTATAATACAATTGGTAGTTTGCTTAGGAATTATAGCTTTAATACTTTTGCAGCAAAGAGGTACTGCCCTTGGTAGTGCTTTTGGCGGAGGCAGTGAAGCCTACAGCACAAGAAGAGGTTTTCAAAAACATCTTTTATGGATGACTGTAGTTTTAATCATCATCTTTGTCGTCTTGTCAATCTTGTTATTACTAAATCAAGACATATCATCAATACTCAAATTGCTTAATTTAGCTAAATAAAAATGCTTTTCTTTAAAAAAAACAGGCAAGAAAATCAATTGCCCTCATTCAGTCAATGGTCTCAATTTTTTAAAATTTTATCTAAAAAAGAAAGGGTATTCTTTTTAATTTTAATAATAGTCTTTTTTTCTTCTTTAACTTTTTCCATTTCTAATTTTTATTACCAAAATACCGAAGTAGTTCCAAGTAGTTATGGAATTTTGAAAGAAGGAATGGTTGGCCAGCCACAATTTATAAATCCGCTTTATGCACAAAACTCTGATATAGATAAGGCGCTTTTAGAGTTAGTTTTTTCTGGACTAGTTGATTATGACGATCAAGGAAACATAACTCCTGATTTAATCAATGAGTATCATTTTACTGATAATGGAAAAACGTTTGAATTTTCTATAAAGGAAAATGCAAAGTGGCATGATGGACGTCCATTAACGATGGATGATGTTATTTTTACTATTGGATTAATACAAGATCCGACCTATTTGAGCCCGCTCCAAGGATATTGGACTAATGTTGAAATAGTTAAAGCTTCCGAATACAAAGGAATATTCAAGTTAAAGCAACCCTATAGCAACTTCATGGACAATTTGGCAAATGTAAAAATAATGCCAAAACATATCTGGGAAGGTATGCCTGTTCAGGCAATACTTGCTAGTAGTGAATTGAATCTTATGAATCCTATTGGCTCTGGTCCATATATGATTGACAATATGATTCAAAATCAGAATAGCAGGGATAAAAAAATCAGGAACATTACCCTTACAATAAATCCAAATTATTACAACAAAAGACCTTATATTCAAAAAGTTGATATTACTTTTTTGTCTAAGAAAGATGATCTTGCTTATCTTTTAAAAATTGGCGCCTTAGATGCTGGGTTTGTGGATAATGGAGTTTATGATAATAGTTTTAAATCAACCGAGGATAAGAATATTGAAAATGCAGATTATTTTGGAATATTCTTTAATAATCAGAAAGAAAATATTTCTAATGCAGAAATAAGAAAAGCCCTTAATTTTGCAACAAACAAACAAGAGATATTTGATACAATAGCCGAACAAGGATATATCGTGAATTCCCCCATCCTTTCCGAATTTTATGGATTACCTAGTCCGACAACAACATATGGATTTGATATAGAAAAGGCAAAGGAAATATTAAGCAAGCAAGGTTTTGAGTTAAGAGATGGGATATTAACAAAGACAGTTAAAAAATCTGCTGGGTTTGAATTGAAGCATGATTTAAAGTCTGGAGATTCTGGAAGTGAAGTTAAAAAGCTACAGGAATGCCTAGCAAAAGATAAGGATATATATCCAGACGGAACAGCAAATGGAAATTTTGGCGAAGCTACAAAAAAGGCCGTTATTGCTTTCCAAGAAAAATATGCTGATGAAATATTAAAACCAGCTGGACTCAATAAAGGAACTGGCAAGGTTGCTGGTGCTACAATAAAAAAATTAAACAGCCTTTGCTTCAGTGTTCCAGATGCAAGCACCCAATTGTCTATAAGATTAAAAACAGTTGATAATCCAACTTTGAAAAAAGTCGCCTTAAAAATAAAGGAGCAGTGGGAGAAGATGGGAATTAAAGTGGAAATATCTGAATTGAGCACTAACGATATAAAAAAAGTTATTAGAGATAAGGATTACGATGCTATTCTTTTTGGAGAAAAATTTGGATCATCACCAGAATTATTGCCATACTGGCATTCAAGTCAAATATTTGATCCTGGATGGAATTTGGCAGTATACCAAAATGACGATTTAGATAAATTACTGGAAAAATCTAGGTTATTTTCCGAAGGTCTAGACCCAGAACGAATAAAAGTGCTTGAAAGCATACAAGATAAAATTATGAATGATGCTCCAGCAATATTCTTATATTCTACAAATTATAATTATATTTTAAATAAAAAAGTAAAAGGATTTTCTACTAAAAAAGCAATTGACCAATCACGAGTATTTGATAATATCTCCAATTGGTATTTAGCTGAACAGAGAGTCTGGAAAAAAAAGTAATATGGAAGAAATAGATTTAACAAAACTAACGCCTGATATTAGAAAGCTTGATAATATGCGTGATGTTTTAGCCGATAGATTATGGGCAGAAGAAGCAAAGGATCAGGAGCTTTATTATATGTATAGAGGAGTAAAAGAAGATGGAGAGCTGCGCTATGATATTACGGTAATCCCCCCTTTGATGCTCGGAGAAGAATTTATTAAAACAAAAGGCCACTTTCATGTCTCTGGACACAGTGAACTATACACAGTACTAGACGGAGAAGCAATTTATTTAATGCAAAAAAAAGACACAAAAGATGTCTATTATGTAAAAGCAGCAGCAGGTGAATCTGTAATCATCCCTGGAGAATATGGGCACGTAACAATTAATGCTACAGATAAAACCTTGAAAATGGCTAATTGGATTAGTAAAAAATGTATTGCCGAATATGATAATATTACTGCGATGCATGGCGCTTGCTGGTTCTATACCATCAATGGCTGGATAAAAAATAAAAACTACGAACAGGTTCCAGAATTAAGACAAGAGGAATCGCTAAAGGAGATCCCAAATAATCTTGATTTTCTTAAATAACTTGTTCAAAAATTTGAGCAGATGTAGACACGTCAAATGTCAAAATGTTATTTTAGCATTTGTCGTTTTGATATCTGCTCTCATATAAAATTAATAAAAACTGAGCTAAAAACTATAAAAAATAGCTCTAAAAAAAATAAAATTATGGAAGAACAAAAAAAAATAATGAAAGTGCCAGAAAAAAGAGCACACTCTTTTAAGCCGCGCACAACTGACAAGCGAAGACAGAATCGCCCCAACCACACTTTTAAAGATAAAAGAATAGCGACGGAAGGACAACCAAAAATATTACCTAAGAAAATTTTCACTACTACTCCAGCTGATGGCAATAGCCCGCTAAGAGTAATTCCTCTTGGAGGATTAGGAGAAGTGGGTAGGAATATGATGATTCTTGAATACAAGGATGAAATATTGATAATTGATGTTGGTTTTCGTATGCCAGAAGAAGATATGCCTGGCATTGATTACATCATTCCAAATATTGACTACTTGAAAGAAAACAATCGTTATAAAAAAATCGTAGGGGTTTTGATTACTCATGGCCACTTTGATCATATTGGTGCTATTCCTTATGTTATGAATGCGATTGGCAATCCGCCAATGTTTGCTTCCCCTTTGGCTAGAGGGATTATCCTAAAAAGACAAGATGAGTTTCCTGATCACCCAAAGCTAGACATTACTGAGGTTTGTGATGGTTTCAAAACAAAACTCGGAAATTTTGAGGTTGAGTTTTTTAGACAAAACCACAACATTCCAGACAATATGGGTATTTTTATAAAAACTCCAATGGGAAATATCGTCCATACCTCAGATTTTAAATTTGATGATTTCCCTGTTAATGAGCCAGCAACAAACTTTACAAAACTAAAGGAAATTGGAAATAGAGGAATTTCTTTGTTAATGTCTGATTCTACTGGAGCAGAAGAAGAAGGCCATTCCCTCTCTGAAAAACAAATTTTTGAAAATATGGAAACTATTTTCGCAAATGCGAAAGGAAGAATTATTGTTTCTACTTTTTCATCATTGGTTAATAGAATTCAACAAGTAATAACTCTTTCGGAAAAACATGGACGCAGGGTTGGGTTTATCGGACACTCAATGAAAAGTAACGTTGAAATTACGAAAAAGCTTGGCTACTTGAAAACCGAAAAAGGAACACTGCTTAAAAAAGTAGCTGATGCTAATAACATTCCCGACAATCAAATTACAATTATGTGTACTGGAGCTCAGGGAGAAGAAAATGCTGGATTAATGAGAATCGCCACTGGAGAGCATCAATCAATTAATGTAAAACCTGGTGATACAATTATTTTTTCCTCGTCAGTTATTCCTGGAAATGAGCGAACTGTCCAAATGGTAAAGGACGACTTGCTAAGACAAAAAGCTATTGTTCTTAATTATCGCATGATGGATATCCATGCAGGAGGACATGCTCAGCGAGAAGAACTGCGTGAAATGCTTTCAATTATGAAGCCAAAATTCTTTATGCCAGTTCATGGCCAATATTCCATGCTTTTTGCAAACGCAAGATTGGCTGAAGATTGGGGTATGAAAGAAGAAAATGTGGTACTTGCAGAAAGCGGACAAATAATCAATCTCTATAAAGAAAAGATTGAAATAGATAAACATGAGGTACCTTCAGACTATATTATGGTTGATGGGCTTGGAGTTGGTGATGTTGGAGAAATTGTTCTTCGTGACAGACAAATGCTAGCTGAAGATGGAATTTTTGTAGTAATTGCTGTTGTTAATCGCAAAAGTGGTAAGGTACAAGAATCGCCAGATATTATTTCCCGTGGCTTTGTCTATTTGAAAGAATCAAAGGAATTATTATATCAAACAAGAAAAAAGACTATTCAAACAATTGAAAAAGCGACTGCTTCTGGACAAGTAGTAAACTGGACTTATGTTAGAGATAACGTAAAAAATACTCTTGGAGATTTCTTATTCCAAAAAACACAGAGAAGACCGATGGTATTGCCTGTAATAATAGAGGTCTAAAATTTCTAGAATACAATCAAAAATCCCCGTAAGGGGATTTTTTGTTTGAAATATTATTTTACCCAGACCCATGCTGCCCTATAATAAATTCCATTGCAGCAAGTACCAGCTCCAGCCCCAGCGGGCTCCTCATTGTGTCCCTTAACTCCAATTCCAACAAAAGTTCCTGGAGTTCCATTGCGGCATCCAGCGTCATCAAATCCCAATCCAAATCTAGCTCCCGACGACGCATCACCACCATAACTAAATGCGATTTGACACTGCTGAGTTTCGTTCCATCCAGATGGCGAAATGTTCCAGAGGGTTAACCAAGTGCCAAAATCATAGGTATATGTTTGATAAGTAGTAAAGGCACTGACACAATTTGTTGCAACTTTATTTATAACAGCTGAGTTGCCAATACTCCTAGCATCTATTCTCATTTTATTAAATGATAAATTATTAAAAGCTGGAGTCTTCATATTCTGAGAGACAGTTATATCGCTGATCCCTGCGGTATTATAGGTACTATTTGTAGTACTCCAATAAGAACTATTATATTCAAATAATGAAGTATTATCTGCTATTTGCATAACTAGTGTCCACCCTCCACCACTATTAGTCATATCACAATATACTTGATATTCATCACTGTGATCACCTCCGGTTGGATCTATCCAATATATCCCACTTGTTATAACTCCAGAATTTTTAACATCAAAACAAGACATACCCGGTTTATCACTACTACCAAATGGACCGGCATTTCTAACCCAAACAGTCCATGCATATGATTCTGATGTTGACTGCTTATCTCCATTCATTGCATATCCCCTAGAAACCTGAGCGGCATTAGGAGAAAAAGCCCATGAATATTTAGCTCCGCCTGTTTCGTCAAAGGTCAAAGTATTAAGCAAGGCACTATCTGTATTAGTTGTGCCCTCTGGATCATTAGCTGTGTAATATAAAGCGTTATTCCTGTGAATATGATAAGATTTTCCTGTTTTTGGACTAGTAGCTATTGTTTTATCAATATTGCCAGTGCCATAAACAAAAGGAGAAACATAATCAATTGCAGTCGGATTCAGATCTTGTCCAAATGCAACTTGATTATGAACTGGCATTTGACTTGTATTTAAGACAAAGCTTTTTTTCGTAGCCAAACTTGGATCATAATCACTTTGAATTCCTTCATTCCAATTGGTAATTGGATCATTTTCGTATTGTGCTGCTACTAAAGTCCACCCACCTCCATCGGTAGTCATATCACAATAGACTTGGAATGGAGCATTACTACCCTCTCCATCAGTATCAATTGTATAAATTCCACTAGTAGTTATTCCAGATGCTTTAAGCTCAAGACAAGAGGCTGTTGTTTTTGTCGTCTCGCACCCCGTCGCCGCCACAGACGAATACCCAGACCCATCATACCCCCAAACCGCATAACAATACCGAGTAGAGTCGGAAAGTCCAGAATCCATGAATGAATTAGAAGTATCATTGTAGACTTCAGTCCCATCGGTTCGTGAAGTTGGAATTGAGCCTTGTTTTCTAACAACAACTGACTTGGTAGAACCTGCAGCAACTGTCCAGTTAAGAACGATTGAGTTGTAAGCAGAATTTGGGAAGGTGAGATTAGTTGCATTGCCTAGTCCACTGATCTGGCTACAAGAACTGCTAGCATCAGAAGAGATGGTTCCAAGTGTAGAATTGTATGACCAGAGAGTATAGCAATAGTTAGTATTCTTGACTAAGGTGATGCCAGTACTACTGCCATCATCGGTATAGGAAGAGGCAGTGTCACCGTAGACTAGTTCGCCTTCGTTAATAGTAGTAGGAGCAGTATTAACTTGTCTCCTAACAATTGTCTTATCCCCTGTTCCTTTGGTCCAAGACAAGGCTAGGCTGCTAGTTTGAGGAGTAATAGTAAGATTAGTTGTTGGTTCTGGAGGAATGCCACTACAAGCAAGAACATAGCCATTAGAATAAGTATTGGTATTAGAATCATAAGCCCAAGCAGAATAGCAATAATACTTTGATTGATTAAGTCCAGTATCGGTATAGGTATGGACGACATTGGGATTGATAGTACTATCATTACCGTTGAGAGTATTTAATTTGTTGTAAATCTCGGTTCCGTCAGAAAGGGTTTTAGGAGCAATAGAAGGGTCAGAACTAGTAGACTCGGCACGCCTGATGATGGTGTGAGTTGAAAGATTTCCTGGTGTCCATGATAAAGTAATGGTTCCAGTACCATCAACATTTTTCATTGGAGTTAATATAAAATTAGGGCTAGTAGAACCGCCGGGATCATTACTGCCACCGGGAGAAGGAGGGTTAGAGGATGGAGAAGGAGAACCGCTCGGAGAACTGGGACTACTGCCACCGCTATTGCCACTACCGCTATTTGGAGTATTGGGACTAAAACCACCGTTGCCAGTATTAGGGCTACTACCAGGAGTTCCTGGATTAGTTATCTTGGTATTGTCATAAGTAATAGCTTTACAATAATAATTGTAATCGGCATTGGAAGCATAGTATCGGTATTCGGTGCCTCCACTGATGATGGCAACCAATGTTCCTGAAGTTAGAAGTTCGCTGTCGGTAGGAGGATTGGTGTCAG
>Ga0172381_10001672_pt1 | contig 25432 bp, 27 predicted proteins | sample Leawel6488metaG_FD_119754 | JGI IMG/M metagenome (GOLD analysis project Ga0172381, IMG submission 119754) | Leachate microbial communities from a municipal landfill in Southern Ontario, Canada - Leachate well 64-88 metaG | ecosystem: Engineered > Solid waste > Landfill > Unclassified | place... | reverse complement strand
GGCTAAGGATGCAGTCCATATAGCCTTCCACTAAAATACAGAAATCTTTTTTTCTAATATCAACTTTGGCCCTATCCAATCCGTAAAGTATCCTGCTTTTATCATAGATCAGCGTATTAGAAATATTTATATATTTCGCCCCCTCGGCGTCATTTTTTGGCGTTTCAAAAACCCTTCCTCCGAAACCGACCACCTGGGAATTAGTGTCAAATACCGGAAATATTATCCGGCCCCGAAACCGATCGTAAAAATTACCTTCTTGATTTTTAACCGCCAACCCGGCCTTGGCAACCTCCTCTCTGTCATAATCCCGCCCGACTAAAAAATCGGACAAGCCCTGCCAGGTATCCGGGGCAAAACCCAAACGCCATTTGGCAATAGACTCTTCGTTCAGTCCACGGCTCAAAAGATATTTTTTGGCTTCTTGTCCGGTTTTGCTTTTTTCCAGCTGGGCTTCAAAAAAACGGCTGGCCAAATCGCAAACATCGTAGACTCTCTGCCTTTCGGTTTTAAGATTTTGCCATTCGGGAGATTGCGGTTTTAATTCCACTCCGGCCTTATGAGCCAAAATCCGCAAAGCATCGCCGAATTCCACTCCTTCAATTTCTTTCACAAAAGAAAAAACATCGCCTCCTTTAGAGCAACCAAAACAATGCCAAATTTGGCGGCTGGGCGAAACAAAAAAGGACGGCCCTTTTTCATTATGAAAAGGGCAGCAAGCCCGCCAATTTGCGCCGGCTTTTTGTAATTTCAGGTAGCCGCCGATAACGTCAACTATGTTGAGGCGGTTCTTAATTTCTTCAATTGGAGAGTCCATTTAAGTACTGTTATTTTATCAATTATTTGCTTAAAAAACAATGATAAAATCAGGACCGTCTTTTGGTTAAAAACGGCCGGCTAGCTGATGTCGCGCGACAGATTGACTACGGTTTTGACTTCGCTGTTCGGAATGTAACAAGTTTTTTTATCTTCAGGATTAAAAAGTATGGTCCTTCTCAAATTTATTTCTTTCACCTCCCCTGTCTTGCCAGCCAGCTCAACTTTTTCGCCGATGCGATACTGGTCTTCCAAAAGAATAACGATCCCCGACAAATAATCCTGGATGAGATTTTTAGCCCCCATGCTCAAAGCCAAACCGACAATACCCAAGCTGGCCAAAATAGGAGCAATATTGACCTTGAATTCCGACAAGATGGTCAAAAGCGCCGTTGTCCAAACTAAAAGAGTAAAAAATGAATTAAAAACTTCGGTCAAGGTCGTTATCCTTTCCCTTGGGATCTTGCTTTTTGTGCCAGTCTTCTTCCCAACTAATACTTTAACGCTTTTAGAAATAAATAGATTGCCAAACTTAACCAGGGCCAATGCTGCGGCCAAAATAAAAATCGCTTTCAAAATAGAAAAAATGACTTCTGGTGCGGTCATATATTTAATAATATTATTTATCGCCAAATCAATATTCTGATGTGCGGAAAACATAAAAATGAGGCTTTCACCTCTATAACAATTATGACGAAAAAAGAGAAAATTTGTTTCAATAACAAATTCTTAATCCGAGTATTTCCTTGTTCAGACTATATACTATTTTTTGATTTTTAGCAAATCCGCCCTGATCTATGAGATATTGAGCTCGGGCCTTCTAAAATGGAAAACTCCGACAAAATGGATATTATTTTAAAATTTTAGCGATCTTTGATCTTAACTCTTTCCCCTGTTCCTTATCATAATAGCCTTCGATCTTACCGACCATTTTCCCCTGGTCAAAAAACAGCAGCGCCGGAAGTTTTAAAATTTTATATTTTTTTAAAAGATCGCCTTTGTCGATTTTGAGCTTGAGATAATTGACCGAAAATTCCCCTATCAACTCTTTTATCGGAATGGAAAGCAAAAGGCACATTATAGAATCGTCATTGAAAACTTCGACTGCTGTCTTTCTTTTGGACTGCAAACCATCCAGATCAAATTCCCTTTCTTCAGTTAAAAATGCCGGATGGATCGGCTGGGCTCCATAACGATCAATGAACAGATCTGAAGCTTCGCGCAGATCATCATCGATTTCTTTCTTGAACCTGGCATATTGCTTTTCATTTTTCGCCACCTTAATGGCGCCTATCGCGCATGCTTTTTCGCATTTGCCGCACGACAAGCATTTTGAATTGTCGATCTTGATCTTTTTTTTCTTCTCATCCCATGACAAAGCGCCCGTAGAGCAAGCTGCAATACCTCCGCACTCTTTGGCATTATCGCAAATCTTAAAATTGATCACTATTGCCATAGATTTATTTTATTTAATCTGGTAAAATACCCCGCCCCTTTGGGGCGGGGATGAATACCAGCCCGTAGTGAGCATAGCGAACGGAGGATTAAACAAACTTTTCCCGTAGCGATAGCGCCTGCCTGCCGGTAGGCAGGGAGGGAATACCCCGCCAGTTTGCTGCGGGGTAGTTTATTTCTTTGTTTCTTTCTGATATTCGAAATAGGAATAAAATATAAGATAAACGGAGAAAATCATCACCGGCAAAATCGTGAACCAAAAAGCCAAATCTCCAAAAAATATTCCCAGCAAGGATAATCCCGCCGCAACCTTAAAAAGCTTGCCTCCGATCTTATGGGTTTTTTCCCAGACGACATCATTGCTGATGGTCCAAGGGGTCTTGATGCCGATAAACCAATTTCTTTTAGTGTTTTCCATAATGATGCCGCTCCAATAGAACAAAGCGGAAAGAGCCGGCGCCATAAAATACATCATATTAAACCTGTATCCGAAATTCCAAGCCATGGTCAACAAATAGATGTAAAACAAAAATAAAATGATGGAAACGATAAAAGAATTATAATACTTGCTGAATTTTTCAATATTGGCTTTCATCGGATCTATTTTTGGAATGAAGCTAAAAAACAAAAACATCGCCAGCGACATGATTGGTGTCAAAAATATACCCCAAAACTTGGGCATATAGCCATTTACCTCACCCCTTTCGTTCCAATGACTGGCGATTATATCTGGCATTTGAGGATAAGCCCAAATGCCTATGGCGAATGAAATAAAAATCGTTGCTAAAGCTATGATTTTGCTTTTGTCCATAATTTTTTATTTTAATGAAAAAGAAACCCTGACAACGCCAGTCACTTTCTTTTCCAAAGAATTAGTATCATATATCCCATAGTCGGAAACATCCACGGAATTTTTAGCTGTCACCTGAAAAACGCCCATGTTGGCAAACTGCAAAGCGCCGATTTCCTTGCCTGTGCTTTGGGCTATTTTTTCCGCCCTGGCTTTGGCATCTTTCGTAGCGTCCGAAAGCAGATCTAACCGCAAATCGGCTAACTTACTATAATAATACTCAAGGCTTTGAGTGGTAAAAACCAGCCCTTGGCCTATAAAATAATCTGAAGCGGCTTGTGATAAGTCGCCGACTTCTTTCACTTTTTTTGATTCAATGGTTATTGATTGTTGCAAATTGTAACCGGTTGTCCGGCTGCTGCCGCAAGTCTGCCCTCCGTATTTATCATAAAAAACGTTGTTTTGGCTTTCGCAAACAGGACTGACCGTTACTGGGTTAACCGTGATCTCCCCTTCTTCGATCCCTGAATCTTTAAAATATTTTTTAATGACCTGCAGGTCATTTTTTATTGTGGCGCTTCCCTGCTTTAAACCGTAAGAATCAACCGAACGGGAAAGAACGCTTTGCCATTTTACCGTATCGGAAACGACTATTTTTTCCGCAGAGCCCGTAACCGATAAACCATTGGAAAGTTGTTTCGACTTATAAAAAGAATCGGCGCCTATGATCGTGGCAAAAATGATCGAAACGCCGATTGCTATGGCCGCCCAAACAATATCGCTTATCTTGCAAACTGCTTTAACTCCTGAACTGTTTTCCATATTTTTATAATATTATTTAAGATTAATAATCTGACCTTTGCTTAAAGATATCCAAAAAAGGCAGAAAGGATAATTTAATTTAGAACTTTTTGGCTTTCAATTCCCGTAAAGCGTCATTGGCGATCCATTGGGCCGACTTGGAATCGATTTTTTTTATCTCTTCGGCCAAGTGAATAGCTTCGTTTTTTAAATTTACGTTTCTCTTGCCGATTTGGCGCAAAGCCCAATTGACCGCTTTGCGCACAAAATTCCTTTCATCGATGGATTGTTTTTTGATATAAGGGAAAAAAGCTATAAAATCTTCGTCCTTGGCTTTCTTGTCATGGACGGCCAAAGAAGCCATCAACGCAAACCCAGACCGCCTAATAAATTCTTCTTCGCTCTTGGTCCATTGTTTAGCCTTATTGAAAGACCACTTTGTTTTGTCGAATAAATTCATACAAACCTGGTCGCAAACATCCCAAGAATCAAAATCCTTAGCCCAGTCATCCATCTGATCCTTGGAGACCTTACCAACCTCGTCTATCAAACAAGCCAAGATCCTGGCTTCATGGATACCGCTTTGCCAAAGATCTAGAGCCAACTGGTGGTCCTTCCCTGTTTCTTTGGCTAGCTTGCGCAAAACAGGCATTGAAATGCCGAGAGTGTTATTCAAACTGATTCCAAACTTCGCCATCCCGGCCGCATTTTTCGAATCGGCCTGCTTCTTAAGTTTCGCGATGATCTCTTCCGAAATCTTGCTCATTTTTCTAAAAATTATTTAATGGGTTGGACTTGAAAAATTTCAGCTGATAAAATCTTGACCGGATTAACGGGGGTCGAGACTTCAGTCCCGTAAGAATTCGGCTTCACCTCTGCTCCGGCGATCTTATCGACGACATCCAAGCCTTCGATCACCTGCCCGAAAATTATATAGTTAGGAGCAAGGCTGAAATCTTTGTGCATTATGAAAAACTGGCTGCCGTTGGTATTTGCCCCGGCGTTAGCCATCGCAATGGTTCCTCGCTTATATTGTTCCGTCACCGGCTCGTCATTAAATTTATATCCCGGTCCGCCGGCGCCAGTGCCAGTCGGATCGCCCCCTTGAATCATAAAACCAGCTATAACGCGATGAAAAATAACATTATCGTAAAATCCTTTGCGGGCTAAATAAATAAAGTTATTGACCGTGATCGGAGTCGCGCTGGCATTAAGCTGTATTTTGATATCTCCCTCCGAAGTTTTCAACACTGCGACATAATCCGCCGCCTTATCGATCTGCATCACCGGTCCTTGGCTGGCGGTAATCTCTTCTTTGACTTTATTGTCTAATTTTATTTCCATATTTTTTTGGCTTTCATTATTTTTATTATTATCAGTTATTGAAGCAGTTAACATATCATTATCTACAGGTTTAAAATCAACACTCAAATTATTATCCCTGTTGGCAGCAGAAAAAAAAGAGTAAATCGACGCACCATTGAATAATAGACCAATGAATGATGTTAACAAAATTACTGCGATAATAATTATTATCAATTTGGTTGCTTTCATCTTTTTAAAAAATTAAGTTAATTACTTTTTAAAATTTCTCCACATTTGGCTGGGCCTTGGCTTCATATCTCCCACGTATTTGCTGCCTATGGCTTCGGAATAAGGCCTTTCGCAGGGGCTGGATAATTCTTCAAAAGCCATCTGCGCTATCGGCATTTTATAATAAAGCAAGATCGGCAAATTGGCGGTGTTGTGCAATTCCAAAGTCATCTTCAAAAAATTGCCCGGGTCAAGAAAACCGGCAGTGATATGGATCAGCAGACCCATCCGGCCGATGGAACTCTTGCCTTCCAAGCGGCCAACCATCTTCGAAGAAACTCCTGTTTTCTCATAGATCATCCCCAAAGCGAATTCTCCCGGCTGAAGCACAAAAGGATTGTCTTCTTCGATAAAAACTTCTTCCATCAAATGCTCCATCGGCAATTTCGGATCAATAACGAAGTTTTGCTTTGTATTATAAACTAAAAAATGCCTGTCCAGATGCAAGTCAACCGAAGCTGACTGGAGATATTTCTCGTCAAAAGGATCAATGGATATTTCCCCCGCTTTAATGGCGCCCCTTATGTCTTTATCGGAGAGGATCATAAACTAATATATTATATACCCGAATCTAAAAATTTGAAAAATCAGCTTTTCGATTTTTTATTTCTTTTGGACAGAAGCCTATCCTACTTTTTTTTAATTTTAGGCAGCCATTTTGGAACGGCTTTTTTATATTCCTTATAATGCTGGCCGAACCTCTTTTCCAAGTCCGGTTCTTCGATATAGCAAAAATAAAGGTCATTGATAATGAAAAACAGGAAAAACCAAACTAAAATCGCTAATGATCCGAAGATCGCCGCTTCTCCCAATAGAACCAGCAACGCTCCTCCTATCATCGGATTTCTAGTATAGCTATACATCCCCGAAGTAATAAGGATGGTGGCAGGATCCCAGGGAGCTATTGTTCTCTTGCCTGTTGCCATTAACATTTTAACGGTTGTCGCCAAAATTACCAATCCAGCCAGACAAAGCAAAGCCCCAGAGGAAGGAAGATAAAAATTTATTTTAAAGCTGTTGCTTGAAAAATCAAACAACAAAAGTGCAGGGATAAAAACAAGCGCGATAAAGGGAAGGATTGAAGCTTTGAACATCCTAATAAACATATTTGTTGAATTTAATTTAAAAAATTATCTCGCCGTGGACTCTGTTTGGGAAAGATTGCCATTGAAAATAAATTGATTATCTCCAAACTTAGCCTCTTTGGCGTAAAATCCTTTTATAGAGGCGATCCTTTGATTTATGTAATTTATTATCCAGGCTTTTTTATTGCTGGTTTTAGACAATTCCGAAGAAAGACTTTCTGCCGGAGCGGCATAAACTTCGTCCGCTAGATTAAAATCAAGAGATGATAATACCATACCTAAAGAAACAGGCAATCTTCCAACCTCTAAGGCCTGCGGCTCAAAAATAGAAAGCGTGTTTTCGGTCAGCGCTGCCTTGCCTTTTAAATAAAAAACCGGATCCGGTGGCAAGAACTTCACTGCGGCTTGCGCCACTTCTTTGGGTAAACCGATAGCGGCGCAATATCCGGGAAGCCTGCTTTTGACCAATTTGCCGGAAACTTCGGCCGAACCGTCGGCATTGAATTTAACCTGGACATCTTCATAAGGCCAATATTTGAAAGGCCTGTCGTTCATCAAAGCGCTGGCCTCCACTGAAGTAAAAACAGCATCAACCGGACGGCTGCCGCTGCGCTGGAGGCTCTGGCTGTCAAGAGTGCCTGCCGGCAAAGCCTCGTAAACTATCTGGCTTTTAGCTCTGGCCGAAGCAAGGTCGGCCTGGGTATATTTTATTCCCAAGTCCCTTGCCTTATCCGCACCGAAAACAGAAGACAATCCGGGAACATAGCCGAGATAAGCAAAAAAACATAAAACTGCCGCAGCCAGCAAAAGAATTATTATCAATAATATTTTTACGATTTTTTTCATATTTTTATAAACGACTTAAAAATGCTTATGCTTATTTTATTTTATCTTAATTCCCTGGCTACGCAAAATACAGCGTCTGAGCTTTTTTTATTTAAAATAGCTAAATATCTCACTAATATCGGAGACAATGACTTCCGCTCCGGAGGCTAAAAGAGTTTCGGCGGATATGGTATTGGTAATACCTATGCCAAAAATACCATTGCGCGCAGCGATCTGCATATCAGTCGTGCCATCGCCGATAAAGGCCGCTTGCCGGCAAAAATCTTTTTTCTCCAAGGAAAAATGATCGGCAAAAATATTGATATGTTTATCCCCTTTTAAAACTCTGTCAGAGCCTAGAAACAGATCATAGGGCAGATCATATTCCTTAAAATATTTAGCCAAATCAGCTGTTTGAGAGCCGCTGCTGGCCATTAAAAAAATTCCCTGTCTTTTAACCTTATCAAGCGTTTCTTTAACTCCAGAAAAAAGATTTGTCGGAGATACGGCGCACATATCCCAAAAATTTTTAACCATTTTTCCTAAGCACTCTTCGCTAACGGTCATGCCGAACTTGTTTAAAATTCCTCTAGTCTGCAATTCAATCGGCGTGCCAAGAGTGCCGTAATATTAAGAACGGATCAGGTCTTTCGGAATATTAAATGGCCGGAGAACCTCGGTAATGGCCGACAAATAAACCGGCATCCTGTCAAAGATCACGCCGTCAACATCAGTAATAAGATATTTTATATCCATGGGCTTATCCTTTATGAAAACCGAGATCAGCTGGGTTGCTTCCTCCGGAAATGCGTTTTATTTTTCCTCCTTCTTTTTCAAACGCTTCTCTTAATTTTGAAACCTCTCTCGCTATTTGAACCGTTTCCAAAGCCACTCCTTTTTTAACCATCCACTTGGACCAATAGTCTATCACCAGCTTGCTGTCTCCGAAGATCTTTTTGATTTTTTGCTTCTCTGCTATTTGCAAGGCATATTTACAAGCCAGCAATTCTCCATAATTGTTGGTTGACCCTTGGGGAGCATACTGCCTCCCCTGCCGGTTAAGAATATCCGGAGAAAGAATCAGGCCAAGCAAACTTTTCCCTTTATGGTCGGTAACGCTGACTTCCACTCCATTTCCTGGGCCCGTGCCAGCATCAAAATAAATGCCCTCTTCGGCGGTTAAATGCTTAATACTGTAATTGGCTCCAGCTTCCAGCCACTTCTCCGCTTCTGCGCGGCTTTCAAAGCCTTTGAATCTGGCTTCGGGCCTGCCCATAACTTTCGCCTCGCACTCCGGCCAAGTTTCGGTTATTCCTTTATTCTCTCCGACCAAATAAGCGTAAACTTTTCTTTTTGCCATAAATGATTTCTATAAATAAAATAACAAAATAATTATAACCCACCTTCTTGTTTTAAAAAATAAGCGCGGTTTTCCGCCATCCTAAAATTTAAATCGGCAGATTTATTTTATAGAAACTGTGCCTAAAAAGTCATCGAAATATCTGATGTATCCATCTACATCAGATAAGCTTGGATAAAATATAAATATGTATAATTTATCACCCGCAGGAACTTTAACAGCGATGGCGGGGCCCGGTTCTTCGCTCACGGTGATCTTTAGTGCATCCCAACCTGAAACCTTGACCTTCTCCGTCTTATAGCTTAATGAAGGGTCTTCTACTTCCACGGCATCTTCCTCCATCTTAATCTCTTCTAGGCTGGTTTTTTTGTCTTCTATGAACACCGACAGTTTAAATCCCTTTTCTATCCCTCCCCTCCCCAAACCCGGTTGGTCAAGATACTCCTGGTTATAAAAATCTATCGAATTCTTGCCGCTACCGTTCCTAATCTCCCAGTCTTTAGGAACTTTCATCAACAACCTCTCTGAAGTGTTCTCTACTGTCTTTTTATCGCCAATCTCTTTGACGATAAAATTTCCACCAAACAAAATTTCTAAATCTCCTTGGGAATAATCTGCCGAATTAAATTTTATCAGAACCTTATCCGATCCATCATATCTTTCCACTGTTGGGATTAAAATAACGCCATTTTTTACAAACAGATATCTCGTCTCTGAAAGGCCATCGACATTAGGAGACTCTCCCTTCGTCTCCTTCTCCCCGCCCTCGCAGTAAAGCCAAGAACCTATACTTTTTAGAGACCTATCAGAGAAAGTAAAAGATTCATAATTACTCCATGAGCAACCGGCATCCCCGCTGGACCACTCCAAATATAATTTACTTTCGTCCTTGCTAAAACCGAGAATATATATTGACCGCGAACTGCTTGCCAGATTATCAATACTCCCCGCTTTCAGGTCATAACTTTTTAGATCAATATCGCATTCCAAGGAAAATCCGTCGCAATAAGAACCGCTGAGATAATAAACCTTATCTCCTTTAATAATAAATGAATAAACCGGTTTTTCTTTCTCGTAAGGGATAGGAACTGTTTTTCCCTCACCCGTAAAAATTTCCGTCAACTTAATTTCGCCTCCATCTAGATAATATAAGTTGTCACTCGCCAAAAAGAGATTCTCCACCTCTCCGGATTTTGGAAAATCATAAGCCGATGTCCCCTCACTGTATTCAAAAAGAAAAATTGCTTTACTGGATGAAGATTCTGGATAATTCTTCTGGATACTCAGTGACCCGACCGATTTATCCGTTAAAGGATAATCGGTAACAGTACTGCTTGGAGTTGGGATCGTAATCTCCTGCCCCTCTTTCTCTTCCGCTGCTGGCGGCTGCCAAAGGAAAAACAATCCTGCTGCCGCCACGGCCAATAATACTAAGAAAGCCAATGCGATATATTTTATTTTTTGGATCATTGAATTATTTTTTTAATAATTACGATATTATATAGTTGTAATAATTTTCAGAAACAGAAATAACAAAATAATTATAGCCTGTCCGTTAATTTTAAAAAAGGACGGCTGAAAATACCTCTATAAATTTTTGCTTCTCTATCAACCTCTATAATTTTTCTTTAATTCTTTTCTGGCCTCCAAATAATCAGGGACCATTTTAAAAACAAGGCTCCAAAACTTTGGCGAATGGTTAAACTCTTTTAGATGGCAAAGCTCGTGGACAATAATATAATCGGCTAATCTTTCAGGAAGCAAAGCGATCTTATAATTAAAGTTAAGGTTTCCTTTTCTTGAACAGCTGCCCCAGCGGGTCTTTTGATTTTTAATGCTGATCTTATTAAATTCAAAATCGTAGGCCTCGTTAAAATATTCAATCCGTTTTTGTACTAAATCCAAGGCTTGATCTTTATGCTCCAAATAATCTTTTTTAGTGCTTTTAGGGGATGCTTGCCCTGAAATACTTTTAAAGTATTCCAGCTTATCTATTATCCATTGCGATTTTTTGATAATAAACTGCTCAACAACGCTCTCTCTTATATTTCGCGGAGCCGTTACCACAAATCTGCCGTCGCAATAAATCGCCAGCCTAAGTTTCCGGGTCCGCTTGCTCACCCTTAAAGTATATTCAATTTCCTTCTCGTGCAGCTCAATTCGTTTTTCCATAATTAAAACTGCTAATGGCTAGTGCAATATTCGATCCGGCAAAACAGAATTTTTTATGACCGCGCCCTTATTGGCCAAAATATTTTGAGGTTATCGCGTTCTGCTCCAAGTCATTTTTATAAAAATTGATTGTTATTGTTCCGGCCGAACCGGGGGCAACTTGATACTGTTCAAAATAAATCGTCAGCTTGCCATATCCGAAAGTAAAATTACGGTAATTCTCCGGAACAGGTTTCGCCCCCTCTTGGATCATCTGCGCCATCGAATCGTTCACCTCCATTCCGTTGGACTGCAATTGCGACGCAACTTGGTCTTGCGCCATATTGGACAGCTTATCCAAATTATCCGCCGCTCCCAAAAAGTCGCTGATGGTTATTTCCTTTTTATTTCCCAAGTCATAATTAAAAGCGAATATCTGATCGGTGCCATGAGCCCCGCCGGAAAAATAATAAATATCCATCGCAAAACTCAAGTAGCGCGAGCCGAATTGCGCCGGAGTCCAGGTAGCAATAAAATCGAACGGCTGTTCGGGATTTTGTAAGGCAGCTTCCCCTGCCGGCATTGTCGCATTGCGCGCGTCGAAATTATCTTTGGCTTCTTTTTTAAAATCTTCTATTTCGCCATTAATGAGGCTGGCTATCTTCTGGTTGAACGCCGGATCAGCGCCGTCAAATTGCGGGTATTCTGCCTGGATATTATAAAAACTGTCAGACTGCGACGCGGAAACAACCGACATTCGCACCCCGCTGGCTTGGTTTGTGGAGAGAGAACAAGTCTGATCAGTGTTGGTTTGGCTCGCATCAACCGCAAGCTTAGTATTCTGCCAATATAAAAATATGGACAACGCCGCCAGAACAATGATTACCAGCGCCAAAACAAAAACAATTTTATTTTTCATATAAGTTAATTTTACCCTAATAAAAAACGAAGTCCAGCACGAGCCGGACTTTAATTTCCCGATTAGCGGACTTTGTCTGCCGAAGGTTCACTACGACAATTGTTTGGCTGTAGAGAAACACACTGGGCGCCCGGCACCACGTAGGGTGCCGGGCAGCCCAGAACCCTGCGTGGTTCTGGGCGGAGGAGGCGAGATTCGAACTCGCGATACCTTGCGGTATATTCGCTTTCCAAGCGAACGCACTCGGCCACTATGCGACCCCTCCATTACAAATTGTTATTCGCTATGCGAATTTACAATTTGTTATGGGACGTAAAAATTCCCGCAAGGAATTTTATACGTCCCGAGCATTCTTTTATTAAATGCCTTATCTAAACTTTAACTTTTCACAAAATTTTGTACGCTTCAAATATTCCCAACAACATCTATCTTTACCTTAAATTCTCATTCCAATCAATGCCTTGATCCTCTCCTCTACCGGCGGATGGGTCATAAATAATTTGGAAAAAAAGCTTATTTTGTTCCCCTTAAACGGGGAAGAAATGAATAAGTGGGCGGTTGAATTGTTGGCTTTCCGCATCGGTGTGGAGTCGCCGGCGATCTTCTGCAAAGCGCTGGCCAGCCCTTCTGGATAACGGGTTATCAAGGCGCCGGAAGCATCAGCCAAGAACTCTCGCTTGCGGGAAACAGCCAATTGGATCAAAGTTGCGGCCAAAGGAGCAAGGATAGCGGCAATTATTCCTATTGCCATGACAACCGCTCCTCCTCCGTTTTCATCTTTCCTTCTGCTCCCTCCCCAGCTCATTCTAAAAAAGAAATCAGATAACAGGGCGATAATCCCTGCCAGGACTACGATAACCGTACTCAAAAGGATGTCTTTGTTTTTGATATGGGAAAGCTCGTGGGCGATCACTCCTTCTAATTCAACTTTATTCAATTTCTCCAAAAGGCCGCGGGTAACCGCAACTACGGCATGCTTCTCATCTCGGCCGGTGGCAAAAGCGTTCGGCTGGGCTTCTTCCATTATATATATTTTCGGCATCGGCAAGCCCGAAGCGATCGCAAGATTTTCTACGATATGATAAAGCTCCCGATTGTCGCTCTCCGCAACCGGCTGGGCTCCGTTCATCGCCAAAACAATTTTGTCTGAAAACCAATAGCTGGTAAAACTTTGAGCAAAAGCAATGGCAACGGCTATATATAAAATAAACGGATCATTATAGACGTAGCTAAAAACATAACCTAGGCCGATGATCAAAATCAAAAAAAAGGCCATTAGAAACCATGTCTTGCGAATATTCGATCGGGCTTCAGAATACAAAGTCGGCATAATTTTTGCCTTAATTTATTTATCGCTATTTAAAGAATTAAAACTTGACTTGCGGAGCTTCTTTCTGGACGGCATCAGTTACTTCAAAAAGTTCCATCATTTTGAAGTTAAACATATTGGCAATAATGCTGTCTGGAAAGCTTTGGATCTTGATATTAAGATCGCGGACATTGGCATTGTAAAATCTGCGGGCGGCCTGGACCTTGTCTTCGGTATCGGTCAATTCGCGCTGTAATTCCAAAAAGTTGGTCGAAGCTTTTAAATCAGGATAGCTCTCGGAAACGGCGAATAAAGATTTTAAAGCGCCGGTTAATTGGTTATTGGCTTCGGTTTGTTCTTTTATCCCTGTCGCACCCATAGCCGCAGTTCTGGCCTGGGTTACGCGGTCAAAAGTTTCTTTCTCATGCGTGGCATAGCCTTTTACGGTTTCCAGCAAATTCGGGATCAAATCGTATCTTCTTTTAAGCTGGACATCGATATCAGCCAAAGCTTCCTGGGTTTGGGTTCTTAGCCTGATAAACCCGTTATAATCGAGGGCTATCCATACTCCTACCAAAACCAGCGCTATCAATACTATTGTTAATAATGCCATATTTTTTAAACTAAATGGCCGAAGGCTAAAGATTGAAAAATACTTAGCTTGAGGCCGAATTTAAACTTTTTATTATTTATTATCAACTATATTTTAAACAAAAACCCTTCTAAAATCAACCCCGTAAACCTTTCAGCTTACGGGGCGATCTCTCAAAGCTCATCGGCTAAAATACTTTTAATATTCGGGCATGCCCATGCCAGCGCCTGGCATTCCTCCGGCTTTCTTTTCTTCCGGCTTTTCAACCACGACGCATTCGGTGGTCAAAAGCATGGAAGCAGCAGATACGGCATTCTGCAAAGTAGATATTACAACTTTGACCGGATCAACCACGCCAGCCTTTAACAGATCTTCGAACCTATCTTCGGCGGCATTATAGCCTTCATTCGCGGACAGCTTTTTGACATCAGCGGCTATTACAGATCCGTCTTTGCCTGCATTATCAGCTATCTTTCTTATCGGATCCTCCAAGGCTCTTCGAACTATATTCACTCCAACCTTTTCGTCTCCTTTTAATTTGCTATCTTCCAATATCTTTTGGCAGCGGAGCAAAGCTACTCCTCCTCCTGGCACGATTCCCTCTTCTATCGCAGCGCGAGTAGCGGCTAAAGCATCCTCTGTTTTGTGCTGTCTGGCTTTCTGCTCGATCTCTGTTGCTGCTCCTACCTTTATGACAGCTACCCCTCCAGCTAATTTTGCCAGCCTCTCCTGAAGTTTCTCGCGGTCAAAATCAGAATCTTCCATTTCGATTTGTTTTTTGATCTGGCTGATGCGGGCGTCTATTTCGGTCTTCTTGCCTTTACCTTCAATAATGGTTGTCTTATCTTTATTGACAACGATCTTGCGCGCTTGTCCCAAAGAGGTTAGTTCGGCATTTTCCAATTTGAATCCAAGATCTTCAGAGATCACTTGGCCTCCTGTAACTACAGCTATATCCTGCATCATTTCTTTTTTCCTATCTCCAAATCCCGGAGATTTAACGGCAATTGCGTTGAACACTCCACGGATGCGGTTCACTATCAAAGTAGCTAAAGCATCTCCTTCTACTTCGTCAGCAATGATCAAAATATCTTTCTTGCCGGTTTTCAAAGCTTTTTCCAAAAGCGGAACGATCTCTTGGATATTGGAAATCTTTTTATCGGTTATCAAGATATAAGGATCTTCAAGCACTGCTTCCATCCTTTCAAGGTTAGTTGCCATATAAGGAGAAATATATCCCTGGTCGAACTGCAAACCTTTGACGATCTCTTTATCAATGCCTGATTTTTTAGATTCTTCAACGGTAACAACTCCGTCTTTTCCGACTTCCTTGATCACTTGAGCGATCAAAGTGCCAAGATCTTTATTTTCGGCTGAAAGAGTGGCTACTTGAGCCATTTCTTCTTCGGTTGCGACCGGCTTAGCGATCTTTTTCAGTTCGGCTACCACCAAATCGCAGGCTTTTTCCATACCGCGCTTTAAAGACAATGGATTGGCTCCAGCTGTAACATTTTTAAACCCTTCTCTAATAAGGCTCTGCGCCAAAAGAGTGGCGGTCGTAGTTCCGTCTCCAGCCACGTCGTTTGTTTTTTCAGAAGCTTGCCGGACCACTTGCGCTCCCAAATTCTCGATCTTATCTTCAAGCTCTATTTCTTTGGCGATGGAAACTCCGTCGTTAGTGATGGTCGGAGATCCGTAAGATTCGCCGATGATCACATTGCGGCCTTTCGGACCGAGAGTGACGGTTACGGCGTTAGCTAATTTGTCAACGCCGGCTTTAAGCCTATTGCGGGCCTCTTCGGAATATAAAATTTGTTTAGCCATATTAATAAAGCGCAAAGCTTAAAGTGTAAAGCGTAAAATAATATTAATTTTTCCGCTATACTTTACGCTTTTCGCTTTTAATTTTACGCTTAAATTATTCTATTATTGCCAAAATATCGTCTTGAGCGGCAATAAGGTATTCTTTATTATCTATTTTAATCTCGTTTGGTCCGTATTTAGTGAATATAACTTTATCTCCGATCTTAACTTCCATCGGAATAAGATTTCCAGAAGAAGATATTTTTCCCGGCCCGGCGGCAATAACTTTACCTTGTTCGGGTTTTTCTTTCTCAACCGATTGCGGAAGTAAAATACCTCCCTTGCTTTTCTCTTCTCCGCGCAAAGGCTCTATCACTATATGGTCTGAAAGCGGTTTTATTTTCATAATTGCCTTCTTGGAACTTGCAACTTAAAATTTGGATGATCTATATTTTTTAGCCTATTCCAAAGTCCAAATTTTCAGCTCCAATTTTTAAAATTACTTTTTAAAATAATATGATATTTTTATATTAGCAGTTGCGACCATAGACTGCTAATCTATAATTTAGCCAATCAGCAGGGTTTGTCAATGCCAACAGCCTTGTAGTATCCCACGGCTAGCTACGAACCGTAAAATTTCGCTGGCCAAACATCCTTATAAGCGTAAAGCTAAAAGCGAAAAGCGTAAAATATTCGTTCGTTATTTTTAGCTTTACGCTGTTATTTTACGCTTTGCGTTTTGCACTTTACGCTTATAGGCTAATATAGTAACAATTACCGCTTCATTTCCATTTTCAGGTTGACTTTATATGTCTTTTCATCTATTATTTAAAGCGTGAAAAGCTTCCTCGGACAAATTATAGGAGGAGTTGCCGGCATCGCTCTCGCATCTTATCTAGTGCCAGGCGTTCATTACGACGGCAATTTTATTACGCTTTTGCTAATAGGGCTAATTTTAGGAATTTTAAACTTTTTTATAAAACCCGTTTTGGAAGTTATCACCTTCCCGTTGCGGCTTTTAACCTTAAACTTGTTTTCTATAGTGATCATGATGGGACTGGTTTGGATCGCTGACGTTCTCTTCGTGCCGCCTTATTTTGAAATAATCGGGATCAGCGCCCTTTTTTGGACAGCTTTAATAGTTTGGTTTATGAGCATTATCTTTGAAACCAGCTTAGCTAACATTAATACCTCAAAAAATTAATCATATGACAAATAATATCTTATTAGCGATCCAAGCCGTTATCTGCGTCTTGATAATTATTTTTATAGTAATGCAGCAAAGAGGAACCGCTTTAGGTTCTGCTTTCGGATCAGAAGGAGGAGCCTACTCCACCCGCCGCGGCATCCAAAAAAATCTGCTTTGGCTGACTATTATTTTAGTTATCGCTTTCTTAGGTTTGGCAATCGTTTTAATTTAGTTCCATACTTCGTGCCTAGTTTTTTAAAATTAAATCTCCCCAGCAAGCTCCCTTCCAGGCGCCAATGGACGCAATTTTTTAAGTTATTAAACCCGAAAGAAAAAAAAGTTTTCTTTTCTTTTCTGTTTTTATTTTTAGCATCTTCTCTCTTCCTTTACTTTGATTTTTATTTTAGGAACACTATTGCCGTCCCCCAAGAAGGCGGAAGGATAAAAGAAGGATTCGTCGGCCAGCCGCAATACATCAACCCCTTATTATCCTTTCCTTCGGAAATAGACAAATCTCTGGTGGAACTGCTTTTCTCCGGTCTGATGACCTATGATCAAAATGGCGAAATTATTCCAGACTTGATTAAAAGTTACGAATTCAAGGACGACGGCAAAACATTCGAGTTCTCCATCAAAGAAAATGCAAAATGGCAGGATGGAAAGCCTTTGACCATGGAAGATGTGATCTTTACTATCGATTTGGTTCAAAATTCAAAATCCTTAAGCCTTCTCCGACCGAACTGGCAGGGAGTAACGATTGAAAAAATCTCGGAAAACGACGGACGGTTGAAGCTAAAACAGCCGTATAGCGGCCTTTTAGAAAATTTAGCCGTCTTAAAAATTATTCCCGAACATATTTGGGCAAACATTCAACCCGAAAACTTTGCCTTGAATACAGATTTGAACATTTTCAATCCTGTCGGCTCTGGACCGTTCAAGGTCAAACAAGTCAAACAAAGGAAAGACAAATCTATCGAGTCTATCACTTTAACAAAAAATGATTATTATTCCGGTAAAAAAGCTTATCTGGACGAAGTTGATTTTATTTTCTTTTCAAAAAAAGAAGATCTGATCAGCGCCTTGAAGCGCAAGCAGATCCAATCCGCCCGGCTGGAAAGCTATAAAGACTACGATCCAAAAACTTTTAAAAGCTTCGAATTGACAGAATTGCAAGCCCCGAAATATTTTGCCGCGTTTTTTAATCTCCAAAAAAAAATATTCTCCGAAAAAGATATCCGCGAAGCTTTTACTATGGCGACCGACCGAAACGAGATCATCCAAAGCGCCCTTGAGAGCAAAGCAAGCGCCGTTGATTCCCCTATTTTACCGGCCTACTTTGGATTTAACTCTTCCGCATCTGTTTATCCTTTCGATATAGAAAAAGCTAAAAGTTTATTAGCCAACCAAGACTTCGTTGCTAAAGACGGACAAACGGTAAAGACCGTGGAAAAACTTCCGAAATTCCAGCTTACGAAAGACCTGGTCTTCGGCAATAAAGGGACAGAAGTAGAAAGGCTGCAAGAATGCCTGGCTAAAGATTCCGATGTCTATCCAGAAGGAACGGTCACAGGAGAATTCGGCGATAAAACCAAAGCGGCCGTCATAAAATTCCAAGAAAAATACGCTTCTGAAATATTGGCCCCTTCCAATCTGACAAAAGGAAACGGAAAAGTTCTGGCCGGAACGCGCGAAAAACTGAACCAACTATGCTACCCGGCTCCGACCGAAGAGACATCCCTTTCTTTCTCGCTAACTACAGTTAATAATCCAGACCTGATAAAAATAGCGGAAATTTTAAAAAACCAATGGGAAAAGATCGGAGCAAAAGTGGAAATAAAATTACTTAATGAGGAAGAGATCAATAAAGCCATCAGGGAAAGAAATTTTGAAGTTTTGCTTTTTGAAGAATCATTATCAAGCATTCCCGATCCCCTTCCTTTCTGGCATTCTCTTCAAATCATTGATCCCGGACTAAACGTATCGGGATACGAAAACAAAAAAGCTGATGAACTTTTAGTGCAAGCGCGAAAATACTACGGACAGAAAGACCCGAACCGGCAAAAAACCCTGGAAGAGTTTCAAGATATCGTGATTGGAGATGCTCCTGCCGTTTTCCTCTGCAACCAAGATTATTTCTATCTGACCGACCGATCAATAAAAGGGATAGAGATCAAAAAAATAGTTGAATCATCTAAAATATTTTCTGATCTGTCTAATTGGTACGTTCAAACCCAAAGACAATGGAAAAAATAGTCTAATTAAATATATAAATCATGGAAAACCAAAAGATCGAGAAATTAGATCATTACGTAATGAAAACTCTGGATGATCTGTCTAAATGGAAATACCCAGAGCTTAAAATAGAGAAAAACGGCAGAAATGTTTTTATGGGCAGCGGCGACGCTGCCAATACCGGCAAAATCTTCGCCCAAATTCTTGGCGGACACGCTTTGAATATTTGCAATTACCAGGCATTTTTTGAAAACATACCAACCCCGGATTCAAATATTTATATCATCTGCGCTTCGGGCGGAAAAGACGGAACTAAAATGGCCCAGTGGCTGACGGAGAAAGGCTGGCAACCCAAACTGATAACTTCGAATCCGGAGCCGCCTATGGGAAAATTTTTAAAGCCAGAAAATATTTTTGTTTTTCCATCTATTGTTGAGCCGCCAACCTACAATGTGAGCACTTATGCATCAATGATCTACTGGCTCTTGAAAGAAGATCTGCAAGAGATCAGCGATAAAATTAAAAATTTGGAAATACCGGATCTGAGAAAATATAAGTTTATTTTCTTTATGGTGCAAGATAAATATGAAGCTATTGGAAGGATGGCAACCAGAAAAGTTGCCGAGACGCTGGCGGGAACAGGCGCTAACGGTTGCGGCTATTCCAACGCGGTGCACGGAATGCTGATTCAGCCGAATATTGATCGCTTAGTGTTTTGTGTAAATTGCAAGTATGACGGCCCGGACGATACTTACGAACTGAACATTGATTCTCATTTAGGATCATTGCTTTGTCTTCATTATCTTATCGGCAAGAACCAAACCGATCAGGATTCGGAAAACATATTGCGGAATTATTTCGAAAATGCTAAAAAGCAAGGCTGGGAATTCAACAAGGTTTGGTAGAAAGAAAATCGACTAAAAAACTGCGAAGGTTAGCCGGGCGCCCCAGAACCACGTAGGGTTCTGGGCTGCCCGGCACCCTACGTGGTGCCGGGCGGACGTGGTGGAATTGGCAGACACGCAAGCTTCAGGAGCTTGTGAGAGCAATCTCTTGTGGGTTCAACTCCCACCGTCCGCACAACTTATTTATTTTTTAAAAACTTTGAAAAACAGCCTGCGAATAGTTCCCTCTTCTTTTGCAAGCTCTATTGTTTTTGGCTTTTTAAAAAAGCTTTGAATAAGCGATTAATAAATATTAAAAAAATAATTCGGCTTGAAACCGGCCAAGATCGCTCTTAAGTCTTGGCAAAAAATCAAGCTTAAAAAAATAATTATGGAAAATCAAATTACAAACAATCCGGTTTCCGAAAGACCGGCAAAAAAAGAATTTCAGCCAAGGAGAAGGGATTTCCATCCAAAACGGCGGGAATTCCAGCCGGTAAGTAATTTCAAACCGGAACAGAAAGAAAAATTAAGGATCATCCCCTTGGGAGGACTCGGAGAAGTCGGTCGCAATATGATGATCTTGGAATACGGCGATTCGGCCTTGATCATGGACATGGGCTTTAGAATGCCGGAAGAGGATATGCCGGGAGTAGACTACATCATCCCTAATATTTCTTATTTACAAAATTATAAAAAGAATATTTTAGGAGTGCTTTTCACCCACGGCCACTATGACCACATCGGCGCTATCCCCTATCTGATCTACCGCTTTCCATTCTACAAATTCCCTTTCTTCGCTTCAGAGCTGACCGCAGCTATCATTCAAAAAAGGCAGGAAGAATTTCCAAGCCAGCCGAAACTGGATATTGAAAAAATAAAAGACGGATCCAAAATAAAACTTGGGCCGTTTAAAGTGGAATTTTTCCGCCAGAATCACAATATACCAGACAACATGGGTATCTTTATCAATACTCCTGTCGGGAATATTATTAACACTTCGGATTTTAAATTCGACCAGCATCCGGTCAATGAACCGGCAACCAATTTTGAAAGGTTAAAAGAAATTAGCAGCCGCGGTATTTTATTATTGATGTCCGACTCGACCGGAGCGGAAGAAGAAGGCCATTCCCTTTCGGAAGAAAGCATTTTTGATAATTTGGAAAAAATATTCCAACAATCCCACGGAAGGATCATTGCCGCGACCTTCTCTTCTCTTTTGAACCGTATCCAGCATTTGATCTCCCTTTCTGAAAAATATCACCGAAAAGTTTTAACGATCGGCCGCAGCATGAAATTCAATATTGAAGTTTCCAAACGCTTGGGATACCTTAAAACCGAAAAGGAAACCCTGATCAAAAAACCCAGCCAAGTTAACCAGTTGCCTGACTCGCAAGTGACTGTTATCTGCACCGGCGCCCAAGGAGAAGAAAGAGCCGGTTTAATGAAGATCGCTACCAAGGAACACCCGTTCATTGCGATCAAACCGAATGACACCATTATTTTTTCATCATCGGTGATCCCTGGAAATGAAAGAACCGTCCAAATGCTCAAAGATGATCTTTTAAGACAAGGCGCAGAAGTGTTTCATTATAAAATGATGGACATTCACGCCGGAGGACATGCTCAAAAAGATGAATTGAAGCAAATGATCGAAATAATGAAGCCGAAATTTTTCTTGCCGATCCACGGCCAATATTCAATGCTTGCCTCCAATAAAAAAATTGCTGAAAGCTGCGGCATTCCGCCTCAAAATATCCCGCTGATTGAAAATGGACAAATTATCAGCTTGAACCAGGATATTATTTCCATCGAAAAGGAGGAAACCGCGTCCAACTACATTATGGTTGACGGCTTAGGGATCGGAGATGTCGAAGAAGTCGTTTTAAGAGATAGGCAGATGCTCTCTATCGACGGTATCTTTGTCATAATAGCGGTAATAGACAGGAAGACAGGGAAAGTGCAAGGCTCTCCAGATATTATTTCCCGCGGTTTCGTATACCTGAAAGAATCAAAGGAGCTGCTGCATCAGACCCGCCGCAAAGTTGTCGAAACCGTGGAAAAAGCCACAGCCTCGGGCAGCGTAGTCAATTGGACTTATGTCAAAGACAACTTACGCAACAACCTGGGAGACTTTCTTTTCCAGAAGACTCAACGCAGGCCAATGGTATTGCCAGTAATTATTGAAGTGTAAAAAAGCGTAAAGTGTAAAACGCAAAGCGTAAAATAACAGCTTAAAGCTAAAAATAACGAACGAATATTTTACGCTTTACACTTTTGCTTTGCACTTTTCGCTTTTAACTTTACGCTTAGCATCTTAATCCGATAAAACAAAAATTCACGGGATGGTCCCGTGAATTTTTGTTTTATTCCCCTTAAAAAATCTACAAGCTAGCCAACCCTAGCTGCTGATAGACCTGCTCGTTTATCGGTAGCCCTACCTTCTGAAAAATATCCAATGCCTCTTTTTCAATAGCCTTTAGGTTTTCCTCTGTGTCCCCTTCAAACCGGCACTTAATGATCGGCGTCGTATTAGAAGCTCTGGCCAGCGCCCAGCCGTGTTCAAAATTGATCCTGGCTCCGTCTATGTCGATAAAATTATAGTTATTGTCCCTTAAATATTTTTGAAGATTTTGAATGATCTTAAACTTTTCGTTATCATTGGAAGCAAGAAAAATTTCCGGACTGACGAAATAACGAGGCAAGGAATCGACATAACCGGCAAAATCTTCGTGCTGCGAAGCGGCTTGAGCAAATTCCAATGACGCAAAAACAGCGTCATCGCAAAGATAATAATCCAGCGGAAATAAAAAGTGAAAAGTGATCTCTCCGCCGAAAACCGCTCCAGTCTCAAGAATTTTATCGATCACGGCATTATGATGCGAGATTGAAAAATAAGTTTTAGCTCCCTGCTTTTCCATTTCATCTATAAATGCTTTGGAAGCGCGCATGCAATGGACAACCGGACCGACTTTCTTTTGCAAGGCTTGATTGCCCAATATCAATAAAGAAAGATCTCCGTCAACCGCACGTCCGCGATTATCAATGATCGCCACACGGTCGCCGTCGCTGTCATACATAAAGCCGAGATCAGCGCCTTTGGCTAAAACCGCTTCTTCTATCGCTTTGCGATTTTCAGCTACGTAAGGATCGGGCGAATGATTTGGAAAAGTCCCGTCGAATTCAGCAAACAAAGTTTCCACTTCGCATCCCAAGGCTTTGAAAACTCTTTCAGGCAAATAACCGCAAGCGCCGTTGCCGGAATCAAAAATGATTTTTAAAGGCTTGGCCAGTTTAACCTTGCTGGTAACATAATCGATATATGCTTGGGCAGGGTTGAACTCCAATGATTTTCCCTGATGAACGCCGTTCTGGCTTCTTACTCCTCCCCCGATAATAATATCCTTGATCGCCGAAAGATCTTTGCCTATTAAATCTTGAGCCTGCAAGCCTCCCGGCTTGCGCACATTAAGGGTAAGCCCGTTGTATTCTTTCGGATTATGCGATCCGCTGATCATCATCCCTCCGCCAAAACCGTAATGCATTATGGAAAAATAAAATAACGGATCAGGAGCAATACCCAGATCCATCACTTCCCGCCCCTCTTCCAAAAAAGCCTTAGTAGCGCTATCGGCCAAATACGGAGAGCTTAAGCGGGAATCTCTCGCCAATGCTATTTTTTTGGCATAAGGGTGCAAGAAACAAAAAGCTTTAACAATCTCATAGACAGCCTCTTCGTTAAGTTCCGACGGGTAAATGCCTCTTATGTCGTATGATCTAAAAATATTTTGGTTAATTTTCATCATAAAAATATTATACCATAAAAAACTTTCAGGTTTAAAGAGTTAGATCTTTTCAACTCAACAACCGAGAGTTAGACCCTCGGCCAAGGAGTTTATAGGGGTCTAACCCCTGCTAACCAGCGCAAAAATTGACTAATGGGCTTAAGATTGTTATAATAATTTTGCTTTTAAACCCCAAAAAACCAGCCTATTTTTCGGGGTAAAACCGCTAAGAAAGCTTCAATTTTAGAGGTTTTTCCGATTAAAAGCAGATGATCTATAAATAAAAAATAACTACCTTTTGCTAAGGCGGCGAAGGAACCAAAACAATGGAATATTACGATATTAATTTTCTAATTTTAACAAGCTTGGACAAAGGCCAGTTTGACTCGACCGTTTCTTGGCTGGACTCAAAATTCAATGTCGCAGCCGATTCTGCGGAAAGAAAGGTTCAGCGCAGAAAATTGGCTTATCCTATCAAAAAAGAAATAGAGGCCTGGCATTACCAGTTAAGGTTTATTGCTCCAGCGGATATAAGCCCCAAATTTTTTGAAGAACTTCGAAAAGAAATGAAAGAGAGGAAAGAGATTATAAGGTCCATGATCGTCAAAAAACGGGACGAACCGCCAGCTAAAGAAAAAAGGGTCCGCTTAGTGGAAACAGAAAACGCCGAAAATAATGGCTCCCCTATTGTTGCCACTGCTGTTACTGAAAAAACAGAGAGCAAGCCTGAAGCTAAAATCGAAACTGTTGTTGAAACTAAAAAAGAAAAGAAGATCCAGCTGCAAGAAATCGATCAAAAGCTGGAAGAGATCTTAAAAGAAGAATAATCCTTAATTAGAAACACCATAATTAGTTTATAACTTATCAGCTTGAAGGAATTCGTAGAAAATCCTACAAGCTACAAGCTACAAGCTACAAGCTAAGGATGAATCTAAATAAAGTACTCTTAATCGGCCGCGTCGCTTCCGACCCGGAATTGAGAAGCACAAGTTCGGGCCAAAGCGTCTGCTCTTTTAGGATGGCAACCAACCGTGTTTGGAAAGACGCTTCCGGACAGAAAAAAGAAGATGCCCAATTCCACAGCATTGTGCTGTGGGGCAAACAAGCGGAAATGGCTTCGCAATATTTGACCAAGGGCTCCCTTGTTTATATTGAAGGCCGTTTGCAAACCCGCAGCTGGGAAGGACAAGGAGGAAAAAAATATATCACCGAGATCGTCGGGGAAAGGATCCAACTGGGACCGAAAGGTATGGGTATGGGAGGCGGATCAGTCAGGCCTAGCGCCCCGAGAGATGTTAAGCCGGCCAAACAGCAAGCCGAAGAAGACATACCAGTGATCGAAGACGGATCTTTCGATGTTCCGGAAAGCAAAGATGAGATCGATGTGAAAGACATTCCCTTCTAGCTTATAACCAACTTCTAAAGTTATTAAAAATTGTAAAAAATTATGATTTGCTATTTCTGCAAAAAAAACGTCACCAAGATCGATTTTAAAGATGTGGACACTCTAAAATTATTTTTGTCCCCTTCCGCCAAGATCAAAGGAGCTGAAAAAACAGGGCTTTGCTCCAAGCACCAAAGAGAGCTGGCCAGAGCTATCAAAAGAGCTCGCGTATTAGGCCTGTTGCCTTTTACTTCCAAACACGCGCTCTAAATCGAAAAATTCCATACAAATAAAAAAATACACCTATCGGAAAGGTGTATTTTTTTAAATATCGACTATTTGCTTTTTGGAGCGGGATCTTTTTCTTCGACTTCTTCGGGTAGGGCGTTCTCGATACTTTCCATTATCTCCTTTGCTATCTCTGCGACCAATTCTGGGCTTCCCTTAAGAGAATTCTTG
>Ga0172381_10001671_pt1 | contig 25438 bp, 32 predicted proteins | sample Leawel6488metaG_FD_119754 | JGI IMG/M metagenome (GOLD analysis project Ga0172381, IMG submission 119754) | Leachate microbial communities from a municipal landfill in Southern Ontario, Canada - Leachate well 64-88 metaG | ecosystem: Engineered > Solid waste > Landfill > Unclassified | place... | reverse complement strand
TACGCCCGGCATCCTGATGCGCTGGCTGCCGAAAACCAGAAATGCTGGAAACTGCTGCAGGACAGCTCCTTTGCAGACGTGGACAGGGTCATGGCGGCACATCCCCACTGCCATGCGGTCTATAAAGCCCTCCAGAGCCAGGATCCACCCCATGTGGATTGACGATTGCTCATGCCTGCTCTGAACGTGACGCCGGAAAGTCTGCTCATGACCGGCCGCGATGTGCTGCGCCTGGAAGCTGCGGCAGTGGCGGCACTGGAGGAGCGCCTCGACGCAGATTTCGTGGGAGCATGCGAACTTCTGCTGAACTGCTCCGGCCGCATTGTCGTTAGTGGCATGGGCAAGTCCGGGATTATCGCCAAAAAAATCGCGGCGACCCTGGCCAGTACCGGCAGCCCCGCTCTTTTCCTGCATCCCGCCGAAGGCAGCCATGGTGATCTGGGTATGCTGACCCGTCAGGATTGTCTGCTCGCGCTCTCCAATTCCGGAGAGACCGCCGAACTCCTCGCCATTCTGCCGGTAGTCAAGCGCCTCGCGGTGCCGCTGCTTGCCATGACCGGTAATCCGCAGTCTACCCTGGCGCGAACCGCTGCTGTCCATCTCAACTGCAGTGTGGCGCGAGAGGCCTGCCCCCTCAATCTGGCACCGACGGCCTCGACCACGGCAAGCCTGGCCATGGGGGATGCCCTGGCCATGGCGATCCTGCAGGCCCGCGGCTTTTCGGCAGACGATTTTGCCCTGTCCCATCCTGGCGGCAGCCTCGGCAAACGCCTGTTGCTGCGGGTTCAGGACGTTATGCACCGGGGCGATGCAATACCTCGGGTGGGGCTGGAGACACCGTTGCAGGATGCGATCCTGGAAATCAGCAGCAAGGGGCTGGGAATGACAGCGGTGGTCGATGCCGAAGACCGAGTGGTAGGAATTTTTACCGATGGCGATTTGCGTCGCGCCTTTGCCCAGCGTCAGAATCTTTGGGAGCAGCCTATGGCCGCGCTGGCTCATGCCCAACCGGCCACGATCGCCGCCGGAGCCCTTGCTGCCGAGGCTCTTGCGCTGATGGAGCAACATCGCATCGGCGCGCTGCTGGTCACCGATGGCGGGGCGCGGCTGATCGGTGCCCTGAACATGCACGATTTGCTGCGCGCAGGTATCGTATGAACACCTGCATGTTGCCAGATGCCGCATTGTTGCAACGCGCCGCACAGGTCCGTCTGCTGATACTCGATGTGGATGGCGTATTGACGGACGGCCGCCTGTTTTTTGACGACGACGGCAGGGAAAGCAAGGCCTTTCATGTACGGGATGGCTACGGCATCAAACTCTTGCAGGAATGGCACATCGAGGTTGCCGTCATAACGGCACGCTACTCTCCGACGGCCGCCTATCGCGCTCATGATCTGGGCATCAAGCGGATTTACCAGGGCTGTTCGGATAAAAACCTGGCCTATACCGAACTGAAAATCGCCCTTGGCCTGGATGATGCTGTGGTGGCTTATATGGGGGACGATCTGATCGATCTGCCCATTCTCACCCGCGTCGGCCTGGCGACGGCCCCGGCCGACGCGCACCCGGAGGTCGGTTGCCGGGTACACTGGCAGAGCGTACAGCGCGGTGGCCGTGGCGCGGTGCGCGAACTCTGCGAACTGATTCTGCAGGCGCAAGGGCATTGGCCAGCAATCCTCGTCAGATCTGCCGGAGCGGAGCCGTGACCATCGGGCGGCCGGAGGCCACGCCATGCCGCGCAAGGTGATGCCGCGACTCCGTACCCCCGGCCTGGGCATCTCTCTGCTGCTGCTGGTTCTCACGGCGCTGGTGTGGTGGTCCTGGCCGCAGCATCCCATATCCCTGCCGCAGATCGACTGGCATGGACAAATCCATAAGGGAGACCAGGCCGCCGAAGACGTGGTGATGCGCCAGTACACGGCGGCCGGAAACCTGGATTTGCTGGCCACTGCCCAGACGGCCTATCATGTGCCGGGCGTCGATCAGACCGTGCTCAGCCAGGTTGCCGTCGAGCGGTTCAAACCCGGACAGCAGACGCATCTGCGTGCCGACCAGGGCCTGGTCGATGGTCACAGCCAGCGAATTACCTTATGGGGGAATGTGGTTGGCACCTTGCAACCGGACACCCGACTGCTCACCGAAAGGGTGTACTATGATCCGCAGACAGGCATTATTACGTCGCCGGAGCCGGTCCGCCTGGAGCGGGGGCGGGACTGGATGACCGGGGTGGGGCTTCGGGCTTCGGTAAAAACCCAAGAGGTGGACATCTTGCATGAGGTACGCGGTGCGTATATTCCTTAAGCGACTTTCTTTCCAGCGCTGCTGGCCGTTTCTGCTCGCAGTCCTTTCGGCCAGTGCCCTGGCCGCACCGGTTGCGGAGCAGGGACTGGGCAAGGGTCCGATTCAGATCAGTGCCGATGCGCTGCATGGGGAAAATAAACCACAACAGCAGGCCGTCTATACCGGGAACGTGGTCATGACCCAGGGCGATGTGGTCGTACATGCCGATAAGCTCACCGTCGACGCGATTGCTGGCAAGGTGCGTCAGGCTACGGCGGTGGGGAACCCGGTCACCTTCACCATGTCCGCAGCGCAGCGCCACGGTTACGGTAACACCCTGGTCTACAAGCCTGGCAGCGGCGAAATCGTGCTCACGGGTAACGCCCATCTCTGGCAGAAAAAGAACGAGATCAGTGGGCAGCAGGTCACTTATTTCCTGCAGACTCAGCAAACCGCCGTCACCGCGGCACCCGGTCAGCGTGTGCAATCGATCTTTTATCCCGCTGCGGCGGGCCGCTCCGCTGGCGGTGGGAGGCCATGAGCGAACTGCTCCAGGCGCAATCGCTGTTCAAGTCGTACCGGCGGCGCGTCGTGGTGCGCGATGTCTCGGTACAGGTGGCCACTGGCGAAGTGGTGGGGCTGCTCGGCCCCAACGGGGCAGGCAAGACCACGACCTTTTACATGATGGTCGGGCTGGTGCGTCCCGATCGCGGTCATATTTTTTTGCAGCAGCGCGATATTTCCGCGCTGCCCATGCATGAACGCGCCCGTATGGGTCTGGGTTATCTCCCTCAGGAGCCCTCCGTTTTCCGCCAGATGAGCGCCGCCGATAATGTCCTTGCGGTGCTGGAAACTCTGCCCCTGAGCCCGGTCGAGCGGCAGGAGCGTCAGGAACAACTGCTCAGTGAGTTACATCTTCATGCATTGCGTGACACGAAGGGACACAGCCTTTCGGGTGGTGAGCGGCGGCGTGTGGAAATTGCGCGAGCGCTGGCCATGAGTCCGCGTTTCATCCTGCTGGATGAACCATTTGCTGGTATCGATCCTATTTCTGTGCTGGAAATTCAACGCCTGATTCGGGACCTCTGCGCGCGTGGCATCGGGGTTCTGATAACCGATCATAATGTGCGCGAGACGTTAGGCATTTGCGAGCGCGCCTATATACTGCATGATGGTAAAGTGCTGACGGCGGGCAGCCCGCAGGAAATCGTTAATGATCCCATGGTGCGGCAGGTTTACCTGGGAGATCAGTTTCAAATCTGATTTTGGGATATTATGAAACAAGGCTTAGAACTCAAGCTCGGCCAGCATCTGGCCATGACGCCGCAACTGCAACAGGCGATTCGTCTGCTGCAGTTGTCTACGGTCGATCTGCAGCAAGAGATCCAAGGCATGCTGGAGAGCAACCCGCTGCTTGATGAAGAAACAGGAGACGAAGGCGGTGGCGGGCCGACCCCGGAGACCGTTGAACTTCCTTCCGAAGAGCGCCAGTTGGATCTGGCGGCTGACAATATCCTGCCTGACGAGTTGCCGGTAGACAGCCAGTGGGACGACATCTTCGACATGGGAACCTCGGGCTCCGGCAATGGTTCCGACGAGGAACTGCCGGATTTTGAATCGCGCAACAGCCGCACCCAGAGCCTGCAGGACTACCTCCGCTGGCAGGCCGACATGACGCACTTCACTGCTGACGAACGCAACATGGCGGAGTTGATCATCGACGCCATTGATGAGCGTGGTTATCTGGCAGACAGCCTGGAAGACCTCGCCGTCAATATGCATGTGCGGGAGGATGCGCTGCTGGCCGTGCTGCTCCGGGTGCAGGACTTCGACCCGCCGGGTGTTGGCGCGCGCGATCTCAGCGAGTGCCTCCTGCTGCAACTGAAGCAGATGGTGGAAAAAGATGACCCGCACGTGTTGCTGGCCCAGCGGATCGTGAAGGACCATCTGCAGGCTTTGGGCCGTCATGATTACCCGCGTTTGTGCGCGGTGCTGGGCGTGGATGAAGCGGCATTGCGTGCGGCGATGGCGCTGATTTCCGCACTGAATCCCAAGCCCGGTGAAGATGTGGGCACCGAGAGCACCGAGTATGTGATCCCCGATGTGATCGTGCGCTGGACCGGCACCCGCCTGCGCACCGATCTGAACCCCGAGGCCATGCCTAAATTACGCATCAATCGTCACTATGCCGACATGGCGGGTGGGAAAGACGCGGCGCATAAATACATCCAGGATCAGCTGAATGAAGCGCGCTGGTTTATCAAAAGCCTGCAAAGCCGCCAAGACACCATATTGAAGGTGGCGCGCGCCATTGTCGAACGGCAGAAGGATTTTTTTGCCAACGGGCCTGAATCCATGCGGCCCATGGTTTTGCGTCATATCGCCGACGCGGTGGAAATGCATGAGTCTACGGTGTCGCGGGTCACCAACCAGAAATACATGATTACACCCCGCGGCCTCTATGAGTTCAAATATTTTTTTTCCAGTCATGTTGGTACCGACAGCGGGGGCTCTGCGTCGGCCACCGCGATTCGCGCGTTGCTCATCAAGATGACGCAGGCGGAAGACGCACAACACCCCCTGAGCGATGCGGAAATTGCCCGGGTACTGGCCGATCAGGGCATTCAGATTGCGCGGCGAACGGTGGCCAAGTACCGCGAAGCGGCCAATGTCCCTCCGGCGAGCCAGCGCCGTCGTTTATGAGGGCGTGGGGCCAGGGTTTTTTGCCGGCGCCGTTGGCGCTACACTGAAGCCGGGCCGCACCGTGGGATGCGGGTGCGTATTATCACTTGGATAGGAGAACGCCATGCAGATTACCATTACCGGGCAGCACCTGGATTTGACGGATTCCATCAAAAACTATGCCGATGAAAAGATCGGGCGCCTCGGTCGTTACTTCGATCATGTCAGCAACGCTCAGGTGGTGCTGAAGCACCTCCCCCACGAAAAACTGAGCAATATCGTGGATATTACGGTCAATGCTCCGGGGCACGTCTTCTATGCGGAGGTACATGATGCCGATATGTACACGGCCATAGACCTGGTGGCCGACAAGCTGGAGGCGCAGGTGCGCAGTTACAAGGAAAAACTGCAGGATCGTCGTAATGACCAACCCGCCGGTTTGGCGGCCATTGTTGAAGCCGACTGAGCCGTCATGACGACTCTGCCTCTTGCTCCGGCAAATATTTGTATGGATCCGCCCGTGGCTGATGCCGGTGATGTGCTGCGGACGCTGGCGGGAATCCTGGCAGGGTCTACCGGGTTATCGGCCGAAATGATTGCCGTAGCCCTGCAGAACCGCGAAGCGCAGGGTTCGACCGGTATCGGGCACGGCGTGGCTTTGCCCCATGCACGTCTAGAGGGCGTGCAGCAGACAGCCATCGCCGCGTTGCGCACGGCGCAGGGTATCCCGTTCTCGGCGCCGGACGGGGTCGTCGTACATCTCTTTATCGCAGTGGTGGTGCCCAAAGCGGCCGCGACTGCACATCTGGAGACACTTTCCGCGCTGGCCGCCCGCCTCGCCGTGGACGACGTGCGCGAGGGGCTGCTGAACGCCCGGAATTCCGCAGAGTTTTTTCGCTTGTTGACCAATCCTGTGTAATTGGTACCACCAATCAGACTGCGGGCAGCCGTGAGTGCCAGGTAAGGCGGGGATATGGAACGACAAATCAGCCTGCGTCGGCTCTGCGAGGATCTGCGCGGCGAACTGCAATGGCAATGTCTGTGTCAACCGGGTGAAGATGATCACCTCGGCGGCGATCTGCTGGCGGAAGACGATGCGGGCGGGGCGGCACTGGTCGGGTTTTTCAATTTTATCCGACCCTACCCAGTACAGATCGCCGGGGATTGTGAGCTGGCCTATCTGCGCGCCCATCCGCAGGCCATGGAGCAGTTTTTGTCCCCCAAGCTGCGTCTGCTCATTATTTGTGAGGGCCAGACGCTGGAGGAGCACTTTCATAGCGATCTGAACGCCCGCCATATCGCGACGATGACGACGCCTGCGGCCGCCAAGGGGGTGCTGGCACGGGTGCAACACTACCTGCATCGGGAGTTGGCGCCCCGCCAGCAGGTGCATGGCGTGCTGGTCGATGTGCTCGGGGTCGGACTGCTTTTGCAGGGCGAGGTGGGAATTGGCAAGAGCGAGTTGGCGCTGGAACTGGTGAGCCGTGGTCATCGCCTGGTGGCCGACGATAGCGTGCTTTGTCTCCGAGAAGCCCCGAATATCCTGACGGGGCACTGTCCGGCGGCGCTGCAGAATTTCCTGGAAGTGCGTGGTTTGGGCATCGTCAATATTCGTGAGTTCTTCGGTGCCGCCGCCATTGTGCGCTCCAAACGTATTCGGCTGGTTGTCGAAATCCGGGATATGAGCGATACGGAAATGGCGAATATCGATCGTCTACAGGGTAAGGTGGATCACCTGGATATTCTTGGAATTCAGTTGCCGCGTTTGTGCCTGCCGGTTTCTGCGGTGCGCAATCTGGCGGTGCTGGTCGAAGCGGCGGCACGCAGTCAGTACGTGAAGGAGTCCGGCGGCGATATGCTGGCGGACTTCGAGGCGCAGGTACTACAGAGTGTCGGAGAAGAATGATGGCGGAGCAGGACTTTATCATCGTCAGCGGCCTGTCCGGTTCAGGAAAATCCACGGTTCTGCAGGCCCTGGAGGACCAAGGCTATTATTGCGTCGATAATCTGCCGGCCACCTTGCTGGTGGATTTCGGAGCCCAACTGGCGCGGCGAGACGCCAGTTCCATGCTCGCAGCGGTGAGTATCGACGTGCGTAACCGCGAGTTTCTCGCGGCTCTGCCACAAGCACTGGCTGATCTGCGCGAGCGTTACGCTCTGCGCCCGCGCATCCTTTTCCTGGAAGCGGATGAGGGTACGTTGCTACGCCGTTTCAGTGAAACCCGCCGTCGTCATCCTCTCACCGATGATCTCGCGACAGCCTTGGGCGAATCGCTGCTCACGGTGTTGCGGCGTGAACGCGAGATGGTCCAACCCCTTGCCGATGTCGCGGATAAACGCCTCGATACCTCCCAGATCAACACTCACCAGTTGCGTTTGCGGGTGCAGGCATGGAGTCTGGCGTCACGCCATTACAGCGGGCTGGTTTTGCTGTTGCAGTCTTTTGCCTTCAAGAAAGGCCTTCCTCTGGATTCCGATTTTGTTTTTGATCTGCGCGCGCTGCCCAATCCACATTACGATCCCGAACTCCGGGCCCTGACCGGTCGTGATGCACCGGTGCGGGATTTCCTGGAAAAATCTCCCGAAGTGGCCCGCTCCTTCGTCTCCTTGCGCACTTTCCTGCAGACGTGGCTGGCGCCTTTTGCACAGGAGCACCGTAACTATGTAACCGTTTCTCTGGGTTGTACCGGGGGACAGCACCGCAGCGTATATATGGTGGAGGCGTTGGCGCGACTGCTGGCCGGAGAAGGGCAGCGCGTCCTGATCCAGCATCGGGAACTGGGCATTACGGAGACGCTGACATGATTACCATCGTGCTCCTGACCCATGCCGGTATGGGCGAGGCCTTTGCAACCGCGCTTCGACACATTTTCGGTACCATGCCACCGGGGCTGGAGGTACTGGAAATCCTGTCTGATCAGCCGCCTGAGGAAGGTCGGCGACGCTTGTGGGGCTTGCTGGAGAAAATGCCCGAGGGCGATGCCATGCTGATTTTGAATGATCTTTACGGAGCCACTCCCGCCAACCTCATTCCGGCCATTCTCCCGGAAGATCGGGTGGCGGCCGTGAGCGGCCTTAATCTCGCCATGCTGCTGCGTGCCTTGTCACGGCGCAGTGAAGGTTTGGATGCCGCGCGCCAGGGCGCCCTGGAGGGTGGGGTCCGGGGTGTCGTCGATATCCTTGCGCGCCGGAATACACCAGAATTGCGGGAGGGCTGAGTGTCCATCTGCGGCAACGGCCTTGTGGTCCGGACCGGCGTCGCGCGCTATGCTTTCAGCGTAGCGCTTTGTTTTCGTTAACCGAGGGAAGGGAGGCGGGGGGCCTGTGACACTGCGAGTAGACTATCCTATTATCAATCGGCTCGGTCTGCATGCGCGGCCATCGGCTAAATTCGTCAGCCTTTCGGCACGTTGTCCCTGCGCGGTCTGGCTGGAGCGGGATGGCCAGAGAGTCAATGGTAAGAGCATCATGGGGCTGATGACCCTTGCCGCCGCACAGGGGACCATTCTGACCTTGGAAACCGATGGTGAGGGAGAACAGGCCTGTGCCGATGCCCTGCTTGCCCTCGCCGCGGATCGTTTTGGTGAAGAATCATGAGCTTTGAACTGGCGGGGGTTGGTGCCTCCGGAGGCATCGCCATCGGTACGGCGCTGGTGCTCGAGCCCACCACCCTCGATATTCCCGAGCACCTGTTGCTGCCTGAGGCCATAGAGCCGGAAATGTTGCGCCTCCGCGCCGCCCTGAGCAGCGCCCGGGACGAGTTGCTGGCGGTGCGCGACGCCATCCCGGGTGACGTCCCGCAGGACACCCGCCTTTTTATCGATGCGCATCTTCTGATGCTGGACGATCCCGCCCTGCGCGAACGACCCCTGCGCTCCATCCGAGATGAACATCGCAACGCCGCCTGGGCCATTCAACTGGAGCGAGAGCGGCTGCTGGAGATTTTTGACCGCATGGAAGATCCTTACCTGCGTGCCAAGCGGGAGGATATCATCCAGGTAACCAACCGGGTTTTACGCTATCTGATCGGCGTAAAGACACCCATCCTGCAGAGCGCCGAAGGGCGGATCATCATCGCGGAAGATCTGACGCCCGCCGATACGGTGTTGATGAAGAAAGACAAGGTGCTTGCCTGGGTAACCGACTTCGGTGCGGCAAACTCCCATTCCGCCATCCTTGCCCGCAGTCTTGGCCTGCCGGCGGTGGTGGGTACGCACTCGGCGACGCGCCTGCTGCGCAGTGGCGACGTGGTGATCGTCGATGGCGATCAGGGTATCCTGGTGGTTGCGCCGGACGCCCTGATTTTGCGGCAGTATCAGGCTTTGCAGGAACAGCGGCAGCGGCGCCGGCGGCTGCTGGAGGAGCAGCGCGACCTGCCCGCCATAACCGCGGACGGGGTGTTCATCCATCTGCGCGCCAATATCGAGTTACCGGATGATACGGATATGGTGCGGCGCATCAACGCGGATGGTGTGGGCCTTTACCGCAGCGAGTTTCTCTTCATGAATCGTCCGGACATCCCGAATGAGGAGGAGCAGTTCCTTGCCTTTGCCCGGGTAGTCGAACAGATGGAAGGTGCGCCGGTGACCATCCGCTCTCTCGACATCGGTGCCGACAAGGGGCTGCGTAGTGACGATGCGGGAGTCCACGCCGCGCTCAATCCGGCTCTGGGCTTGCGCGGACTGCGGTTTTGTCTGCGGCGCCCGGAATGGTTTCGCCCGCATCTGCGCGCCATTCTTCGCGCCTCGGCGCTGGGACCGGTGCGGCTCATGCTGCCCATGCTCAGCAGCATGGGACAATTGCTGCAGACCCGGGCGCTGGTCAGCGAGTTGCAGGCCGAATTGCGCACCGAAGGGCACGCCTGTGATGAGGAGATGCCGCTGGGTATCATGGTGGAGGTGCCGGCGGTGGCGATGGCTGCGCACTATTTTGCCGGGCAGGCCGATTTTTTTTCCATCGGCACCAATGATCTGATTCAGTACGCGTTGGCAGTGGATCGCGGCGATGACGACGTCAACGATCTTTTCGACCCGTTGCACGCTGGTGTGCTGGCGATGATTCAGTACACCATCGCCGCCGGTCACGCCCGGGGTATCCCCGTAGCGATGTGTGGTGAAATGGCGGCAAACCCTGCCTTTACCGTATTGCTGCTGGGTTTGGGCTTGCGAGAATTCAGCATGTATCCCGGCGCCATTCCCGAAGTCAAGGAGGTGATCCGACAGACGACCATCGCGGATGCCGAAGTCCTGGCCGCACGCGCGCTTTCCGGGGAATGGCCGGTGTCGATGGGGGCAAGACATAGCTAGGCCGACCCTGCACCGGAGGATGACGGCGGTTTTCATTCTGCTGATGCTCGTCGTCCTGGGTGGGGTGCTTTTCTGGTTCGCGGGTGGTCCGCGCTACGCTGTCGAGGAGTTTTTGGCGGGGCGCCTGCAGCAACCGGTGTCTCTTGCCGCCAATCCTGGATGGCATTGGGGAAAGCAGGAACTGCGGATCACGTTGCCGGGCCTGCGCCTTGGCCCGGCGGATCGCCCCCTGTTCAGCGCAAGCCGGATCACCGTTGCGTTGCCCTGGCGTGCCCTCCTGCACGGGCGGGTGCAATTGCAGCGGATCGAGTTGGATACACCCGTATTGGACGCGCCTTGGAACGGCGCCGCCAAGGCGAGCGGCGCCGCGTTCTCCCTGCCGGGCAGGATGGTGGTGCGCGATGGCACGCTACGCTGGTCCGGTGTAGCGGGACATACCCTGTCTTTGACCGCTGTGCATGGCCAGGTACTGGCAGACGGGCCCAGCCGGTTGGTCGGTGACTGGCACTGGCGCGATAAAGCGGGACGCTGGCATTTTGCGGCCGGGATGACGTCCGCACCGACGTTGCAGGCGCGCCGCATTTCTTTGCGCGTGGGTACAGCCCGTGATCCAACGCTGTTACAGGTGGGCATTCCGATATTCCAGAGCGTCTCGGGCGAGCTGGTTCTGCCGACGTTGCGCGCCCGCTGGCAGGAGCAGAAGCAAGGCGGGGCGCGGCTGGATGTGCAGGCGTTGCATCTGAATATGGCGCAAGGCCGGCTCGCGGTGCAGCAAGGTGCGCTGACCGTGGGGAATGACCTGGCGCTCCAGGTCCGCGCGGTGGCCCTTGACTGGAAGAAGTTGCAGGGCCACCTGGCCTATCAGGTGGCCATCCGGCGCTTGTCCCGGATGGCCACGCGCTGCGGGCTGTCCCTGCCGAAGTTGACAGATCCTGGTGCGTTGCAGCGATTGACGTCGAGCGGCACCATCCGGCTGGATAACCCCCACTTTCAGTGGACCGTCGCCCAGGGCGATCTGGACAGCAGCACCTGGACGGGCACGATATCCGGAACCTGGAAACCGCTGGCGATTCAGATCAACCTGAGCGTGGCGCAACTCAATCTGGGTCATTACCTGCCCGCTCCCCGGCCGGGCAAGGCAGCGATCTTGCCGGCGTTGCCGCAACAGTGGCCGGTAACCGGCGAAGTCCGCATCGCCCAACTGCGCTGGGGAAAGTTCAGCGCCCAAAATCTGGTCATCCGCAGTGCCGCCTCGGCGGCGCAGCCGTGATCCCTATCGCGGAACCCCTGCTGGCCTGGTACACCCGCCACGGACGCCATGATCTGCCATGGCGCCAGACCCGCGACCCCTATCCTCTCTGGCTCGCAGAAATCATGCTCCAGCAAACCCGGGTGGAGAGCGTCAAACCCTATTACACCCGCTTTCTGCAGACCTTGCCTGCCTGGCGGGCATTGGCCGCGGCGCCCCAGGATCAGGTGCTCGCGCTGTGGAGCGGGCTGGGATATTACACCCGTGCCCGCAACGCCCAGCGCGCCGCACAAGTGGTGATGGCCAGCTTTGCCGGCCACTTTCCCGACTCACTGGAAAAGGCCGTCACCCTGCCGGGGGTGGGGCGTAGCACCGCGGCGGCGGTGCTGGCCAGCGCCTATGGACAAAGACAGGCGATCCTCGACGCCAATGCCCGGCGCGTGCTCATCCGTAGCCATGCCATAGATGCCGATCCGAAGGCCACCGCGACTCAGCAGTGGCTCTGGACACTGGCCAGCGCCCTTACTCCCGAGGATGCCCATGGCTACAATCAGGCCATTCAGGACCTCGGCGCCATGATCTGCACCCCCCGCCAGCCGCGCTGCCCGGATTGCCCTTTGGCTAGCCGCTGCAAGGCCCATGCCCAAGGGCGCAGTCATGCCCTGCCCGTGACGGCTCACAAGCCTCCAAAACCACAGCGCCATACCTTCTTTCTCCTGGCCGCAGATCCGGAAGGACGGATTTTGCTGGAAAAACGGCCGGATTCGGGTATCTGGGGCGGGCTCTGGTGCCTACCGCAGGCGGCGCCCGATGGCGGCGAATTTTCCATCCTTTGTAAGGATACCCTTCCTCCGCTGGAAGACACCCCCGCCGTACGACAATTTTTGCAAGAGGCATGGTCGCGTCGTTTGCGGCTGGATCTCCAGTTGCTGGCGCTGGCGGAAGAACAGCAACATGTTTTTACCCACTTCCAGTTACGTTTTCGCTGTGCGCATGCGCGCGTTCTGGATAGCGCTGTTGCGGATTCGGCCGCCACTCTGCGCTGGTATCACCCCGCAGACGCCCTGACACAAGGTTTGCCAACACCCATTCGGCGGATTCTACGGAATCTCGGCGGAGGTCGCTGATACGCGAATTCCAGGATCCGCTACCCGCCCAGAAGGTAACCAGCGAATGATTTCACCCCCCAAACACTCTACCCCCAGAGAAGTGTTCTGGGCAGAATGCCCAATGGAACAGGTATCCGCACTGGTCTGAGTGCGCCAGATGAAGCCATCCGTGAGACTTTCCGGGGTGCCCATTTGCCGGTACACAGACGGCATGATGGGGACATGATCGCCATACCAAGCCAATATTCCTTCGCGCGGTCCACGGCCCAAGGTATCCCGAATCATCCCGGCCATGTGGTCGGCGTTCATCAGATGGCGCATATAGACCGTGAGATCCCGGCACGAATCGGGGATACCCGTGGCGTAGAACAAGTCCTCATCACCTTCACGTGGCGACTCCAGATGCAAGGGGCCGTGATTCTCCATGGTTATGCCAGGGTTACGGCAAAATTAAGCCTATCTCTATGATTGGTTAAATATATTGCCATATTTCCATGCTATTTACGATGGCAAGCGTTGAATCATCCATGTAGTCATCAGGTTGTAGCAAACCCGAACTGCCTGGGAGGATGGGGAATGAATGGGTTATGGAAGACTTTGTCGGGGCTCCCTGTGATACCCATGTGTTCCATTTCTTTACGCGTTCGCCTATAAAAATGGGTTGACGATATGCAGGCGCCCCTCAAGAATCTGTCCATGATGCATATCCTCCGTGTATAACGTGACGCAATGAGCCAGGAGCGCTGAAGCCACGATCATGGCATCCCAGATGTTGTACTGATAGCGCTCTGCGATCTGGATGCCCTGAATATGCGTGTCCAGGGTAACCGATGTGATTTCACAGAGGCGATAGAGAGGCGTTAGCACCTCCCGGACTTCTGGTAAGGGCATCGCCATCTTACGCCGGGCGACAGAAGCAAACTCGTTCAGCACCTGGGCGCTAATGATGCCCCCCTGCACGATGACACTTTCTGCTTTATCTGCCTTGACGGTGTCCTCGGAGAGCAGATACAGCAACACGTTTGTGTCGAAGAATGCTTTATCACTCGTCATGGGCTTCCAGTCGGTCAAATCGGAAGTCCGCTGGGAGCCTGCCACGATAACGCCTTAATCGAGCGAGCAGTTCAGCATTTTGCGGTGTGCGCTGAATCTGGAATTGCTTTTCGCCCAGTATCTCAATCTCGATGTTGTCGCCATCTTTGAGTCCCAAGGCTTCAACAACGGTAGCCGGAAGACGAACGGCGAGGCTATTCCCCCACTTGGATACTTGCATCCCGACCTCCTGATAAGGTAACGAATGATAAACACTACTGGTATTGTATATCATCGGACGGGCGAGTGTGCAAGGCGCGGTGAATCGGAATTATAAAATGTTGCGCTCCACCACGACCTCGGAATAGGGGTCTCCCATAGCCACACAACGCGTTTGTCTGGCCCAGAATCCGGCTTTGGAACGGTTCACCTGATAGTAAAACTCCAAAGTGAGATCCGGCTTTGTGGTAATGTCTGCCGTATAGAGCAGGTTCATCAGAGAGGAGCCAATGCCCGTCATCAGATAATCAATGGGGTGGTCTGATTGCCCAAAAGCACGCAGATGTCCGAGAGACTCATAGGGATACCAGGAACGCAGTATCAGGCGTTCATTAGGAATGATTTCCTGAATGCGCCATACGCCCCAACCGAGCGCATTGATGCAGGCAATGATGCCGGATAACCAGTCTTCACGGCATTGCAGTTGAGGCACAATCAACTGGTACCAAGGATCCGAGCGCATGATGCCGCCCATGGTGTTGAACCCGCATATATGGCCCGCTTCAATCAACAGGGTTCTGGCGAGTGCCTGGCCCTGAAGATGCTCGAATTTCTCCTTATAATAAAACAGGGTCGGGTATTCGTACCACAGCATCTCCCCCAAATAGCGATGCGTGTTGAGCGCTTCCTGAAGAGCACGTTCAAAGCGAAAAGACACCAGATTGTAGTAGTCCGCGTAGTGCCGCGTCAGATAGACACCAAAAGCAGGAATCAATCCGTCGGGATCCCCGGTCAATGGCAGGGTGCCTACCGCAGTCATAATGGCGTCTTCATCTATATGCAGACCGATATGTCGCGGGGGAACCTGATCGGCACCCTGAGGCAGAACTGCCTGGGGGATATCCGGCACGTCCAAGGGAAATGGATCTCCACTGTTGCGAAGATGCAGATGAAATCGGGTTGTCTCTGCTCCCTTTGAGAGGGCAGTTTCACCGATTTTACCCCCATAAGGTTGTCCATAAATGGCCGATAGGGCACCTATGGCATAACCAAGATCAAAGTGCTCGCCAGGCCAGCGCCGCTTACCATAATTCAGGCGCAGTGCCGCCCCATAGTGGGAGTGATTTTCGATGAGGACAAACTCTGGTTCGGCGGAATGGGGCAGCGCGCCCAATGGTAGATCTCCAAATCCGCAAAAGCGATATATGGATTCTGCATACTTGAGGCGTTCTGCAACGGACCATTCTGGGTGTTCCCGAAAGGCCGTCCGAAGTTGTCGGAAGCTGACTTCGGTAGCAGAGTCTACCAGAATTGGTTCGCGGTCTATGTAATGGCAGTCTTCGATCACCAATTGAAGAAAGCGATTGTAGTGGTTGCAGTGAAAGATGACTGGCTCACGCGATATGGTCATGATGCCGGTGCGGGATGAGGCTTCTGGGTGGATCATTTCTTCCGCTCGCTTCCATTTATCAAGATATCAGGCATAAGGCATCATGTGTCTCATGTTCGTGTTGCCAAAATGGTGCCATCATATCTGGCTTCTTCGGCGATTTCCACGGGCGACATGAGCGTATCTAACGCGTCCCACCATACCATTCCATTCCGCTCGGTACCGTGGTGTTAGCTAGTGGCCATCAACATCGAAGCCTATGAGTAATCGTGCCTGGCGACATCCACCTGTTCGCCATGTATTGACAACAGCTATACGCCGCGCTACGGTTTGTATATCTGTTGTGTTTCATGAGGAGCCTGCCATGCGCGCTGCCGCCATCAATTTACGTGCCTTGCCGGAGCAACGTGATCTCATTGACCACGCCGCCAGCCTGCTGGGCAAAAACCGTTCCGATTTCATGCTGGAAGCCGCCTGCGAGCGTGCGCAATCGGTGCTGCTCGATCAGGTGTTCTTTGGGCTGGATGCGGAAAAATTCCAGCAGTTCATCGCCATGCTCGACGCGCCGCCAGGTGCCAATGTAGGGCTTGAGCGGTTGATGGCGGTCAAGGCGCCGTGGGAAAGTAATCAAGCATGAGCTTGAAGCTATCCGCGCCGCAGCCACTTGAGGCGACGCATCTGTTGAGCGACTTTGAATGCGGAGAGCCTGCTCTGGATAAGTGGCTCCAACGTCGGGCGATGAGCAACCAGCTCACTGGCGCCAGCAGGAGTTTTGTGGTTGTTGATGAAGAAAATCGTGTGCGTGGCTTCTACTCCATGTCAGCTGGTGCGGTCTCTCATCAACTGGCGACCGGCTCGGTTCGTCGCAATATGCCCGATCCGGTTCCCGTCATGGTGCTTGGCAGGCTGGCGGTGGATCGACGGGCACAAGGCATCAAGCTGGGGGCAGCCATGCTGCAAGACGCGGTGAATCGGACCATCACCATATCGCAGAACACCGGAGTTCGCGCTTTGCTGGTTCATGCGCTCCACGAACGCGCCAAACAGTTCTATGAGCACTACGGCTTTCAGGAGTCACCACAACATCCGATGACGTTGATGCTGCGCCTGAGTACTGTCAAAGCTTGATCCTCCTTAGTGGATTTCATGTTGCCAACTGCTCCAACCCTGAAGGGCCCTCTACCAGAAGAGCCGCATATTGGACTTGCAATTCTCCTCCATGGCGCTAAGATATATCTAAAGTTGATATATCGTTATTAAGGCGGTTCAATGAAATCATCCAATTCTTCATCAGGAAAGTGCCTCGGACGTTGCCACGGGGCCGGATCAGGTCGGCAAGTCCGCCGTGGACCACGGATGTTTGACCCCGGCATGCTGCGTTACATCGTGCTACAGCATATTGCGGAGCAATCGCGTCACGGATACGAGCTGATCAAACTGCTGCAGAAACAGTCCGGCGGACTCTATAGCCCGAGCCCTGGGATGATCTATCCGATGCTCGCGATGCTTGAGGACCTGGGCCAGGTCTCCGCAGTCTCTGAAGGGAACAAGAAGCTCTATGCGATCACCAGGCAAGGGCAAGAGTTCCTCGACCAGAACCGAGCCATGGTTGCGGCAATCGAGAAACAGATCGCGGTCCGATGCAGTGACGGCGCGCAACAGGTGCGCGAACGCCTCCATTTGTTGCGTGAGGCTGTCTGCAACCGAGTACGAGAACACCAATTATTGCCGGATCAGATCCGGCAGATCGAGGATGTCCTGGACAAGGCCCTCACGGAGATTCAGGCCCTCTGAGCCAGGCCTGAGATCATGTTGATAAGGAGTAGAGTGATGAACGAAAAGAATCAATTCTGTTCGCGGCGCGGCGCATCGAGTTCCGGTGACGGCCGACTGAGGTCTGGCGGCGGTGGGAATGGCTGCGGCATGGGAGGCAACCGGGGTATGGGTCAAGGAAGTGGATTCGGAGGCAACCGGAATATGGGTCAGGGAGGATTCAATCCTGCGGCCAGTGCGATGCCCGGCGCAGACTTTGCCGATACCAACCGCACCGCGCACCGCGCTGCCCACGTCGCGCAGATCCGCGCCGATATCGCCGCCACCCCGCGTGGCGTGCTTAGTGCCGAGGAGCGCGATGACTTGCTGCTGATGCGCGAGGAGGAAAAAATTGCCCGCGACGTCTATATCCGGATGTATGCACGGTGGGGTATTCGGCCATTCGACAACATCAGTGGCTCCGAGCAGGCGCACATGGACGCGATACTCGCTTTGCTCGAACATTACGGCGAACGGGATCCGGTGCAGGGGATGGCGATCGGGCAATTCCACCGTGCCGATATGCAGGCATTGTACGATGGCCTGATTGAGCAGGGGCTGCGGAGCCAGACGGAAGCGATTCGCGTCGGGCTGCTGATTGAGGAACTCGACATTGCCGACCTGCAGAAAACCGCCCGCCGTACCAATAAACCAGAAATCCGCGCGGTCTACGCGGAATTGGAGCGTGGGTCACGCAATCACCTGCGGGCATTTTATCGGTGGAAACAGATGCTTGGTGTCGACTATGCCCCGCAGCATCTGCCTACAGCCGAATTCGAGCGTACCGGCTTGTCGGCGCATGAAATGTGCGCGTGATTCCTTGTGGGTATATAGGGTAGCATCATGTCATCCACCCCGGAATCATTGAGGAATTAGCGTCATGTCACGAATGGTACAGTGCGTAAAACTCGGCCATGAGGCCGAAGGTCTGGATCGTCCGCCTTATCCTGGCGCCCTTGGCGCGCGAATTTATCAGGAGGTCTCCAAGGAGGCCTGGCAGGGCTGGCTGAAACATCAAACCATGCTCATCAACGAATACCGCCTTTCTCCCATCGATCCCAAATCGCGGACATTTCTGGAAAAACAGATGGATGCCTATTTCTTTGGCGATGGTGCCCAATCGCCGGAAGGCTACGTGCCGCCGGCACCATAGGACCCCGGAAGAGCGCCTCCGCGGCGCGCCGCAATGCATGTCGGCCTCTGACGTCGTTGTCGGACGACAGGAGCAGGGCGCGCCGGAGCATCTTATTATTACAAAATCGTCATAAAATCGTCAGATTCTGTCGCCTGAAGGTGACGTAATATTGCCTTTGCCATACTCCGCTTCCCCCTGCTTTGGCTGGTCTGGGAGGGGCAGATCGTGGCGCTTTGGCGATGCGATACAATAACAACCTATTGTATATATTAACCATGCTATCTCAGCGCAGGGTGGCGGCCCGATACTCTCGGGTGCCGGGCAGGATATTCCCGGCGGCAAGCGCGTCGGATATAAGCGACTCCTGAATTACCAATGGTGGGGAAACATTAAAATAATAACAATGAAAAACATGCACATAAATATATGGCATGACTTTTGCCTATGCCTGGTTGCTGTCGAAAAACGGCACCGCTGAATGCGGGAACTGGAACCACCTTTTGAGGAGAGATTACCCATGAAGAAGATTATTGCCCTGACGGCTGCCCTGTCCTTCCTGACCGCCACTGCAGCTTTTGCCACCGAAGTCCCTGCCGCTGCCGCAAAGGCCCCGGAAAAGACCGTGGAGCATAAAGCCCCTGAGCATAAGGCCCCTGCGCATAAGGTTGTGGAAAAGAAGGCGGCGCACAAGAAGATCGTAAAGAAGGCTCCTGAGCATAAAGTGATGGAGAAGAAGGCTGTGGCGAAGAAGCCTGCGGCCTGAGGATGAATCGGGTTGCGCCTCTGTGCGTGACTTGTTGAGTTCTGATGTTCAAACCTGGGGGGTGAAACCCCCAGGTTTTTTTATCAGGGGTCGGTTGCTCCCCTGACGCAGCGGGTGGCGTCCGGGTGTCTTGAAGTCCTTGCACTTTCCAGCCCACGATTCTACGCTGAGGCTCTTCATTTTCTCTGCCGGAGCTTGCAGGTCCATGGCATTACGCCCGAGTTCCATCTCCAAACTCATCGTCATCGGTTTTGGCCTGGCCATTGTGCCGCTGGTGCTGGTTATCGTCAGTGTAACCTTTTCCATTGCGCACTTTGCCGAACAGGGACAGGTGAGCATCTTGCGCGCGGTAGCCATGAGTGATGCAGCCAACCGGATGAATAACGCGGTGCGATCCATGGAGCGCTATGGTCTGCAGTATACGGTCCTGCAGGATCAGGCGCTGCTGGTGCTCTATGATCAGAGTTTTGCGGAGTACAAAAAAGCCAGCACCCAGTTTGCCGCCGCGGGGCCTTCTCCCGTCGATCGTCAGCATCTTGAACGGCTGGCGGCGCATCTGACCCGCGCGCGGCAACTATTGCCGCTGGTATCCCTGGGGGGCAACCGCAGTGCGCTGGAAAGCGACTTCAGCCTTGCCACCGGTGAGGCACAACATCTCCAAAGTGACGTGAATGAGGGGATCAGCACCGAAGTGGCCAAACTGGGTACCCGGGCGCTGGCCATCAAGCGTTTGACCATTGCGGAAGTATTGCTGGTGCTGCCACTCTCCATTGCCGTCGCCATCCTGTTTATCGTGCTGATCACCCGCCCCATCCGGCATCTCGATCAGGCGGTTTCCGGCCTGGGTGATGGCGATCTGGAAACGCCCATAGCCGTGCAGGGGCCGCGGGATATTGCCAGCCTGGGTGACCGTCTGGAGTGGCTGCGTAACCGGCTCAACGCATTGGAAGCCGCCAAGCTGCATTTCCTGCGGCAACTTTCCCATGAACTGAAGACGCCGCTGACGGCCATTCGCGAAGGCGCGGAGTTGCTCCAGGAGGATCTGGGACATGAATTGGGTGCCGAGCAGCAGGAGATCGTGCATATCGTCCGCGATAACAGCTTGCGTTTGCAGCGCCTGATCGAAGACCTGCTGCGTTTTAGCCTGGCCGAGGGGCCGGTGGGGGCGGGCATGGTGCAGGAAATCTCCCTGACGGTGGTCGTGGAGGATCTGTTGTTGAGCTATAAGCCGAGTCTGCGTAGCAAATCCCTGCACCTGGTCGCGGATCTCGCGGAGGTGCGGGTGCGTGGCCATGAAGATCGCCTGCGGACCATTTGCGATAATCTGCTGTCAAATGCCGTGAAATTCTCGCCGCAAAACGCTACCATACGGGTGCATTTGCAGGTACAGGACGAACAGGCGGTTCTCGATGTTCAGGATGAGGGGCCCGGTGTGGCGCCCCAAGAGCGCGAAAAGATTTTTGATATTCTCTACCGGGGCGAAGCCTCCGATGCGGGAAAGATCGAGGGCAGCGGGTTGGGACTGGCCATCGCCAGAGAATATGTACTGAGTTACGGGGGAAGTCTTGAATTGCTGGATAAAGAAACGCCGGGGGCTTGGTTCCAGTTGCGCCTGCCCCTCACCGATCATGTCGCTCCCCATGGTGTTCATCGTGCTGACCCTGGCGGGTTGCGCGGCCACACCGTTGCCGTCCCCGCCCAATACAGTGACTCTCAAGCCCGGTGAACAGGTGGTGCAGACCAGCACCCTGATGGCTTTGCGGGCTCAGATCGCAGCGCTGGAAAAGGTTGCTCCGGTGACGGCGGCTTGTGTTTCCGAAAAGGCGGAGGTGGCGAGTCTGACCAGCCAACTGGCCGATGCCAGGGCGGGTGATCCCGGCTACCAGAAGCTGGAGACGCGGGTCAACGAACTGCAAAGCCGCCTCACGCAGTCCCAGCAGCGCGAGACGGATTTGCGCAAGAAGCTGAACGAGCTGGTGCAGATCGAAAAAAACGCACGTTTACCTCAGGGGCACTGAACCGAAATGGAAAAGGGCAGAATCTTACTGGTGGATGATGACGCCGATCTCCTGCGTCTGTTGTCCCTGCGCATGAAGGCGGCCGGCTATGTGGTCAGTACCGCGGCCAGCGGTAGCGAAGCGTTGTCGGTACTGGCGATGGAACATCCGTCCCTGGTCATCACCGATCTCAAGATGGATGAGATGGACGGTATGGCACTGCTGGACGCCATTCGCCGCGACTACCCGACGTTGCCCGTCATCATCCTTACCGCCCACGGTTCCATCCCCGATGCCCTGCTGGCGGCCGACCAGGGTGTCTTTGCCTTCCTCACCAAGCCCTTTGATGGCAAGGACCTGATGGCGCAGGTGGAGCGCGCCTTCAACCTGACGGCGGCGGTTCCCCCTTCTTCGGGCAAGAAGGGCCGGGACTCCAGTTGGGACCGTATCCTGACCCGCAGCCCCAAAATGCAGACGGTGCTGGATCAGGCGCGTCTGGTGGCGGCATCCGATGCCAGCGTCTTCATTCATGGCGCCAGTGGTACCGGTAAGGAACTGCTGGCCCAGGCCATCCATCAGGCGAGTCCGCGCCGTAGCCACGCTTTTATTGCCGTCAACTGCGCGGCCTTTCCCGAACAACTGCTGGAGTCGGAACTCTTCGGGCACAAAAAGGGCGCCTTCACCGGAGCGGCCAGCAGTCATCAGGGCCTGTTCCAGGCGGCGGAGGGCGGCACGCTTTTTCTGGACGAAATTGGCGACATGCCTCTCCCGTTACAGGTCAAACTGCTGCGAGCCCTGCAAGAACGGGTGATTCGTCCGGTCGGCGCCACCGAGAGCATTGCCGTCGACGTGCGGATCATCTCCGCCAGTCACCGGGATCTGGAGCAGGAGATGGCTGCCCGGCGTTTCCGGGATGATCTCTACTATCGCCTTTGCGTGGTGACCCTGGAACTCCCCGCCCTGGCTGAGCGCCCGGAGGATATCCCGCTGCTGGCCGAGTTTTTCCTGCGAGATGCGGCGGCCAAGAATCGCAAAGACGTTCGCGGGATCGCGCCGGAGGCCATGGAACTGCTGGTGTCGGCGCCCTGGCCGGGCAATGTCCGGCAACTCGCCAACGTCATTGAACAGGCGGTGGTGCTGTCCACTACCCCGCGAATCGGGGCACCCCTTATCCGTCATGCCTTGCGAGACCGGGAAGGGGAGGTCATGCCGCTGGCCGATGCCAAGGGCCGTTTCGAGATGAATTATCTGATCCAGATCATGCGCATGACCCGCGGCAACGTGAGTCAGGCCGCACAACTCGCACAGCGCAACCGCACCGAGTTTTATCGCCTTCTGCACCGCTACCACCTCGATCCCGCCGCCTTCAAGGAAACCGGTGGTGAAGCGGAAGAGGACGAGTAAGGGCGGGAGCCTTGCCTGCGGGAAGGTGTCTGTCCACAGGGAAGAGCGCGGGTGCCGAACCGGTTACATCAGGATGATGTCGTACTGCTCCTGGGTATAGGTCGCCTCCGCCTGCACCTTGATGGGGCGGCCGATAAATTCCTCCAGCGCCGCCAGACTGGTGCTTTCTTCGTCCAACAGCTTCTCCATGACCTGCGGTGAAGCCAGAACCACAAAGCGTTCGGCGGGGTAGGCGCGGGTTTCGCGGACGATCTCGCGGAGGATTTCGTAGCAGATGGTTTCGGCGGTTTTCATGAAGCCGCGGCCGTGGCAATAGGGGCAGGGCTCGCAGAGGGTCTGACGGAGACTTTCGCGGGTGCGTTTACGGGTCATCTCCACCAGGCCGAGCGAGGATATCTGGGTGATATTGCAGCGAGTGCGGTCACTCTGGATGCTTTTTTCCAGTGCGCGCTGGACCCGGCGTTTATGTTCTTCGTCCTCCATGTCGATGAAGTCGATGATGATCATGCCGCCGATATTGCGCAGGCGCATCTGCCGGGCGATGGCGGCGGCGGCCTCCAGATTGGTCTTGAAGATGGTCTCTTCCTGATTGCGCCGCCCCACGAAGCCGCCGGTATTGACGTCCACCGTGGTCAGGGCCTCCGTCTGGTCGATGATGAGGTAGGCGCCGGACTTGAGGGTGACCCGGCTTTGCAGGGCGCGCTCTATCTCGTCCTCGACGTTGTAGAGATCGAAGAGCGGACGCTCGCCGCTGTAGTGTTCAATGCGATCGGCCACTTCCGGGATAACGCCCTGACAGAAGGTCAGAGCGGCATCCACCGTTTCCCGTGAATCGATGCGCACCCGCTGGATATTGTCGGACATTACATCGCGCATCATGCGCAAGGCCAGATTGAGGTCGCTGTGAATCTGGCTGGGCGCCGGGCTGCGCTCCAGCCGGGCGCGGATGGAGTCCCACAGGCGCCGGAGAAAATCGATATCTCCGGCGAAGTCGGTTTCCGCCACGCCTTCCGCGAGGGTGCGGATGATATAGCCACCGCCCTCTTCGGGGGGGATCGCGGATTTGAGCTGCTCCTTGAGCCGCATCCGTTCTTCCGGTGATTCGATACGGGTGGAGACGCCGATGCGTGGCACGAAGGGCATGTATACCAGATAACGTCCCGGCAGGGTGATGCGGGTGGAGAGTCGCGCGCCTTTGCTGCCGAGGGGGTCCTTGATGACTTGCACCAGCACTTCCTGTCCTTCGCGGAGCAGGGTGCAGACGTTGCGGACCTCGTGGTGCCCGGCACGGGGCTCGATATCGGTTTCGCCCTGGATCTCCTCGCTGTCGTCCTGAATATCCGCAGCGTGGAGGAAGGCGGTACGTTCCAGACCCACATCGACGAACGCAGCCTGCATGCCGGGCAGGACGCGGCGGACGACGCCTTTGTAGATGTTGCCCACCAGACCGCGGTGGCCGCTACGTTCGACCTGGAGCTCCTGAAGGACGCCGTTGTCCACCAGCGCGACACGGATTTCCTGGGGGGTGACGTTGATCAGCAATTCTTCGCTCATGGATGTCCTGAGAGGCAAGGGGGGGAGAGGCCGCAAGCGGCAAGCATCTCTGCCGTTTCAAAAAGGGGCAGCCCCATGACGCCGCTGTAGGATCCCTGCAGGCCGCTGACAAAGACTGCGCCGATGCCCTGAACCGCATAGGCCCCCGCCTTGTCAACCGGTTCCCCTGTGTCCCAGTAGGTGCGCATCTCCGCGCTGCTGAGGGGGCGCAGGCGGACGGCGCTGCTGCACAGGCGCTGGTCTACACGGCCTCGATGGAAAACGGCGACAGCGGTATGCACCTGATGCCAGAGGCCACCGAGCGCCGTATACATCTGCACGGCTTCCTCGAAGTCGCAGGGCTTGCCGAAGGTGCGGTCACCCAGCGCGACGACCGTGTCTGCCGCCAGGATGACGGCTTCGGGCCCTGCCGTCGCGGCAGCAAGGCCTTTGCTGTGGGCAAGACGCAGCGCGAGGGCATCCGGACTCTCTCCGGGCCGCGGGGATTCATCCACGGCGGTGACGATAACCTCTGGTGCATAGCCCAACTGGTGGAGCAGGGCCCGTCGGCGCGGCGAGGCCGAGGCAAGGATCAGGCGGGTCACGGCGCCGGGCTGGCATTCGCCAACAGCAGTTCGGCGGTCCCCGCGCTGAGGCCGGCGCCGGTAGCCAGTGCGAGCACCTGATCGGGAATGCCATCGCGACGCAGGGCGCGGAGGATGGTTTCGGCACGTTGGGTGGCAACATTGGCACCCAGGGGCTGTGGCGCCACCCGCACCAGTATTTCACTGGCTGCCGTCTGCTTGAGGATGCCGGAAATGGCCTGCAAGCGTTGTTTGCCGCTGGCAGAAAGCTGGTTGCCGCTGTCGAACAGGCTGTTTACCGGCATGGTGACATGCACCCCGTCGCTGGCGGCCCGGACCTGGGCGTATACCGTCAAGGCTTTGCCGGAGTCGGGCAGCGCCGCGAGCGGGCTGGCAGATGCGCCTTGCTGGTTGGCCATGCCGGCCAGGCGCTGTTCTTCAGACTGCAACATCTGCTTCTGTTGCTGGATTTCGGCTTGCAGGTGCTGGGTCCGGGCGCCGCTCATGGTCTTGTTCGCCAGTTGTTCGCGCAGTTTGCCATACTCGGTCTGCAACGACTGCTGCTGTCGGGTCAACGACTGCACCTGGCGCTGCAGACTGTTGAGCCGGTCTTGTTTTGCAGCCTGCCCACGTATTTCACGGAGCCCGGCGAGGCGCGCATTAAAAATGGCCAGATCGACCTGGAAGAGCGCGGGGTCGACCTGGTCGCGGGTCATCATCCGCAGGCTGCTGTGCAGGCCGGACAAGGTGGCAGCGGGTATGGGCGGCGCGCCGCGCTGTGCGTCGCGCAGGCGCTGGATCGCCTGCTGCAGCGCCTGCGTGGTGGCGGGATCGGCTACCGCCATACCGGGCAGCGCAATGAGCAGGACCGCGGCGATGAGGTGACGGACGCGCATCATGGTGCCTCCTGGGCGATCTGCGCTTTGGTGGTGGCGATCTG
>Ga0172381_10001670_pt1 | contig 25440 bp, 20 predicted proteins | sample Leawel6488metaG_FD_119754 | JGI IMG/M metagenome (GOLD analysis project Ga0172381, IMG submission 119754) | Leachate microbial communities from a municipal landfill in Southern Ontario, Canada - Leachate well 64-88 metaG | ecosystem: Engineered > Solid waste > Landfill > Unclassified | place... | reverse complement strand
TTTATAGGATTTCAGGGACTTCCCGGTCTCCTTTTGTGTATATAATTTTATACCATCCTTTTCTTTGACAAAGTTCCAGGTTTGGGCTGTTACTGAAAATGAAAGGACCAGTACCAAAAAAAACAATAAAATATAGTGAAACCGGTAATGTCTCATAATATTCGGGTGTAAACAAAAAAACTATCCTTTGTTGGGGGATCTTCATTGGTCATGATCTGGTTGCGCAACTCCGTTTATGAGTATCTTATTGCGTCAAGCAAATTTAGCAAATGTTCAATTCTTCCAACAATTATTCCTGTGACCTGGATCCCGGTTACGGGCGGCATTGTTCCGCGTGAAAAGGAAAGGTTGCTTTCCGTTCGTGCTCTAATGCCCTTCTTCTCATTATCTCTTTTCTTGTGTTCGGCCCTGGCGTTTTGGCTACCTACCGTACTTGGAATGACCACACCGAAAACCTATCACGTCGCGATTCCCTGAATCCAATCAAGTAAGAACTACGTAAAGAAGCATAGCAAGTCCAATGGATAATATTATCCACCATTTGTGCTTGTTGATTTTTTCTAACATTTCGAAAATATAATTATTGGTACCCAATTGAATATAAAGGGCGAATATACAACTTTTCTGTCCTTTGGCTCTTTTCAGAAAATGTAAAACAAAAAAATCGATGCCAGTTTATCGTGTATTTCGACACGAAACAGTCGTGAAATACCGGTACTGCCAGATAAATCAACGAACCAGGGGACCAGGCAAGTGAAGGCCACCAACAGGAATAATACGGATGATATGATCGACTCAATTGGAACAGACTCTGAACAGAGACTATACGAGGACTGAATAAAGACTGAATGAGGTCTGAATGAGGTCTGAATGAGGTCTAAACGAGGTTTGAACGAGGTTTGAAGAAAGATTGAAGAAAAGGAACAGAGTGTCAGACAAGACTTAGAGGAGCCTTAGACAAGGATCGGGAAAATTAATCACGAAGATTGATCCTGGAAAAAGTTTTGCACTATTTGTCGGGGCGAGAAGACTCGAACTTCCGACCCCTTGCACCCCATGCAAGTACGCTAGCCAACTGCGCCACGCCCCGATATTCTTTCAGAATAAGCTGAAAGAACGAATGGCAAATTTACAAAAATTTTTATTAATTTGACCAGGAAAGTAATTTTATCAGATTGGTTAAAGTTTAAAAAATTATATTTGCTTTTCGGGATGATATTGGTTCAATTGAACCAGCGATCCATTTCTTGTATTCATTATGGGCTTGTCATGCTATTCCTTACTCCGCAACAGATGGTTCGTGCTTCTGATTCCCATCATCCTTCCTTTTTTGGCGTACGCAGATAAAGATCCCTGTGATATCATCAGTTACGAAACGATTGTAGCGGTTAAAGGAAAATCTATCATCACAACCTTCAGAATTATCCTGCAAATCAATTCCCGAGAAGGTGAAGAGGCTGCCGCCTTTTCATTTCCTTTCAGTCGTTCGGATAAAATAACCAGTCTTACCGGCTGGGTACAGGATGTTAATGGAAAAATTATCAGAAGGCTTGAAAAGAATGATATCCAAGAGCGGTCGCGGTTCACAGAAAACAGCTTTTATTCTGACCAGAAGGTCAAATCATTTTCATTAACATACCCGGAGTACCCCCATCAGATAATAGTAGAATGTATTACTAAAAAGACGGAAGCATTATATCTTGCATTATGGTCTCCAGCTTACTCTCGGGAAGCCATAACAAAATCCGCTATCCTTACAGCCATTTTTCCGCTTCAGTATCCTGTCAACATTTTTCAAAATAGAATGGATCCTCCCGTCATCGATACGCTGGATGAAAATATCCGGTATTGTTGGAGAGGAAAGAACCTGAACCCGTTCAGGCCTGAGTATTGGGCTCCCTCACCATCTTCTATGCTTCCGGAGGTCAGAATTGTGCCGGTCGATTTTGAACTGGAAATCAACGGAAGTTTCCGCAATTGGGCGGCCTTTGGATCCTTTCTCGATTCGATCAATCATGATCGCTGTATACTCCCCATGCAGGATGTTGCCTGGATTAATTCACTCCGTGAAAAAACGCATGATACCTTAGAACAGATACGAGCCATATATCATTATATACAGGATCAAACCCGATATCTGAGTGTTAGTATTTTGAACAGTGGAATTATTCCTGCCACGGCTACTTCAGTTTCTCAGAAAAAATACGGTGATTGTAAAGGACTGGCCATTTATGCCAAGGCATTGCTCGGTTATGCAGGGATTTCTGCTTATTATACCTTGGTCTTTGGTGATGTCCATCCAGAGAAAATCCTTTCTGACTTTCCGAGTCAGCAATTCAACCATGCCATTCTGTGCATCCCGTTCAATAAAAAAGACACGCTGTGGATGGATTGTACCAATTCATTCGAGCCCCTGGGGTACACGGGAACATTTATCCAGGGAAGACCTGCACTGGTAGTCAATGGAAACCAAAGTACTTTGTGTAACATTCCTGAACTGAATGAGATCCTGGTACAAGTAACCCGTTCCTTTAGCTATTTCCCAAAGGATAATGGAAATATCCGGCTAACCTTGAATGGTAAATACCGGGGCCCACTTTTTGAAGATATAATCGTTGCAAAAAGAGTGCAAAATCTAAATGAGAATAAGGATTTTGCAAAAAAGTTGATCCCCTTCGAGAGGTTCAATCTTGATCGGTATGATTTCACTTACAACGCTCGCGATTCTTTCTCTGCCGGTTTTACTGCAACGTTTGAATTGCAGGAAAACTGTCGCAGAATGGAGGACTTGATTGTCTTACCCATTCCGGCTCTTCATTTTCCTCAATTGGAAAAGGTTTCTCAACGGAGATTGCCCATACAGATTGACTTCCCGATTCATAATATCGATACCTTGGTAATCCCTATTAATTTGGGATTCCAGCCAAAATTGCTACCTGTTTTCAATCGGAAAAGCCTTGCTGGGATGTACCGGTTTGAATCACGTGTTATGGAGAATCAGCTGATTTGCATCCGTGAGTTTCTGTTGAAGCGGGGAACGTATCCACTGGCTGACTATGCAGAAGTTTTTGACTGGATCAGCGCGATCAGGGCTTATGAACGACAAACAAACATAATTTTAACTAAAAATCATGATTAAAACCACGGTTCCTGCATTCTTGATCACTTGGCTATTGTTACCGGCCTGGTTATTTGCACAATCCGGTACTCCGGAATTCGGAAAGATCTCTATTGACGAATTGAAAATCAACTGCTATCCAAAAGATACCACTGCTCCGGCATTTGTTGTTTATGATCTAGGTGAAGCGGTTTTTATCCCTTTTGATGAGGAATTTAACGTACTTTATACCCACAGAAAACGAATAAAGATCCTTACAAAACAGGGAATTTCCTTTGCACAGATGATTATTCCATTGTTCCGTTCCGGAAAGTATAAGGACGAATTGATAAATCTTGAAGCATTCACCTATAACCTTGAGGACGGGCGTATCAAAAAAGTTCCGCTTGACAAATCAACGATTTACGAGCAAAAGGTCAGCGACAAATATTATATAAAGAAAGTGGCTTTTCCTGATGTCAGGGAGGGTTCGATCATTGAATTCAATTACCAGGTCCAATCACCTTGGCTTTTCCATTTACAGGAATGGTATTTTCAATCTGAAATTCCTGTTCGGTTAAGCCAGTTCATTCTTAAACTCAATCCATTTTATCAATATACCTACGTATTGCGGAATGCCCGGAAGTTTGACGAATATATTGAGGATAAGGAGAATGGACAAAACAGGTATTTTGACAATGTTTCCTACAGAGAGACTATCTGTACATACCGGATGAGAGATGTTCCTGCATTTAAGGAGACCGATCACATCTCTTGTTCAGAGGATAATTTCGTGGCGCTATACTTCCAGTTAAGCAGTATTAAGTCCGAGCGTGGTTATGTTTACGATCAATTGGATACCTGGCCAAAACTAAGCAAAGACCTGATAAAGGATTCTGAGTTTGGGAAATACATTACTTCCGCGGAGAAATTTTCTAAAGATATCATTGAACAACAAGGATTTCTTAACCTATCGCAGGCAGAAAAATTTGAAAGCATTGTAACCTGGGTAAAGGATCATTTTGTATGGAACAGAGAGGAACGGATATATGCCGGACGGAGTCCAAAATCTGTTTTTACAACCAAAAACGGCAACAGCGCTGAAATCAATCTATTCCTGACCGGAATGTTAAATGCCGCCGGTATTGAGGCATATCCTGTCCTGATCAGTTCACAAGGGCATGTCAAGGCATTGCAGGATTACCCGTTTCTTTTTTTCTTTAATTACGTTATTGTTAATGCAAAAATTGATGATCATTGGATTTTGACCGATGGGACCGAACCGATGTGCGAAAACCAGACCATCCCTCCAAGATGTATCAATGGCAAGGGATATCTTGTAAAAGAGGAGGGATCTTCATGGGTGGATGTTAACGGTGATGGATCTTCACTAACCAATACGCAACTCCGCATGAAATTCAATACGGCACTCGACTCGCTGGAAATCAATTGCCTGATAGATTTTAAGGGCTATTCTGCTCTTAGGGCCCGAAAGTCGTATACTCAGGACAAAGATTTTCTGGAGTCATACTTTCATAATGCTGAAATGGAACAAGGGGATTCTGTTTCTGTTATGAATTTGAAAAACGAAAATACGATCAACCCTTTTTCTGTTTATTTTGAAGGTAAGATTCCCGTTAATCGGGTGGATAATTATCTGGAGATTGATCCGTTTTGTCATTTTCCGATCCGGGAGAATCCCTATCCGGGATCGATCCGGAAAGTTCCGGTAGATCATATTTATCCATATACCAAATCTTTTAGTTGTTCGATCGTGTTACCTACCGGCTACCGGTTAAAAAAAGCGCCCGAAAAGCTCTTTCGTAACAATGAGCGGATAAACATTCAATTTGGTTCAGCAGTCCAGGATTCCATCGTCTCCGTTACCGGTTCTTATACCTTGAAAAAAGGGATCTATCCGGCCAATGATTATCTTTCCTTAAAATTAGATTTCATCGACATTATCAAATTATTCGCGCAACACCTTATTTTTGAGAAAGAAACTCCATGAGAGCCTTTTTTTTGTGGTGTGTAAGTTGTTAGATCCCGTTGCTTGTACTTCGAAACGGCAGACATCAGTCGGGTTCCCTTGTTAAATGCCACCCCTGGTGAATCATCTCCAGGTTCAGCATTTGGCATTCAATATCTGGTAATCGACATCCGGATTTTTTTTACATTTGTAAAGAAAAAATCGAGCAAATGTCTGAAAAAATTGAACATGTTCGCTGCCTGATCATTGGCTCCGGTCCGGCAGGATATACTGCTGCTATCTATGCATCACGGTCTGATTTGAAACCTGTGGTTTATCAGGGATTGCAACCCGGAGGACAGCTTACCATCACCACCGAGGTGGATAACTTTCCTGGCTACCCTAAAGGAATTATGGGTTCGGAAATGATGGATGAAATTAAACAACAAGCTGAACGTTTTGGTGCCGAAATAAGGTTTGGAGTAGTCACTGAAGTTGATTTTTCAAACCGTCCCTTTATTGTTAAGGCGGATGATGGAAAAACCCTCTCGGCTGAAACCGTCATTATCGCAACTGGAGCTTGTGCCAAATGGCTTGGAATAGAATCGGAGAAAAAATTTATGGGAATGGGTGTTTCAGGGTGCGCCACCTGTGATGGGTTCTTTTACCGTGGACAGGATGTCGCGATAGTGGGAGGAGGAGATACTGCAGTGGAAGAGGCTACCTATCTGGCTAAATTATGTAAGAAAGTATATATGATTCACCGCCGGAATGAATTACGAGCCTGTAAAACAATGCAACATAAAGTGGAGAATACACCCAACATCGAAATGGTATGGGATAGTGTTCCAGAGGAAGTTTTGGGCGACGACAGCGGTGTAACCGGTGTACGCGTTCGTAACGTCAAATCTGGCGAATCAAAGGATATTCCTGTGACGGGTTTTTTTGTCGCCATTGGCCATAAGCCCAATACCGAGGTATTCGAAGGAAAACTCGAATTGGATAAATTCAAATATATAAAAACCAAACCGGGGACTACCCGAACCAGTGTTACTGGCGTATTTGCAGCCGGTGATGTACAGGATCCTCATTTCCGTCAGGCCATTACCGCCGCCGGAACAGGATGTATGGCTGCCATTGAAGCAGAAAGATTTTTAACATCATAAAATGGTGAAATAGTGAAATATGATCACATTCTTTAAAAATGCAACCAGTTTCTATGCTGTTGAAAGCCGCAATGGCCTGAACCCCCTTGATCTGGAAAAATTGACCTGGCTTTTCGGCGATGCAGAATGTGTCGCCGAATCTATTTTACATGGAACCTTTATCGGCCCTCGCCCTGAAATGATCACCCCTTGGAGTACCAATGCTGTTGAAATAACCCAGAATATGGGAATTACAGGTATTCGCCGAATTGAAGAATTTACGATTTACGATTTACGATTTGCAATTTATGATCCGATGCTCCAGCATAGATACACGGAGTTGGATCAGAACATTTTTCAGATTCTTCGGGAACCAGAACCGATACGGAATATTGAGGATCTCTCGCAGTATTCAAATCAGGAAGGCTTGGCACTTAGCGATGAAGAGATCAGTTATTTGATTCAGCTTAGTCATAAACTGGGTCGTTTGCTCACCGACAGTGAGGTTTTTGGTTTCTCTCAGGTCAACTCCGAGCATTGTCGTCACAAAATCTTTAATGGTATTTTTATTATCGATGGAAGGGAGATGAGTGAGTCTCTCTTTTCCCTGATTAAAAAAACAGCGCTCAAAAATCCTAATTTTATAGTATCTGCCTATAAAGACAACGTGGCATTCATTGAAGGGCCGGAGATTGAACAGTTTGCTCCCGGACATCAGGATATCGCTGACTTTTTTACGATTAAGGATTTCCATTCGGTGATCTCCCTAAAAGCCGAAACTCATAATTTTCCTACAACTGTTGAACCTTTTAATGGAGCTGCAACCGGGTCCGGCGGTGAAATTCGTGACCGGATGGCTGGTGGAAGGGGAAGTATCCCGGTTGCCGGCACTGCGGTATACATGACCTCTTATCCCCGTCTGGATGGAGGAAGAAATTGGGAAAAAGGAGTGAAAGGCAGATCATGGCTCTATAAAAACCCTGAAGAAATCCTCATTAAAGCTTCCAATGGTGCCAGCGATTTCGGCAATAAATTCGGACAACCCTTGATCTGCGGATCTGTACTGACCTTTGAACATGCCACAGATGACCGGATTTACGGATATGACAAAGTAATCATGCAGGCAGGAGGAATCGGCTTTGCCAAAAAAGAAGATAGTATAAAAGAGGATCCGGTTCCCGGTGAACAAATTGTGGTTCTTGGTGGCGATAATTATCGCATCGGAATGGGGGGAGGAGCGGTTTCTTCCGTTGCTACCGGTGAGTTTGGAAACGCTATTGAACTCAATGCCGTCCAGCGTTCCAATCCCGAAATGCAAAAGCGGGTCTTTAATGCCATCAGAGCCATGACAGAGATGGATAAAAATCCCGTAGTCTCCATTCATGATCATGGAGCAGGTGGACACCTCAACTCTTTGTCGGAGTTGGTTGAAACAACTGGTGGCACGATACACATCGATCAATTACCAGTTGGGGATCCAACCCTTTCTGCGAAAGAGATCGTGAGTAATGAGTCGCAGGAACGCATGGGACTTGTGATCAAATCAGAGGATTTTGAATTGCTGAAAACCATTGCCGAAAGAGAGCGGGCTCCGATTTACCAGGTTGGTGAAACCACCGGGAACCACCAGCTTATTTTTAACAATACCAACGATCAAACCAAACCAATCGATCTGAATATTGAAGATTTCTTCGGAAAACCACCCAAAACTATTATGACCGATGCGTCACGCATTACGCGTTACGAATCACTCGTATTTGATAAATCGAAATTACCCAAGTATTTAAATGAAATTCTGCAACTTGAGGCTGTTGCCTGTAAAGACTGGCTTACCAACAAAGTTGATAGAGCTGTGAGCGGAAAAATTGCCAAACAGCAAACCTGTGGAGCGATTCAACTTCCGCTGAATAATGTAGGGGTGGTAGCACTTGATTACCAGGGGAATAAAGGCATTGCAACCGCGCTGGGACATGCACCAATGGCCGGGTTAATCGATCCGGCTGCTGCCTCACGCCTCTCTGTTGCCAAAGCATTAACAAACTTAGTGTGGGCTCCGTTGACCCATGGTTTGAAAGGGGTATCGCTCAGCGCTAATTGGATGTGGCCTTGTAAAAATGCAGGCGAAGATGCCCGGTTGTATACTGCAGTAAAAGCCCTGAGCGATTTTGCCATCGCTCTCGGTATCAATATCCCAACTGGCAAGGATTCTCTCTCTATGACCCAGAAATATCCAGATGGTAATGTCGTCATTAGTCCCGGAACTGTAATTATCTCTGCGGTTGGAGAAGTATCGGATGTGAAAAAAGTGATCAGCCCAAATCTGCTTAATGAACCGGATTCAGTATTGATTTATATCCCATTTTCTTCCTGCGGATTTGAATTGGGAGGAAGTAGTTTTGCCCAGGTATTGAACCAACTTGGAGAAATACCACCGGACGTGCCCAATGCTACTGAATTTGCCAGCATGTTTGCCTTCCTGCAACATAAGATTCAAGAAGATGTCATTCTTGCTGGTCATGATATTGGTGCCGGAGGGTTGATTACGACAATACTCGAAATGGTTTTTCCGGTCGAAAATATCGGACTTGAAATTGATCTTTGCAATTTCCGTGAAAAGAATTCATTCCGGTTGCTGTTCAGTGAAAAACCGGGAATTGTAATTCAAGTAAGAAGTAGCGAGGTGGCGAAATGGCAAAATAGCGAAATCATTGGTAAAATCACAGCTAACCGATCTTTAAAAATAAAGATGGAGGGTGAAGATTATCAATTCGACATTGACACTTTGCGCAACACCTGGTTTAGAACCTCATACCTGCTTGACCGGAAACAATGTGGAGAAAAACTTGCTTTGGAACGGTTTAACAACTATAAAAACCAACCATTGAAATTTGTTTTCCCGGGATCGGCTACTGGCCGATTTTCACAATTCGGGATCAATCCAAAACGGAGAATATCTTCCGGTGTGAAAGCAGCCATTATACGTGAAAAAGGAGTAAACCGCGACCGCGACATGGCCTGGGCGTTATATCTGGCTGGTTTTGACGTGAAGGATGTCCACATGACCGACTTGATTTCAGGGAGGGAGACGCTGGAAGATGTAAACCTGATCGCTTTTGTTGGTGGTTTTTCTAATTCCGATGTTTTAGGTTCGGCCAAAGGATGGGCAGGGGCTTTTAGATACAATGAAAAAGCCAATCTGGCGCTTACCAACTTTTTCAAGCGGGAAGATACATTGAGTTTGGGTGTATGCAACGGTTGCCAATTGTTGGTGGAACTGGGACTTATCTATTCTGAAGCGAACCGTAAGCCCACCATGTCGTGGAACGATTCACACAAATACGAATGTACTTTTGTGGCTCTGGATATTCTTCCCAATCATTCGGTAATGCTGGGTTCTTTAGAAGGATCGAGACTTGGAATCTGGGTAGCTCATGGAGAAGGGAAATTCAATTTCCCAAGCAATGAAGCAAATTACCATATTACCGCAAAATTCGGGTATCATGAATATCCTGGCAATCCCAACGGTTCCCAGTATGATGTCGCCGCTATTGCCTCAGATGATGGACGTCACCTGGCCATCATGCCCCATCTGGAAGATTCTATCCTTCCCTGGCAGTGGCCTTTCTATCCACAAGACCGGAAAACGGATGAAATCACGCCCTGGATCGAAGCCTTTGTTAATGCTAAAAACTGGGTGGAGCAAAAGGTTAAGAATTTGGAATAAAAAATTTGGAGATACTTTAATGTTAAAAATTGTTTAATGATGAAGAAGATTGTTTTGATTACCGGTGCTACGTCCGGATTTGGGAAAGCCATTGCACGAAAATTTGCTGAAAACGGATACGACCTGATTATTACCGGGCGCCGAAAAGTATTGTTGGAAGAACTCGCCAGAGAACTGATTACTGATTTGAATGTTGAGATACTTCCTTTATGTTTTGATGTGAGAAAATTAAAAGAGGTGGAAAATGCCATTAATACCTTGTCTGAAAAATGGAAGAAAATCGATGTCCTGGTTAATAATGCAGGTTTAGCAGTTGGTTTGATCCCCATTAATGAAGGGGTTATTGATGACTGGGAACGAATGATCGATACCAATATCAAAGGATTGCTTTATATGACAAGGATGGTTTCTCCTTTGATGGTTTCGCGGAAACAAGGGCATATTATCAATATTGGCTCCATTGCGGGGAGAGAGGTTTATCCTGCAGGTAACGTTTATTGTGGTTCAAAGTTCGCAGTGGATGCCATTACCAAAGGAACCCGAATCGATCTCTTACCCCATCAAATCAAGGTCACCCAAATTGCTCCAGGGGCTGCCAATACCGAATTTTCATTGGTTCGCTTTAAAGGAGATAAAGAGCGTGCTGATAATGTATATAAAGGATTTCAACCGCTTCAGGCTGAAGATATTGCCGAAGCTGTATATTATGTTACAACCTTACCTTCTCATGTCAATATCAATGATTTGGTTCTGATGCCTACAGCCCAGGCCAATTCGGTGAATTTTTTAAAAAAATAACCATGGAAATAACCCGTATTTTCGACCTCTTGCCTCATTCTGAAGCAATGTACAAACCGAAAGATGATGCTCTTGCATCTAAAGAAGGCGGGGTTTGGACGAAATACAGTATCAAACAATACAGGGAAATTGTTGATTACATCAGTTACGGGTTTCTGTTTCTGGGGGTTCGTCCAGGAGATAAGATTGCACAAATCAGCACCAATCGACCCGAATGGAACTTTGTCGATATGGCCATCGCGCAGGTTGGAGCGATTCATATTCCCATCTATCCAACCATCAGCGAATCTGATTATAAATTTATCCTAAATCATGCTGAGGTACAATATATGTTTGTCTCGGGGCAGGAATTGCTGCGGAAAATTCAGCATATTCTTCCGGAGATCTCTCACATCAAATCAATTTATCTTTATAAAGATCATCAGGATTATCAACAGTTAAAGGATCTCATTGAGTTAGGTAAACAACATGTCGATAAAGAAGCTCTTGAATTGCGCAAATCGTCCATCAATACCGATGATGTGGTTACTATTATCTATACTTCCGGAACAACCGGGAATCCCAAAGGAGTGATGTTAACCCATGCCAACCTCATCTCCAATTTTAAGGCGGTTTCATACATCCCTCAATATGGTGAAGACGCAAAAACAGTCAGTTACCTTCCTTTATGCCATGTGTACGAACGAATGCTTAATTACCTCTATCAATACAGGGGCTATTCGATCTATTATACCGAAAGCATCGGTACAATTATGGAAAATCTGAAAGAAGTATCCCCGGAAATCATCACTACCGTCCCCAGGTTACTGGAAAAAATCCATGACAAACTTTATGCTACCGGGCATAAATTAACTGGAATAAAACGCTGGTTCTTTTTCTGGGCAATGCGTCTTTCCTTACGTTATGAATTGAAAGGGGCAAATGGCTGGTTTTATGAATTAAAGCGGAAACTTTACGACAGGTTGGTCTATTCAAAATGGCGTGAAGCAATGGGAGGGAAACACTTGCTGATTGTTTCAGGCGGAGCTGCTTTACAACCTCGTTTATCGCGTATGTTCACTTGTGCCGGATTTCATGTAATTGAAGGATATGGACTCACGGAGACTTCTCCCGTAATTGCAGTCAGCGATTTCACCGAACACGGTATGAAGTTCGGAACCGTTGGTCCTGTGCTTCGGGGTGTTCAGGTAAAAATTGACTACGATGATGAAATTCTTTGCAAGGGGCCCAACATCATGAAGGGATATTACAAAGATCCGGAACTAACCAAAAAAGTGATAGATTCCGAAGGATGGTTCCATACGGGAGATCTTGGCCATATTGAACCAGAAGGTCAATTGAAAATTACGGGAAGGAAAAAAGAGCTTTTTAAAACTTCTTTTGGTAAATACGTTAGTCCGCAACTCATTGAAGATAAATTTAATGAGTCGCTCTTTATCGATCAAATAGTGGTCGTGGGAGAAAACCAGAAATTTGCTGGGGCTTTGATCGTACCCGACTTTAACTTCTTACGGGCATGGTGTGCCGTTAAAGAAATTCCCTATACTACCAACAAAGAGATGGTAAAACTACCCCGGATACAGAAACGTTTTAAAATGGAGGTGGATAAATATAATAAACTCTTTGGCGATACGGAAAAAATTAAGAGTTGGAGTCTGATGGATACCGAATGGGCATTTGAAACCGGGGAGATTACTCCGACATTAAAACTGAAACGAAAATTTATAATGAATAAATATCAGGATAACATTTCCAATCTTTTTGAATAAACGAATTTGTTTTGCATTAAATTTTAATGAAAGAAATCACCCGCATATTTGATTTGCTGGAATTATTCCAAGAAAAATATTGTTCCATTCACAACCTTTTCAATGTGAAGAAGGAAGGTCGGTGGTTGAGTTTTTCTGCTACGGATTATGTCAATTACAGCCGATGGATAAGTTTAGGTTTACTGGCTCTGGGAATTCAAAAAGGAACCCGTATTGCCACCGTAATGGTAAATTGTCCGGAATGGAATTTTTTCGATATGGGGATCCTGCAGGTTGGTGCTATTCAGGTACCGATCTATCCTACGATCAGCGAAGATAATTACCGCTATATTTTTCGCGATGCGGAAATTGAATACTTGATCATTTCCAATCAGGAGATATATAATAGGATGCGGAAAATTCTTCCCGATTTGAAAGGGCTAAAAGCAGTATTTTCAATAGAACCGGTCGCAGGGATCCGGAACTGGAATGAAATTTTGGAATTAGGGAAAAAATCTGCTGGCCTTCCTGTTTTGGAAGCAATTAAAAATGGAATTGCTCCAGGCGATATGGCAACCATCATCTATACCTCAGGCACTACAGGCAGACCCAAAGGAGTAATGTCTTCGCATCGTAATTTTGTCTCCAATTATCAATCTTTAGCCGAAGTTCCTCCTTTTAAAATGCATGACCGGGCCGTGAGTTTCTTGCCCTTGTGCCATGTTTACGAACGGATCGCTGGATATGTCTATCAATCTTTTGGAGTATCGATATTTTATGTTCAGAATATTGATGAATTAGGGGTGTATCTCAGAGAAGTTAAACCTCATGGTTTTGTTTCGGTACCCAGAGTTTTCGAAAAGATCTATGAAAAAATTGTGTCTCGGGGAAGAAACCTGAAACTCCCAATGCGAGTGGTCTTTTTTTGGGCAATCCGTCAGGGTCACAAATATGAACTTAATCATGCCAACGGTTTGGTTTATGATTTTAAATTGTGGATTGCCGACAGACTTGTCTTCCGGAAGTGGAGGGAAATTATGGGCGGAAACCTGAAATTCATTGTGTCTGGGAGTGCTTCTTTACATCCAAGATTAACCCGGATTTTCTGGGCTGCGAAAATACCGATTCTTGAAGCCTATGGGCTTACGGAAACATCACCTGGTGTTACTATCTTCCGGTTTGAACCAGGTAAGATGAAATTCGGCACTGTTGGAACACTATTATCTGGAAATGAACTGAAAATTGCAGAAGATGGTGAAATTTTAATCAAAGGGGCAAATGTGATGATGGGCTATCTGAATCGTCCGGAAAAGACTGCTGAAGTAATTGATTCCGACGGATGGTTCCATACAGGAGATATCGGGATAATGGAAGATGGAAAATTTTTGAAGATCACCGACCGAAAAAAAGAGATATTTAAAACCTCCGGAGGAAAATATATAGCTCCTCAACCCATTGAACAACGGATCAAAGAGTCCCCTTTCATCGAACACATCATGGTAGTTGGGGAAAACAGAAAATACGCGGCTGCTTTGATCATTCCGAATTTTGAATATCTCAAAAGTTGGTGTTCCATCAAACATATTGCTTACGGATCAAAAGAAAAAGCAGTGAAAAATCAACACGTGATCCAGCGGATCATGAAGGAAGTTGAACGGTTTAATCAGGATCTTGGAAAGACTGAGCAGATAAGAAAATTCCGACTTTTGGCGGATGAATGGACAACCGATTCGGGTGAAATATCCCCGACGTTAAAACTCAGGCGTAAATTTATCGTCGAAAAATATAAAAAAATCATTGATGATACTTACCGTTCCACGGAATATAATTACCGCGTAGAGAAATGATCAATGAAGAATCTTAAAGATTAACTCTTTCATTAACTCCCCGTCACTGGCATAGATTGCATTACTATCCACTCCTTTGGATTTCATGTCATATTCACGGAGTAGGGAAATGATCCGGATCACTTTCCTTGCCGGGAAACTCCGGGCAGCCTGCTGGTAATCGGTGACAAAAAAAGGTTTGATAGAAAGAGCAGCAGCTACCGAATTTCTGGATTTGTCGGGTAAATAATGGTAAGCCAGTACCTTGGAAAAGTAAGAAGATAAAATCGGAATGATTTTTACCAATGGGTTTTCACGAAGATTAGAAGCAAAATAGAGGATGATTCGGTTGGCTTTCACGATGTCTTTCTGAGCCAAGGCCTTTTGAAGTTCAAATACATTATAGTCTTTGCTGATTCCGATATTTTTTTCGATACTCAACTCGTCTATTTCCGACCCGGGAGGAATGTTGATGAGGAGTTTCTGAATTTCATTAACGATCTTCCCTAAATCTGTGCCTAAAAATTCAGTCAGTAAAATGGCAGCCTTTGGACTGATCTTGTAATTTTGATTTTGAACATATTCGTGAATCCAATCAGGGATCTTGTTGTCGTATAACCGGGGCGATTCAAAACCGACTCCCTGCTTTTCTATGGCTTTATATAGCGCTTTTCGCTTGTCGAGTTTCCCGTATTTATAACAAAGAACGAGAATTGTGGAAGAAAGTGGTTTCTCAACATAGGGTAGGAAATCCTCAATTTTATCCAATTCCTGGGCTTCTTTTACCAGAAGCACCTGGTAATTGGCCATCATGGGGAAACGTTTGGCATAACTGATGATGGTTGAAACGTTGGAGTCTTTCCCATATAGAATGGTCTGGTTAAACTCTTTCTCCAGATCGCTCAACACATTTTGCTCAATGTAATCGGAGATGACATCAATAAAATAAGGCTCATCCCCATGGAGAAGATATACCGGGTAATATATCTGCTTTTTCAGATCGGCAAGCAATTGGGTAAACGTGAACTCTGTTTTTCCTGCCATGTTAGTCGAATCTCAGGTGCTTTACATGGATTTTTTTCTCGATCAGGTCATTCAGGGTGTCAATACCGATTTTCAAATGCTCTTCGATAAACTTCTCCGTGACTTTTTTATCGCTGGCTTGTGTTTTTATTCCACTGGCGACCATCGGTTGATCCGATACCATTAACAAGGCTCCGGTTGGGATCTGATTGGCAAATCCGACAATAAACAGAGTGGCGCTTTCCATATCGATAGCGATCGATCGGGTTAGCCTAAGATGTTCCTTGAAATTTTGATCGTATTCCCAAACCCGGCGATTGGTGGTATAAATCGTACCTGTCCAGTAATTTTTACGGTGGTTCAGAATGATCGTCGACATCACTTTTTGAAGGTTAAATGCGGGCAAGGCTGGGACTCTCTCAGGGAAATAATCATCGGATGTTCCATCACCCCGGATTGCCGCGATGGGAAGAATCATATCTCCCATCTTACATTTCTTTTTAAGTCCTCCGCATTTTCCAAGGAAAAGAGCGGCTTTTGGTTGAATGGCTCCGAGCAAGTCCATAATGGTTGCCGCATTCGGACTTCCCATCCCGAAATTAATCAGTGTAATTCGGTCGTGGGTAACACTCGGCATAGCCCGGTCCTTCCCTTTGATCGGTACCTTGAATAAACTGGAAAAAAGGTCCAGATAACTGTTGGAATTTGTAAGCAGGATAAAATCCCCAAACTCCTCAAGGTTGGTTCCGGTATATCGGGGCAACCAATCGTCAACAATCTCTTTTTTTGTCTTCACAGAAATACAATTTGAGTACATAATTATTTTCCATCAAGCTCCTTGACGCAAAGATAAGCAGTTTGAAAGATTTTTCCGTATGTTTGTATAATAACCATGATGCTACCACTCAATTTGCCAAACTTTACGCCCAATCTTAGGGTCGGGCAAGGAGGAAAACAGGAGATCTTTGATATCTGCCGTAAAAAATTTGTCAGGCTTACACCGGAAGAATGGGTTCGCCAGACTTTTCTTTCATATCTCATCAACCATCAGCATTTTTCAGCTTCCTTGTTGGTTGTGGAAGCTCAGCTTACATTCAATAAAATGATCAAGCGTTTTGATATACTGGCTTATGGCTCCGATGGAAAACCCCGGCTGGTGGTAGAATGTAAAGCTCCTACTGTAGAAATAACCCAGGCCGTTTTTGATCAGGTAGCCATGTATAACATGACGCTCACAGTTGATTATCTTGTGGTTACCAATGGATTAACACACTATTCTTGCAAGATTGACCATCAAAATCGAACGTATCAGTTTTTATCAGAAATTCCAACTTTTGAGACCATATCTATAATTAATCCTTAGTTATAAACCTTAACCATTATTGCCTGTGCAACTAATTGGAACAATTCCAAAGAATCTCACCGACTTTGTGTTGGTGACACTGTTTTCACTGTTGATTGGATTGTCGCAGCGACAAATACATAGCCGGGCTCATGAAGAAGATCGAACCTTTGGTACTGACCGGACTTTTACTTTTATCGGAATCCTTGGGTTTATCCTATATCTTCTTGATGGCGACCGGGGAATTTTATTTATCGGAGGTGGATTGGTACTTGCCATGATCATGGGAATTTCCTACTTTTTCCATATTCGGGATTTCAAAGACTATGGCGCAACAACCATCGTGGTAGCCCTGATTACTTATTGTTTGGGGCCCCTTGTTCTTACACAACCCCTCTGGTTGGTTTTGTTGCTGATGGTTACCGTATTGATTTTAACTGAAATAAAAGAAACCTTAGTTTCAATATCAGAAAAATTTGACAGGTATGAATTTATTACCCTGGCAAAATTTCTGATTATTGCCGGGGTCATCCTTCCTGTATTACCCGACGGCCCAATCATCAAAGGATTGAGCCTGACACCCTATAAAATCTGGTTGGCAGTCGTAGTGATTTCCTCCATTTCTTACATTAGTTATTTACTGAAAAAATTCGTTTTTCCAAAATCCAGCATTATCATTTCCGGCATTTTAGGCGGATTGTACTCAAGTACAGCCATTACTATAATTCTGGCTAAGAAATGCAAAAATGAACCGGAATACAGTCATCAATATATGGCGGGTATCATTTTCGCCACGGCCATGATGTATCTCAGAATATTATTATTAATCCTGATCTTTAGCAACGATTTATTTCTCGTTGTATGGCCCTATTTTCTAATCCTTTTCTTGGTTTCCGCCGGAGTTGGAACATTTATCTTTTATTATAAAAACCATGAAATTAACCAGCACAACCAGGTCATTGCTACAGATAAAAATCCACTTGAGTTTAAAGTTGCCCTTATTTTTGCTGCCTTATTCATTGCCTTTACAGTGATCACATCGGAAGTACTCAAACGATATGGTACACCTGGTTTGACGACCCTATCTTTCATCGTTGGCCTAACAGATATTGATCCCTTTCTCATCAATCTGGTCCAGGGAAAATATGGAGTTCCGATAGATATGATTGCTGTGGCCTGCTTTCAAGCCATCATCAGCAACAATTTTTTAAAGATGGTTTATGGATGTAGCCTAGGTGGGAAAAGCATCCGCATTTACCTTGTTTCGGGTTTTCTTCTTATTATTGCAGCTACGATTGCCGTAATGCTGATCCTATAATCCGGAGAAATGGCCGACTTTTTCAATATTTTAGTAAATAAACTGGATGAATCTTTGAATCTTCAGGAGACGCGTCAATATGGATTGTCCATTTTGCTCAGTGAAGTCATGATTTCCTATTGCATTCTTGATTTCAAACGAAACAAATTTCTGGGTATTCAACAGATTCAACGAAGTGATCATTCTTCACGAAATATTGTACCCGCAGTCAAACCATCTCTGAATGATTTTATTAATGCGGTAATAAAGGCTCAACCCTGGCTGAAAAATCAATTCAAATCAATTCAGATTGCTTATGTTGGGGAAAAGGTTACGCTTATCCCATCACAGTTATTTGATCCCAATGAAAAGGGGAATTACCTACAGTTTAATTTTGTTAAAGAGCAGGAAGAACAGGTGTTTTCCGATCATTTAATTCCATTCGACACCCAACTTGTTTATACCGTGCCATCGGTTTTAATCCAATCGATGAATGTGCATTTTCCAAATATAAAAATTGTTCATTTTGCCGGAATTTTAATGAATAGTATCTGGATTAACTATAAAAACCGAATCAATACTCACCGGGTTTTTCTTCATGTGAGGGAAACGCATTTTGATCTTTTGATCTATGATGGGCGGCAGATGAATTATTTCAATTCTTTCCCGTTCCAGAGTGCCGAGGATGTAGCTTACTATCTGATTTTTGTATTGGAACAATTGAATTTCAATCCCGAAACCATGCCATTGGTGCTGTTGGGAAATGTTGAGAAAGGATCCGCGATGTTTGAATTGTTATTTAAATATGTCAGGCATATCGAATTCGGTCACAGGAATGAGTCCTTCAAATACAGTCATATCCTGAATCAGATTTCACCTCATGCTTTTTATCCTTTATTTAATTTCCAGTCATGCGGATTATAAGCGGAAAATATCGGGGTCGAAAACTTCAACCTCCGGTGAGTTTGCCTGTGCGACCCACCACCGATTTTGCAAAAGAGGGATTGTTTAATATCCTTGCGAATTTCATCGATTTTGAATCCATCAGGGTACTTGATTTATTTGCCGGTACCGGAAGTATTGCTTTCGAGTTTCTTTCCAGGGGAGCACAAGATGTGATGGCAGTAGATGCCAATCATCATTGTGTGGAATTTATAAAAAAATGTGCAACTGAATTCGGAGCGACAAATCTTAAGGCCTTACGGTCAAATGCTTTTGTTTTTCTGAAACATCCCTGGTCGGCTTATGATATCATCTTTGCAGATCCGCCCTACGATCTGGAAGGGATAGAATCTATTCCGGATTTGGTTATGGAACAGGATGTTCTTACTGAAAAAGGTTTGTTAATACTGGAACATTCAGCTCGCTATAAGTTTGAAAAGCATCCGGATTTTTCCCAGACCCGAGCCTATGGCAATGTTCACTTTACCTTTTTCACAAAGAGTAAATCTAAAATCCGAAATTAAAAAATGTAAATCGGCTAGTATTCGTCTTCGTGGAAGAAAAAATCGTCTTTGGTAGGATAATCGGGCCAGATATCTTCAATGCGTTCGTACGATTCACCTTCATCTTCAATCTCCTTGAGATTTTCGACTACTTCTTGTGGGGCGCCGGATCGGATCGCCCAATCGACCAGCTCATCCTTAGTGGCAGGCCAGGGAGCGTCTTCCAATTTTGAGGCCAATTCGAGTGTCCAGTACATTTATATCTGCTTTTGAAAATTTGGTGCAAAAGTATAAATTATTTTTTCATTTCAATGCTTATGTTTTCCAGGGTGTTTCTTTTACCCCAAGGTCATTAGCTAATTTTCTTGCCAAAACAAATAAATAGTCAGATAAACGGTTGAGATAACGAATTATTATATCATCTGTTGAACGGATGTTTCTAAGGCCAACAACAGAACGTTCTGCCCGACGGCAAACAGTGCGGCAAATATGGCAGGCAGATACAGCAGGGTGCCCTCCAGGAAGAATAAAATGATTAAGCGGAGGGAGTGTTTCATTCATTGCATCGATCTCATGTTCAATTAAAAGAATATCCTCTTCTTTAATGGATGGTAATTTCTGAATTTCTTTTTCCGGATCTTGGGAAATCAGAGTTTCTGCAATAAAATTTTTTTTCTGGATCCAAATCAGGAACTCCTGGTAATGAGGATCAATATCATAATCGCGAACCATCCCAATAAAAGCGTTTAATTCATCAAGGTTGCCAGATGCTTCAACCCTTTCATGGTTTTTGAGAACACGGGTACCCCCTAAAAGAGCGGTTTCTCCCTGATCTCCACCTTTAGTATAAATTTTAATGCCTTTAGACATAGATTAAAAAAACGGTAACAGAGTAACAAAGGTATTTTCTCTGTTACCCTGTTACTTTATTATCCTGTTACTTTTTTTCCAATCTTGCTTTTAAATTATCATACTGTTTCTTCATTTCTGCCGGAAGCCGGTCGCCAAAAATTTTTTGATGTTCGGCAATCAACTCACATTCATGAAGCCATTCTTCTTTATCGACTTTCAGGATCTGATCCATTTTTTCTGCAATTCCCGGTAATCCGTCAACATCAATAGCGTGTTTTTCAGGTACAAATCCGATGGGGGTTTCAACAGCGGCTGCTGTGCCTTCTACACGTTCGAAAATCCATTTCAGAACACGGATATTGTCGCCATAGCCCGGCCATAGAAATTTGCCGTCTGCTCCTTTCCGGAACCAATTGACATTAAATATTTTAGGAAGTTTGGCTGGATCCGGTGCAATTTGACCGATCTTCACCCAATGTCCAAAATAATCACCCATGTGATATCCACAGAAAGGCAACATGGCAAAAGGATCGCGACGGACCCCAGCTTTGAGACCAATGGCTGCTGCGGTAACCTCAGAACCTACAATAGAACCCAGGAAAACGCCATGATTCCAGTCGAACGACTGGTAAACCAAAGGCACCGTCCCAGGGCGACGACCGCCGAAAAGAAATGCCGAAATGGGAACTCCTTTAGGGTTTTCCCAATCTTTATCAATAACTGGGCATTGGTAAGCCGGGGCAGTAAAACGAGCATTGGGATGAGCAGCGGGCTTTCCATTCTCTTTATTGTAAATCTCATTGGTCCATGTAAGAGATCCTTCCGGGATATCGGATCCGATTCCTTCCCACCAGATATCTCCATCGGGAGTCAATGCAGTGTTGGTAAAGATCGAGTTGGAACGGCACGACAACATGGCATTGGGGTTGGTCTCCATTGAAGTATACGGAGCAACACCAAAGAAACCGGCTTCCGGGTTGATGGCATAAAGACGTCCGTCTTCTCCGAATTTCATCCAGGCAATATCATCTCCAACAGTTTCTATTTTCCATCCCGGGATTGAAGGGATTAGCATAGCCAGGTTTGTTTTGCCACAGGCACTTGGAAAAGCAGCGGCAACATAGCGTTTTATCCCCTGCGGGTTGGTAATCCCTGTGATCAGCATGTGTTCGGCCATCCAACCTTCACGGCGGGCCATATTGGTTGCAATACGAAGTGCAAAACATTTTTTCCCAAGCAAAGCATTGCCGCCATATCCGCTTCCAAACGACCATGTTTCATTGGTTTCGGGGAAATGCGAGATATATTTCTTTTCGATGGGGGCACAAGGCCATTTAGCATCTTTCTGACCTGGTTGTAATGGAGCGCCAACCGAATGGATGCAGGGTACAAAATCATGATCACCAAGAATATCAAGCACTGCAGAACCCATGCGGGTCATAATACGCATGTTGACTACAACGTAAGGTGAATCGGTTATCTGAATTCCAATATGAGCGATCTTTGATCCCAACGGTCCCATGCTGAAAGGAATTACATACAGTGTCCGGCCTTTCATACAACCCCGGTACATTTCTGTCAAGACAGATTTCATCTCGGCAGGAGCCATCCAGTTGTTGGTAGGTCCGGCATCTTCCTGTTTTTCAGAACAGATAAATGTACGGTTTTCAACGCGAGCCACATCACTGGGGTCGCTTTGAAAATAATAGCTGTTTGGTCGTTTGGCTTCATTCAATTTGACAGCCATACCGCTTTTTACCATCTGATCCAGTAACCGTTGGTTTTCGGTTTCAGAACCATCACACCAATGAACAGAATCAGGTTGACACAAGGCCGCCCATTCGTTCACCCATTTCTCGAGTTTTTTACTGATTTTCATATCGTTTGGTTGTTTGTAGAACGTTAAAGTTATTTTAGTTGAGACAGCGCTCTTTTAATCCTTGCCACTGCTTCAGTCAGTTTTTCTTTACTGGTTGCATAAGAAAACCGGATACACTTTGGGTCGCCAAAGGCATCGCCGGGAACAAGGGCAACAAAGACAGTATTCAACAGATACATGCAAAGATCATTGCTGTTGTTTATTGTAATCGTTCCATCTGATTTTCCGAAGTAAGATGAGATATCCGGAAATATATAAAATGCACCATCCGGATGATTCAATTTCATCCCCGGAATTTCTGCCAGCGATTGAAGCATCAGATCCCTCCGTTCCCGGAAAGCCTTTTGCATAATTTGCATATCGTTGGTAGAATCAGGTGGGGTAATGAATGCTTTAAGCGCAGCCCGCTGTGCAATGGAGGAAGCTGCTGAGGTAAACTGACCCTGAAGTTTATCACATGCTTTTGCAATGAGAAGCGGAGCGGCAATAAAACCAATACGCCATCCGGTCATGGCGAACCCTTTGGAAACGCCATTGATTAAAACAACCTGATCTTTGATAAAATCAAACTGGCAAATACTTTCGTGTTTCCCCACAAAGTTAATGTGCTCATAAATTTCATCGGCAATAATGGTAATATCGGGATATTTCGCCATCACATCTGCAATCCCTTTCAATTCTTCACGGGTGTACACTGAACCGGTTGGATTACAGGGAGAACTGTAAATCAATAGTCGTGTTTTCGGTGTGATGGCTGCTTTCAGTTGCTGCGGAGTAATCTTGAAATTATTTTCAATGGTAGCTGGTATGAAAACAGCTTTACCTTCGGCTACTTTTATGATTTCTCTGTAAGAAACCCAATAAGGTGCCGGTACCAGCACTTCATCTCCTGGATTTACCAAACTTAATACCACATTCGCAATGGATTGTTTGGCTCCTGTTGATACGACGATTTGCCCGGCTTCGTAATCAAGATTGTTGTCTCGTTTTAATTTGGTGCAGATGGCTTTTCTCAGATCTTCATATCCGGCTACGGGCGGATAAAATGTAAAGTTCTGATCGATGCCTTCTTTGGCAGCGATTTTGATATAGTCGGGCGTGTTAAAGTCGGGTTCCCCCAAGCTAAGATTGATTACATCATGTCCTTTGGCTTTCAGTTCACGACTTTTACGCGACATTGCCAACGTTTCACTTTCGGCAAGGTACTGAATTCGATTTGCGAGTGTTGTCATAAAAAGTTGATAATGAGGTTATTGTAAATAGTAAGCAAAGTTAAGGAAATTTTTGATTTGCCATTTATGATTTACGTTTTTTTATTTGATATGATGGAATTGGAATTATTCAGGATCATTGATTATCTTTGTCCAAAGTTCTGATTCTATGTTTCCTCCTCCTGTTGATCATCCATTTATCTTTCATGTCCTTCATGAACTATTCTGTTTTCTATTCGTTTTCGGGGGTGCCTTTTTTTTGCTCTGGTATTATCTTAGGAACACCAAAAAACCAGTTCCACTTGTTACATGCAATGATGATCATAAGATCATTCTTCCTTTAAAGTTGCAGGCGTATGAACGGTTTGTCTTATTTCTTGAACGAATCCATCCCTCCAATCTTTTGATGCGGTTTAACAATTCCGATCTCACTTCAGCTCAGTTGCAATCGTTGCTTGTTCGCACCATCCGGGAAGAATTTGAGTATAATTTATCACAACAACTCTATGTTTCCTCCCATTCCTGGGAGATGATTAAAAATTCAAAGGAAGAAATGGTAGCATTGATTAACAAAGCATCCATGAAAGTAGGGGAGGAAGGTACTGCGGCTGATCTGGTTAAAGCCATATTGGAAGCGATGGTTGAAAAGGGAAAATTACCTTCAGAATTAGCCCTCGACGAAATCAAGAAGGAACTCCAGCGGATGTAATCGGTTTCATTCGGTATAAATATTGATACTGCTCTGTAAAACCCATTTTTTTATAAAGACGGATGGCTGGAATGTTATCGGTGAGAACCTGAAGATAAGCCGTGTGTGCTCCTTTTTCTCGCCCCCAGCGAAGAATATTTGCAACAATAAGATGACCCAGCCCGGTCTTACGGAATTCTCTGGCAACTACAAGATCGAATAACCCGATAACGTTTCCCTCTATAACCCCTAATCCTACTCCCAGGGTTTTTTTATTCTTTATTACTGATACCAGGCATTTCGGAGTAAGGGTGAGATCCATGATGCGGATATAGGTGCTTCTTCGACTTGGGTCAAAGTCATTCATCCGAATGAAATCATCGATCCAACGGGGATTTAAATTTGTTTCGATCGTTGCCCCTCTAAACTGATCACCAGAATATACACTAATATCAAGCGTTTGAAAAGATATGTGGGAATGAATGAAATAGCCTCGGTTTTCAAGGCGGTGGTCGATATCTGGAGGATCGGCCATTGAGGTTATTTTAAAACAGGGTGTAATTCCATGATCTTCATAGAGCTTTTCACAAAATGTAATCTTCTCTTCTGGATTTATCGTAGAAGGATAAAGCAAACTCACGCTATTGGAGCGTTTTGTAACTCCATTGGCAAAACGCAAAAGCCATCCGTCATACTGAATGGTTTGCAGGGCTGGCCAGGCATTGTTACTGATCTCTTCGAACCGGCGAATCATGGTAGATTAAGATCAATTAGTGACTCAAAAAAATATTAGCAATTTAAAAAACATTTGCTTATATTCGTTGTACTGGTAAAATATTGGCACTACCTATTAATTTTATATACTCAATAACAATTTGATAGTTAATAGAAACCGTTAAAATCAATTTTATGAAAAAAATGTTACTTTTTTTATGTGGGATTTTCCTGGTATTTACAGCACAATCCCAAAATGGTTTTTCACGAGCCACAGCCCCGACTGTTAATCCGGATGTGAACATGCCGATGAAGCCTTCACTCAGAAAAAACCATGAAATCCCGGATAAAGCATTGCCAATTTTCGCTCCTGAAAAGCTTTATTTCAAATTCAGGGAAAGACGGGCTTATTGGCCGGACAAAAGTAATTGTGAGCGGAGAGTAGGATTTATCTGATTTTTAGAGTGCAATGGTAAAACTGGTTGACTTTTCAGTTGATTCAGCATAAATGTGGCCCCGGTGCAGCCTGAGGATCTGGCGCGAAAGGCTTAACCCGATTCCCGAGCCCTGGTCTTTGGTTGTGAAGAAAGGAACAAAGATCTTTTCCATGGTTTCTTCTGGAATGTAAGGTCCGTTGTTTGAAATGCGGATTAATATCCGATTTTGTTTTGAGCTATCAACG
>Ga0172381_10001669_pt1 | contig 25466 bp, 52 predicted proteins | sample Leawel6488metaG_FD_119754 | JGI IMG/M metagenome (GOLD analysis project Ga0172381, IMG submission 119754) | Leachate microbial communities from a municipal landfill in Southern Ontario, Canada - Leachate well 64-88 metaG | ecosystem: Engineered > Solid waste > Landfill > Unclassified | place... | reverse complement strand
TTGCCCGTCTTAACCAACAACTAACCAACCTAAAATAAAGAGTATGACAGAGAACATAGTAAAACCTCATAACAAATATTATTGTTCTGAATGTGGAAGTTTGATGATAGAAACTCTGGTTGGTGCAGAAACTTGTTTTGGATATTACGGAGACGAAAGAAGTATTCCAGCTGGAGATGCTTTTGATCGCAAGACAGGTAAAAGACAGTATTGTTATCATTATAAATGCCCTAACAAAAATTGGCACAATCATCACGATAGTTTTTTTGAAGATAAGTTAATTACATTTTAACCCCCTATGACAAACCAAGAACAATTTAATTGGGAGAAAATTGAAAAGCATTATTCTTCTGAGGGAGGAGCGATAAGTTTAGACTTTATCAAAGAAACCTGTGTCCCAAGAGAGAATTATGATTTAATAGATAGCATAAGAAAAATATCTGTTGAAAAAGTGATAAAGCTTTCTAAAAAAATAGGAGAGCTGGAATCCAAACTCCAAAAGGTCAAGGAGTTTGCGGAAAAGAAAAATAACGAATGGACATTAGGCGTTGACGATACTCATCCTGGGAATAATTATGTTTTGGGCTACAACCAAGCTAAAGAAGAACTTAAAAAAATTATATGACAATCCAATTATTGATGGAAGAGATGAAAAGAATAATAAGTGAGAAATACAAGCTTGTAAGTAGTCTGTCTTTTGAAGATGATATTACTTCACCTTATATAGAAACTGGCGAATATTGGGAACATACAAATCCGCCAATAATGGGGCATCAATCAACTTGTGGTTCTGCAAAAAGAGGTGAAAAGTTATGCAAAATTAGATTTAGTGACAATACGAGGATTTGCCTACGATTAAAACCGGAAGATTATCTTTCAAAAATAAGAAAGATACGCACTAAAACTGAACTTGGTTATGGTTGTAAAGGACTGGCAACATCTTATGAAAGAGAAATAGATATAAACAAAGTTTTATGTACAATTTTAGACACATTAAAAAACGGTTATAAAAAAGAAAACATAAGTTTTGAAACGTTAGATAGTTTATCCTTATGACAATCCAACAACTTTTCGATAGCTTCTGCTTAGAAGGTAAAATAACAGAAAAGCACGCCGAAGAAATTAAAGCGTTACTAGAAGCAGAGATACGTCCGTTGAAAGAGAAAGCGAGGAAGTACGATGAGCTTTGTAAATAATTAACTTAATCTTCTGGGCAAAATAGTGAGGTGGCGACAAAAGGTAATCGCAAAGATGGAAACATAGAAACATCAGTCTTGGGTCATTCCCACTGCAAGGTGAGATAACACATAACTAGGTTATAGAAAGTGTGCAAATCCTTGCCCTCACTACCTTGCTCGGAAGAATAAATAGGTGTAACTACACATAAACTACACACATTTTACACATATTATGATAAACACAAAAGAAGCCCCGACAATGTATTTTAAACATAATAAAAAAGGAAGTAGCGTCAATCTCTTGGAAACAAAACCATCAATGAAAACCAAAAAAGAGTTAGACTTAGAAGTAAAATATTTAGAGCAAGACAATAGATTGCTTAGAAATATTATTTCAAAATTGTTACAAGATTTCGTTGCTCTTGGTAAAGAGCCGAGAGGGAAAACTAAAGATAGGATATTAGTTTTTACCAAAGACTTTAAGGCAAAAAATATAACTTGCAGCACGCTAATCGGCGTGGGGATACAAATGGAAGTAGAAAATAATTTAACAATGAAACTATGACAGACCTCCAAACATTTTTAGTAATGTTAATAGTGGACACTATCCAATCGTTTATAATTCTTTATTTGTTAATTAAAACACGATAACCTATGACCAACACAAACAAAGATTGGAGAGAGGAGTTCGAGATAAATTTTTCTAAATGGTATCACAAAAGTAAAGGATATGAAGGATATGTTATTGAAGTGGCAGAGATAAAGGCTTTCATTGAAAAAGTAGAGCAAGACGCTATCCAGCGGACAGAGGAGAAGTGGATAAAAATAATGAACAGCGGAAAGACTTTGTATGAGATGGGAAGGAATGCAGGGCTGGAGAAGGCAAAAGAGGCTTTGTCCGATTATGACTGGGGTCCTTACGATGTTCTGGGAACGATAAACAGATTAATAGCCAAGCCTTCCCTCTCCCCAGAGGAATTACAAAATAATTTAATGATGAAGCTATGATAAAAATAGAAAATAATATAAAAATTTTCAATGATGAAAAAGAAAAGTTTAATTCTTTTGAAGCAGAAATAGATAATGATTATCTTATTACTATGATGGGGTATGGTTCAACAGAAGAAGAAGCGATTGAAAATTTAAAGATAAATATAGCTGGAAGAATAAAATTTTTAGAAAATATTTATTATAACGAAAAATAATTATGTTTAGAAAAGATATTTTAACCAAAGAGCAAATATTTATGATACCAAGAATGACCCCAGAAACGAGTATTGGGGGGATAGCAAGAGAGTTTGGAGTATCTTGGCAAGCAGTTTGGTATCACGTTAAGAAATTGAGAGAGAAAGGTATTGAAGTAAGAACCAGAACTAGCGGTAGTAAATCAAAAATTTATGGAGATTGAAATTAACAAAGTAATATCTAAAAAAGGAGATTTAGAATTTGTTAAAAATATTGAAGGGAAGATGGAGGAGATAAGAGAGATGGTTTATATCAGAAAAGAACATCTAGTTTTTACTAATATACCGCTTGAGAAAGAAACAAAGAATTTTATTAAGAAATGGAACTGGGAGAAATTTGAGCCGATTGTTGGATATTGGAATGGTAAAGGATATTTTATTGCAGACGGAAACCATAGAGCTAGGGCATTAGTCAGAATGGGAGCTGGTGTTGTCCCAGCTTGTCTTTTAACCTTTAGGGAATTTGAATATGTTGCAGGTACGGATAAATGTGTTCCTTTAGTTATAAGAATGGGTGAAAATCCTCAAGTTTTATAAGCATAAGTTATCCACAGCCCAAGGTTGACTTGGAATCAGTACTATTATATAATGGTATTATAAAGAGAAAAAGGGAGAGAGTGATACGGTATCTTGGTATTAACTAGGGTATTCGCACAATCTCCCTTAGAGTTATCCACAATTAAAAGGTTGACTCGAAAAGTTCTTTATAATATAATGGTATTATAACAAGATAAGGTAATCAGGTCGTTCCTTTAGTAAACAGTTAATTAGAAGCAAGACAAGGAAAGGTGATACGGGTATAAAACCCTGAACCAATTACTTCGAGCACTACTTCATAATTAATTGTTTATCAAGGGAACAATAAAGATTTAATAAGGTTTATAAATATGAATACAAAAATCTTAGTAACCGATATAGACAACAAGGGTAAAGCTAGATTTTATATGGGTGCTGTTCAAGTTAGAAATGATAAGAAAATGATTTGGACAGAAGTAACTAACATTAAGAGATTAACCAGGAAAGACGCTCAAAGCGATGCAGATATTTTAAGGTCAGAATTAGAAAATACTTATAATAAAGAGCTGAAATTAAATTACTAGATATGAGAAAAGATTTTATGAAAGTGGAAACAGCCTGTATTTTGGAGGAAAAAATTCAACAGGCTAAGGAGGTGAATTTAGCTGTAAAAGATATAGCAGAAATAATAATTAATAATTGGAGCAAGAAAGACGTTAAAAATTTAATTAGCGAATTAGTAAAAATATGAAAATCCAAGGCAAAGAAATAGATGAGGCAATAAGCGTTGAGGGTATTAAACAAGACCAAGAATTGAAGCTCGATGCTATGAGGTTTGCACAAGGGATAGCTAGGGAAGTTTGGGAGGAACAACAAAAAGAAAATTCAGAAATAGTTGGAATAGAAAAATATGTTAAGGAGAAGATAGATAAAAACAATAAAGTTTCAATTGAAAATCTTGATAACTTTCCATTTTTCATAGGTCAATTCGATATAATTAGACAAGCTAAATTTTTAGATAAGATTAGCAAATTGCCAAAGGGAAAAGTGAGAACTTTTTTACAGGCGGCTTGCTTAGCTTATTTTAAACCAGATGGAAAACTTTAAAGAATTAGTTTTATCGGAGGCGGAGAAAATGATTGAAAAATATAATAATGAATTTGAACATTGGAAAGGAGAAGATGATAAGAATGAAGATGAACAAGAGAAAAGATACATAGCTTTGAAAATAGTTTCTATCCAAGGAGCTATGCACGCAATATACGAATTAAGAAGTAATATCGTAAATAAATTATGATTACAAAAGAAGTAGCAACTTTCGCAAAAAAAGAAGTAGATACAATAGAGGATATGAGCAGGTTTAAGATTAGCGGTGATGTAACTCTAGCAAGGTCTATAAAAATTAGAGAACTAATTAAGGCGAAGCAAAAAGAAATTAAGGTTACAAAAGATAAAATGGTTGACCCTATCAAGCAGGGGTTGAAAGAAATAATGGATTTTTGGAAACCATTTGAGGAACGATTAGCGATAGTTGATAGTTATATGTCATCTCAACAGCTTGATTATAGGAAAAAGTTAGTTGCTGAATCGGAAAAGAAACAAGCGGAAGTTGAAAAGAAAATTGAAAAAGGGGAAATAACTTTTGAGCAGGCTTCTAAGAAAATTGAAAAGGTAGAAATGAAGGTTGATGCTATTCCAACAAGAATACAGAAGAAAGCCAAGGTTATTGATAAGGCTAAACTTCCTTTGGATTATCTTATCCCCGATATGGTTGCAATAAGAAGGGATTTATTAAAGGGAGAAAAAATACCTGGGGCTGAATTATATGATGAGGTAATATCGGTAAGGTTAAATTCAATATCCTAATATGACATACCAAATAATAGACCAACAGCAAAGTGGAATGTTTGAAAATATAACTTTCAAAACAAAAGAAGAAATACGTCAAAGATTAATTAATTTTCATTCGATAGATTGGACAGGTGAAAACGATATAGAAGATTTAACTTTAGAGGAAATTTGCGATTATGGTTGTTGGGAAGTTGTAGAAATAAATAATTAAGATTTAAAATTATGGAAAAAGCAATTGTCAAAAAAGAAAGCAAGAAGAAGGCAGTTTGGGCAGGTTCGCAAGTTTTAATGAAGAAATCAGAAACTGTTAAGGAGGAAAGGGAAAAGAAGATGATTTTGTTATCTTCAAAGGTTCTAGGAATTACGCCCTTTGGAGTTAATATTTTGGGTGATTTGCCATATACGAACAATCTAGGATTAACTCAAAAAGCTAATCAATATAATAGAAATATAAAGTATAAATATAATTGGATAAAGAGGTCAGACAATGATACCGATAAGGCTATTTGTGAATGTAAGCTAGTCGAGGTTTCAAAAGATGGGATTGTAAATGATTTATGCGATTGGGTTACGGGAGAGTGTTCGCCTTCTACTATTAAAATGAGAACCTTAACAGGCTATCAAAATCATATGGCCCAGACTAGGGCGAAGAATAGGGCCATTCAAGAGGTTTATAAGGTTAAAATGCACGAGGAAATGATGACCAATATTAGAAAAATGACAGAGAAGAAAGAGATTAACGAAGAAGAAGCATCGGCTTTAAGTGCTATTCCAGCTGTTTCGGCAGAGGAGATTAATCAGAATGTCGAAGAAACAGTTGTATATGTTGATGATTCCAAGGCAGGAGAATCAGATTTAACCGCTATAATTGCCCAAATTAGAAAATGTAATGATGCTAAAACTCTTACAGTTTGGACGAAGCATTTAGTTAAAGATAAAAAATATTCTTTAATACAGAAAAATCTTATTCAAAGAGCTATTGATGAACAGATAAAAGAAGCTAAGAAATAATATGTATAATCCTAGGGAGGCATTAAGTTGGAATCAGTTATTGACTTGGCAGAAAGGAGAGCAGGTTTACTACGAAACATATTTTTTAGGAAAGAGGCAAAAATTTAAATATGAGAAGAATATGGATTTTGGAAAGAAAATAGCTACGGGTTTGGAACAGAAAAAAACCAATGACGAAGATGTTGAATTTTGCAGAGATTGTTTGCCAAAGCCAAAATATAAAGAAAAGATATTGATAGCGGATTTTGAAGGGGTAATATTATTGGCTAAGCCAGATGGTTGTTATCTTAAAAAAGAGATTAGGGTTGATGAATATAAGACAGGGAAACAAAAATGGACGCAAAAAATGGCAGACAATTTAGGGCAGATAACTCTTTACGATATGGTTATTTATAAGTTGACAGGTAAGATACCAAGGAATTTTCTTTATTATTTTCAGACTAAAGAGGAGGGAGGGGAAATTTATTTAGTGAGGAAACCGCCATCAGTGTTTGAAACGAAAAGAACAATGAAAGATTTTATGCTTTTATATCCAATACTAAAAAAAGCACAAATAGAAATAAATAACTTTTGTAAAAAGATTTAAGAATGGATACATTGCAAAATTTTAAGGAACAAGTTCAAGAAACTTTATCTCAAATAAGAGGCATTGAGGAATATAAAGAAGATAAACTTATTAAATATGTATTTGATTGTGCCGATTATTTGATTGGGCATAAATTAGATGAAATGAATGAGGGAGATTTGATTACTATGGGCGGAAAGTTAGCAGGAACTTATGCTTATTTAGGTAATATGGTGGCCAAGGCAAGAACAGAAAGAGATGTTTATCAGCAACAGTTGGAAGAAGAAAAAGCTAAAATTACAGTTAATTTATATAGTGAGTGCGAATCGAAGATTACTCTTTCAAAAGCTAGGGCCAAAATAGAAGTAAGTCCTATTGAAAAAATGTTGACGATAAAAGAATCGGAAAAAAGCAATATTGAAAATATAACAGGAGCTTGCCAGACAATTATTATGTTTTTTCAATCAGCGATGAGGACAAAACAGGGAGAAAGATTTTTAAGCGGACAGATGCAAGATAATGGGTCTTAAAAATAGATTTAGCGAGGAAACGAGAAGCAATTGGCATTATTGGTATCAATGTATGGTTTGTGGACAGAATGGTTGGGATAGCCTGCATCATATATTTAGTTCTACAGCTAATGGCTGGGTCAAGGGCAAGCATAACGAGAGTGTATTGAACTCTTGCCCCATTCATAACTTTAAGTGCCACATAGGGCAAGCCAGCACGCTACATAGGGATATAAAAGGGCTTCTTTGGAGGACATTAAGGGCTTTAGAGGAATTGGGATATAATCTAAAGCCAATAGATTGTCAATTTATGGAAATTTATAAACAATATTACGGTGAAAAAGAATTAAAAATATGGAAAACTGGGAAATAGAGTTTGATAAAAAGTATAAGAATCAGTCCTTTCTAACACAAACGGAATTAGGGCCATATTATGATTTGAAGGTTGATTACGAAGATATGAAAAATTTTATCAAAGGACAATTAACAAGGAGAGAAGCAGAAATTTATATTGTGGCCGTAGGCTGTAAATTAAAAGGCTGGGATTTCAATAGATATTTATTAACTTTAGAAGAAATGTTAAAAGTTAAAAAAATAATAAATTAATATGGCAAAAATCAAAACAGTTGAGCAAATAATGAAATTGGCGGATAAGGGAAAGTCAGTAGTTGTTAAATATTCAGATGGATTAAAAGCAACATCAGCCGCTTTTGTCCAGAATTATAATGGTCGCTATCTTTATAATTTGATAAAAAGCGGAATGATTTATGAGTACAAAAAAGAAAATAAACATAATGTACGAAGTCCTAGGAAAGTGGGGAGGAGTTAAAGGTATTTTCCATACTAAGTGGAAAGCTAAAGATGCTATGGAACAGCTTTGGAATGGAGAAAAAATGACAATTAGGAAAGTAGCGGTTAGTGAATTAGATGAAAAAGTAATAGAAGTTAGAAGTTATCAAATTAAAAGGTTATAAATATGGAAACAAAAGAGCAACTCAATCAACAAATAGATATTTTGAGAAAGAAAATTAATGATATTGATGAAAAGGAATGGCAAGAAAAAGAAAGTCCAATTTTCGACAAATCAATAGGAAGATGTTTTGGTTGTAATGAACTGTGGATAACGAAAAAAGGTAAGAAAAGAAAACCTTCCAGCGATAGAGGATATTTAAGATATTATAAACTTTTAGAAAGATTAACTGGCGATAAAGACCATTCTTTTAGAATATTGGTAATTGAAATAGATATGGATTACGAGAATGAAAGCTTTTACAGATATGGAGTTCAAGTTACAGAAGAATTTTTCTATAGTTCTGATAATATTGGGAGTATTTATTTAGAAATAGAGCCTAAAGAGTTTGAAAGAGTTTATAAGTTAGTGTGTGATGCGTGTTTTAAAAATATAAGTAATAATTCGGCTCAAGCCATTTTAGAAAAAATATGATTTTAGAATTAATATGTTTAATATTATTTTGTTATGTGTCTTATTTTGTTGGAGTGAGGAAAGGTTATAGTGATTTTTTAGAGGTAATCAAAAGTATAGAAGGTGAAATAACGACAAAAGAAGAAGGAGAGATTGCTCTTGATATATTGGAAAGAATGAATGATAAGGTTAGAAAATCTTGGTTTTAGTTATCCACAGCCTATTTGACTTCTGTTCTTAAATAATATATAATGGTATTATAATAATAAGATTTAAGAATATGAAAATACAAAATACAACGAAGATAGATATGCAAATACCTTACAGGGTAAAAATGAAATCGAATAAGAGATGGTACAAGGTTAGGGGAATGGCAAAAGGTTCTTTTGCGATAAGGAATCCGACAACAAAAAAATTAGACTGGCTTCCTGCTTATTATTTCGAGGGATTTAAAGGAGTATGGTTTATGGAAGTAGGAACTAAGGTTTAGGAATATGAAAGATAAGAAGTAAATAAAAAATTGAGTATGAAGAAAACACTTTTAGAGAAAGCAAAAGAAATGAAAACGGATATGAAGGCAAAACCTCTTTCCGAAACAGTAACACCGCAGGAAAAAGAATTATCAATAGGGTTTTTTAATAATGAAATATCTTTATTCCAAGCGGCCAAGATTTTAAAAACACAAAAAAATAATGCGGTATATAAATTAGGGATAATTCTTAAAAATTCTATCCTTAACGGTGAATACAGGATAGAAAAAATACAACAATGAATCTGAATCTCGTTCAGCTTATAGGGAGAATAGTTAATGATGTAGAATTAAGAAGCACTAACACGGGGAAAAAAGTAGGTTCTTTCAGGATAGCCACCAACAGGACTTGGAAAGATGCGTCAGGCCAGAAAAGGGAGGACGCTCAATTCCATAATATCGTAGTGTGGGGAAAGCAAGCTCAATTGATTGCAGAATATTGTACCAAGGGAAGTTTGATTTATGTTGAAGGTCATTTGCAGACTAGAGATTATGTCGGAAAGGACGGACAGAAAAGATATGTAACGGAAATTGTTTTAGACAATATGCAATTTGGGCCAAAGCCAGCAGGTTCAGCCCCAGCTAAAAACTTTGTGAAGAAGCAGGAAGATGATTTGCCAGAATTTGACGATATGGAGATGCCAAAGTCCAGTGATGACATAGATATCCGTGATATTCCATTTTAAAACGGTATATTAGCCTTCGTACAAGGGATTTATAGGGTATCATAATAAATAGTTAATCATTTATACCTTATGGGGCAGAGTAAAAAGAATCGTTGCGTATGCGAACGGTGCGGTAAATACTTCCGTTCTAAAGATAAGTTTGAAAAGCTATGCGGAAAGTGCAAACAAAAAGAGAGCAAAAGCCAATGAAAGTAAAAAGTTTAAAGTCTTGGTTGGAATTAGAATTAATACCGGAAATAACTTTAAATGAAACAGAGTTTAAGCCTACTTGTTTTAATATAAAAGCTAAGGGTAGATTAAACTTAAATGAAATAGAGAAATTGCAAGAAGCATTAATTAGGATATTAGATATTAAGAATATTGAAGAAGTAAAAATTATATCGGATAGTAAGTCTAAAAAATAAATATGACTATTATTAAAATAGAAGTTAGAGAAGTAAACGAAGGAGAAAACTTTGATGATAAAGTAATCTATTCCCAAAAGGTTGATAGTGAGAGTTTTAATTTAAAAGGTTTGATTGCGGAAATAAATGGATTGAAAATATTAGAGGAGGGGGGGAAATTTACTGATCCATACAAGCAAGCAGATGAAGACAATTTTAAAGAATATAAAAAAGTAGATTTGACTAAAGGCGAGATACTAACAAAGGAAAATAAAAAAGGAGATGATTAATTTAAAAAAGAGGTTTAAAGAATACAAGAAAAATGAAGTCAGTATAACCGTAGGAAAAAAGACTGTTTGGCTAGAGATTAATGGCGTAGATTTAGTGATGGGCTTAGAAAAGTTGAAAGATATAAGCGATTTATATAAAGAAATATCTAAAGATAAAAAAAATAATTATGGAAAATAGAGAAATAGAAAGATTAAAATGTGATTTATGTGGTAAGCTATCTCTTGTTCTTATTCAAGTGCATATACCAGGTGAGTTCTTTGATATGAGGTCAAAAGGTATTTGCTATAATTGTTTTAAAGAAGGGCAGATAGATGATAAAATTTTTGTGAAGAACCAAAAATATTGCGAAGAAATGATAAAGGATTGTAAAGAGAAAACGAGAATATGGGAAAGTGAATTAAAAAAGATAAGAAATGCTAAAAAGAGATTGTCTTAAAATATGAAATTTACAAAAGTAAAAATTGAAAAAGAAATATTAGACTTACCGGAACAGGTTTTGAACTATAAAGAATTAGTGCATAGTGATTATGGTGGATTAAAAAATTTAATGAATGAAGGACAAATACCAGAAGAAATATTAGTAGGGGGAGAGGTTATAACCTATACAAAAATAGTTGTTTCGGAGCCAGGTTTTGGGAAAAGATATTATTTAGTTAGATTGGGCGATGACGGATTGCTTAGAGATTTGGTTCAAATTAATAATGATTTGATAGATGAAAAAGTACAGATAAGGGTAAAAAATGAAATGGCAAATTTTTATTGTTTTGAAAAACCAAAAATACAAGGTAGAGCAATAAATTATGCAATATCAGAAATAAAATTATTGCCTTGGTATAAGAGATTATTTAATAAGTTTTAAAAATATGTTGATAGCTTGTTATAATGTTTATAATGAAGCGGCTTATTTCGAAGAATCGTTAGAAAGGATTAGAAAAAAAGTAGATTATATTATAGTTGTTGATGGGGCATACAAGAAATTTCCTCATAATGTGCCTTATTCTACGGACGGAACTATTGAAATAGCTGAAAAATATGCCGATAGGATAGTTGAAACAGCTTATCCTTGGCCTAGTGAGATAGAAAAAAGAAACCAATATTTAATAGGAAAAAAGGGAGATACTTATTTAGTTATGGACGGCCACGAAGTATGGGTGGGAGATTTGAAAAGACCTTTTGGAGATTATAAAATAAGAACAGTAAGGTCAGAGGGTGATTGTTCTTTTCCGAAAATGTTTAAGCACGTTGAGGGTATTCATTATGCTAGAAAACATTATGAACTTTATGATAAAGATAATAAACTTATAAATAATGAAAGTTGGCCAGAATATCAATTTGGATATCTTTTTCACAAAGAGGGATACAGAGAAGATAGATTAAAAGCCAGAGAAGAATATTATAATAAGCCTAATTTTGATAATTAATTTATGAAAACTATTTTGGTGACAGGGGGTGTAGGGTTCATAGGTACTAATGTTTGTGCTTCTTATCTTGGTAAGGGATATAAAGTTATTGCTTTTGATAATCTTTCAAGGGTTGGTTCGGAACAAAATTTAGAATGGTTAAAATCACAAAAAGGTGATTTTATTTTTTATAAAGGTGATGTTGAGAATTGTTTTGAGTTATCAGTTGTTTTCTCCCAATATAGGCCAGATATTATTATTCACTTGGCCGCTCAAGTTACAATGGTAGATTCTATAAGAAATCCAAGACACGATTTTGAAGTAAATGCTGGTGGAACTTTTAATGTTTTAGAAGCGGTGAGAAAATTTACTCCTGATTCTATTTTTTTATATTCAAGTACAAATAAGGTTTATGGAAATTTAGAATACGAAAGTATAGATGAACTAAAAGATAGATATATATATAGGCATATAGAGGGAATAAATGAACAATATCCATTAGATTTTCACGGACCATATGGTTGTTCAAAGGGTTCAGCAGATAGTTATGTCAGGGATTATGCTAGAATATATGGATTAAAGACTATTGTGTTCAGGCAGTCAGGCATTTATGGCCCACATCAATTTGGAATAGAAGAGCAAGGTTGGTTGGCTTGGTTTTGTATTTCTTTATTAGAAAACAAACCAGTTAAAATATTCGGTAATGGAAAACAAGTTAGAGATGTTCTTTATATAGATGATTTAGTTAATGCTTACGAATTAGCCATTGATAATATTGAGGAAACAGAAGGACAGGTTTATAATATAGGGGGAGGGAAGAATTATGCTATTAGTATTTGGCAATTATTTGAGATTTTAGAAATGGGATTAGCAAAGAAATTTATTTATAGTTTTGAAGATTGGAGAGCTGGCGACCAGAAGATTTATATTTCAGATATTTCTAAGGCTTTGATTGATTTCGGTTGGTTTCCTGAAATAAATCCAGAGAGAGGAATTGAAAAACTTGCCTATTGGATTAAATATGGTATTAAACCATCGAAATAATATGTCTTTATTTGTTTGCAGAAAATGTAAAGTTATCGAGAATACAGCGTTAGGAGCTTTTTGGGGCAGGGAAAAAGAAAGACAATTATGTTCTGAATGCGATAGAGGAAGGTGGCATAATGCTTTTGAAAAAGAATATTTTGACCAAGATAAATGGGAATACGAAGAAGATAGTGATTTTGTGAAAAGAAAAATATGATAATTCTTTCTAGCCAATTAGAGAGATTCTTGAAAAAATTAAAGAAAGTAGATAAAGATAATATTTTTGATATAGAGATAGAAAGGATAGGAACATTTTTAAAAAATATGTATGGAAAAGAATATAAAATGGTAGATGTTACAGTTCTAAAGATAATAAATACAGATTTAAAAGGTCGAAGATTGCGAGAAGAAGTTGTTGATAAATAGTCGATAATGTGCTATATTATAACTATGGAAACACAGCAAACAGTCAATAATGATGTTCTTTTATTCATCGCTTTGTTCTTAGCTACGTTTGCTACTGAACTTATAAGAACTAATTTTTGGTACGGAGTGGTAGCAATACTGCTTACGGCTGGATTAGTATTTTTAAGAACCTATTTGAAAATAGGAAATAAATAAATATGGTATCAAAAAAAGAGTAGGCTATCTGATGTTCACAACGGTTGTAAGTCTGTCCTTGTGGACACAACCGCTAAATGCGTCAGCCCCAGCCAACGAAAATGAGCTAGGTGAACAAACAATATTGAGGGCTGTATCAAGCCCTTATATGGAAAAAGACTTAGCTTTAAATAGTGTCTTGAAGGAATTATCAGATTGTGAAAGTAGCGGACGTGTAAAATTGAAAATTTTAGACACAAACAACCGTTATTCATATTCAAAGTTTCAATTTCAGGCAAAAACATTTTTGTCTTATGGAAAAAAATATGGTATTATATCAGATAAGGTAAGTGAAGAAGAAATTGAAAATTATATTTATGATGAATCGTTACAAAATAAAATAGCTGGTAAAATGATAGAAAATGGATTGCTGGAAGCGAATTGGGTAAATTGTTATAGAAAGATGTCAGAAGGAGCGAAAGAAAAATATAAGTTCTTATTATCGAATTAGAGATTTAGGAACATAGTATCCGTAAGGGCTATGGTTAATAGCGGAGTAGGGTTTCATATCCCTTAAATCTTGGCGTTCGCAATTCCCTGATTCCGTGGGTCTGGCGGCTTCCTATCACAAATTTTATGAAGACAGCACGTCTAATAAAAATAAGAATTAATTTAAACACAGTTTTTTGATTGTGTTTTTTATTATGAAACAAATTACAGTTACAAAAATATTTACTTTCGATGCCGCCCATAAGCTACCGAATTATGACGGAGCGTGTGCAAATTTGCACGGTCATACTTATCATTTAGAGGTTAGCGTTAGGGGAGAACCAGATTTAAAATCAGGAATGGTTATAGACTTTAAGCAATTAGATTTTATAGTAGGAACAATTTTAAAGGATTTAGACCATTCTTATTTGAATGATACCTTTGAAAATCCAACAGCAGAAAATTTAGCAGAATATTTATTTGGTACGATTGAAATATTATTAAAAAATAATCAACAAGAAGCTAAGGTTAGCAAAATAAAATTATATGAAACCCCAACCAGTTTTGTCGAAGTTGAAAATATCAGAGATATTTGAGAGCTTACAAGGTGAAGGTAAATACGCAGGTTATCCGATGTTATTTATAAGAACATCGGGTTGTACTCGTGCGTGTTCATATTGTGATACGAAATATCATACGCAAGGAAAGGATATGACCGTCAAAGAGTTGGTAGATATTATTAAAAAATCAAAAGTCAAAATAGTTTGTTGGACGGGTGGAGAACCATTGCTACAAAGAAAGGAAATATTGGAAGTAATGAATAATTTTAAAGTTAGTAGTTGCACTTTTTGGCACTTGGAAACTAATGGAGATTTACTTGAATGGCAAGATACTAATGAATTTGATTATATTGCTTGTTCTCCAAAAGATTTGAAAACAGCGAAAAAAATTAAAAAGATTTTTTCGGATAATTCCAGGGGAAGTTATGACATTAAAGTAGTTACTGATTTAGAAAAGGAAGGAATGGATATGTTGAAAGGTGCAACAGTTTTAATGCCTTTAAGCACATATACTACCAAAGATAGGGAAATTAATAAGAAAGTTTGGGAATATTGCACGAATAATAATCTTAGATTCAGTCCAAGGTTACAAACTTTAATTTTTGGAAAGAAAAAAGGAATATGATGGATGCTAAAAATTTTATTGCTTTGCAAAACATAGTATCTGCTACCTTGGTTAATATAGGGGAAAATGAAAAAAGAAAAGGCTTGAAAGAAACTCCGTTAAGAGTGGCTAAGATGTATTCAGAGATTTTTAGAGGATATGATGTCGGTCAAAAGCCAAAGATAACAGTATTCGATAATAATTCAGATGGGATTGTTTATGACCAAATGATAGCAGATAAAGGATATTTTTATTCTTATTGTGAGCATCATATGGTGCCATTTTTTGGACAGTATTATTTTGCTTATATTCCAGATGAAAAAATATTAGGGATAAGTAAGGTGGCAAGGACAGTGGATTATTTTGCGGCAAAGTTGCAGGTTCAAGAGAGATTAACAAAGGAAATTGTTGATGAAATTGAAAAGCAATTAAAACCAAGAGGAATAGCTTTGGTAATGAAAGCGAGGCATCTTTGTAAGGAAATGAGAGGGGTTAAAAAGTATGATTCAGAGATGATTACTAGCGAGATGAGGGGTGTATTTAAAATTAAGAGTATTGCTTAGCGTAGATTTTGACGATAATTTAGACGTCGTAGTTCAAAGACACGATGATAGTTGGAGGCATTATTTAAGTATAATGAAATTTATATGAGGATATTTTTTGCAGGGAGCGAAAATGTCGCTTCAATAGGTGTTTTACAATGGGCAAAAGTTCAAAATGTCTTGATGAGTTATTATTATCTAAGGGATAAAAGCGATGAGTATATCCACAATATAACCACGGGTTATCGTAACAGCGGGGCTGAAATGATAATGTTGGACAGCGGGGCTGAAATGATAATGTTGGACAGCGGGGCTCATACATTTTTCGTACAGGGAGGTTTTCAATCAGCTATTTCAGATGCACAAAGTAAAAAAGCAGAATTGATAGTTGACCCCGATGAGTATTTTAAAGGTTATAAGGAATGGTTAGAAACGAAAAAGGATATGTTCGATATAATAGTGGAGTTGGATATAGGTAAGATAGTAGGAGATGAAAAGGTAAGAGTATGGAGGCAGGAGTTCATTAACATAGTGGGCAAAGACAGGGCTTGTACGGTATTCCACCCTGATTATATGAAATCAGACTATTTTGAGGAACTATGCCAAGCATCAGACTATGTAGCTTGTGGAGCTGGTCTAAGGCAAGAATTAAGCGAATGGGGGCCTTTTACATCAATAGCCAAGAAGTATGGTACAAAGCTACACGGATTGGCAATGACTAAGAGTTGGTTTATGGAGAGAGTACCAGCATTTTCCGCAGATAGTACATCTTGGAAGTCAGGTACAAGATTTGGATTAACTTATTTCTGGAACGGTAATAAGCTAGTACAGATAGGAGATAAAGCAGAGAGGAGAAGAATGAAAAACAAGTTAATCGAGAAAGGTATTAATTGGGAGAAGATAGAGAAAGACGACAATACAGAGGTTGACAAAATGAACGTAATAGCGTGGAAGCAATATCAGGATTGGTTGGATAAGAAGTTGGGGAAAGATAATCAAACGCCCAAAAGTTTAGAAGATGGCTCCCAAAAGAGCAAGGAGTTTTTAGAAAATAAGGGAAAGATAGCTGAACTTAGAAAGAACCCAGAGATAGAAAAGAAAAGGATTGAAAATCTAAGGGCGGCGATGAGAGGAAATATGTTTGCTTTTAAGAATGGGAAGCAATCAATGCTTTTACCTTATTACTGTAACGATTGTTATAACAAATCTAAATGTAAGTTTTTTCAAGAGCCGAAAGAAGAAGGGGACAAAGTATTGTGTGCATTAAGAGAAGATTTTAAAACTTGGTTTAGCCCTGAACAATTTGATTATAGAGAAGAAGAAGCAGTCAATGAAACAAGGAACAGGGTAATGAATATTTTATTAAGCAGGGCAGGATTTAATCTTTATTCGGAATTATTAGACGGCGGTATTCAAAATAAATCTTTGTCAGCAATGTTATTCAACATCTCTGATAGATTATCGGGAGGTAAGGGAGGCATCAATCTTAATCAAATAAATATAAATAATAACATAAACAATAGTGTTAATGTTCAGGTAGCAGAGGCTATCCAAAACTTAGATGAACAATCTCGAAGAAAAATCCTTGAAGTTCTTGAAAGAAATAATGATGGACAAGAACAGTCAGATAAACCAGAAGGAGGTTTTATGGCTGTTGAAACACCCAAAGTTTGAGCGTAAGCCTTGTTTATCTTTTACAGAGTTTGTTACTAATCCAGAATATTTAGGAGTGGGGGAAGATACTTGGAGAAGGATAAAAGAAGAAGGAGATGAAATATGGGAATTGATATTGCAAGGAAGAATAACGGAGGCAGTTTTATTGTGGGGTATAGGGGCAGGAAAGTCATATATGTCGACCGTATTATGTTTGATGTTCGTTCATTTATTGCTTTGTTTAAAAAGTCCGCATAAATATTTTAATATAGCCAATGATAAACCCATTGCAGTAGTTAATATGGGAACGACAGCTACGCAGGCCAAGAATGTTATTTTTGCTGGCTTAACAAAGTTTGTTGAAATCAGTCCTTTCTTTAAACAGTACAATCCAGATATTCTAAAAACAGAGATAAGATTCAAAGGAAAGAATTTAGTTCTCTTTTGCGGTAATAGTCAGGAAACAATGCCTATTGGTATGAATGTGATTATGGCGTTGCTTGATGAGGTGGCTTTTTATTTAGATAATGAAGAAAAAAGTGTAGCTGAAAACATTTACAATACAGTTAAGAATAGAATAACTTCCAGATTTGGAGATATGGGAATTGTGATTATGATGAGTTCGGTAAGGTATGTAGATGATTTTATAATGAAGAAGTACGATGAGGCAGGAGGAGTTGATTATATCCACAGGTCGATATTTAAGACTTGGGAGATGAAGGATAGAGAGAAGATGTCGAAAGAAACTTTTAACTTTGTCGCCGCCACAGATAAGGACGGCAATCCAGTTGAAGTGTGGGAGAACATACCGATTGATTTTAAGAAAGTGTTTGATAGAAGCCCTGAAAGGTCAATGAGAGATTTTGGGTGCAAACCTTCCTTGGCATTAGAAGCCTTTGATAAGGATAGTGCGATTGTAGATAGGGTTAGCGTAGATAGGGAAAGTCCAATTAGCAATGATAATAGTTTTAAGGATTGGTTTGTATGTACGGATAACGAGCCCAGGTTTATTCATATAGACTTGGCCTTAAAGAAAGATTGTTGCGGATTTTGTATGGGGAAGTGCGATGGTTCGGAAACAGAGTATGGAGAAGTTAGAAAGAAAGTTTATATTGATTTAATGATGCAGATTAAGGCCCTTCCAGATAAAGAGATTAATTTTAATGAAGTAAGGCAGATAATTTATATCTTACAGGATAGAGGATTCAAGATTAAAGAAGTCAGTTATGATGGTTGGCAGTCCATAGATTCAATTCAGATATTAAAAAGCAGGGGGATTAATGCTTATACATTATCAGTAGATAAGACCACAGAGAGTTACGATACATTGAAAGAGGTTTTGCACACTAGGAGGATTAATATTTATAAATTTGACCCATTTGTTAAGGAGTATAAGCGTCTTGAGTTGATAAAAGGTAAAAAGGTCGACCACCCTCAAGACGGCAGTAAAGATGTTTCCGATGCCGTTGCTGGTACTTGCTTTATGATAGCTGGTAAACCTGCTGGATTATCATTTAGTACGGAGAATAGTCAATTTGATAAGAACAAGCCGACAGAGAAGATAGTGGAGCAAAAACCAGAAGTTGTTATTGAGCAAAAAACGTCAGAACAATTAAAGTTAGAAGAAAAAGAAAGGCAAAGGAAAGAATTAGATTTAGCAATAATGAAAAACCAGTTTAACAGAGATAATAATTATTAATTTATAAAAATATGGGAATACAAGAAACAGGAGAAAAAAAGGTAGGCCAAGTTCAGATTCAATCAGATAAATTGGGGAGAGAAATAGAGTTATTGGAGAAAGAATTAGGAAGGTTAGCTGATAGATTAATAGGAATTTCTAGCGATTTTAATTCAGGAGAAACTCCCGTAGAGGAAACTATTGAACTTTGCCAAGTTGCTACAGTTCTAAGAAATTATTCGGATAGAATAAAAAATATTTCAATTAGAGTTAATTCTATAATTAATAATTTAGAAATTTAGAATATGGCACAAAAAATTGGCGATAAAGTTAAGATGGCGAGAAGTATGATGAGTAGAGAAGAAATGAAAAATGGTACGTCTATCTTTGGAAGTAAAAAGTGGACGGATAGACAAGAATTTATAAAAACTAGGGTAAATAAACAAATACAAAATGCCAGAACAAAAAAACTCAACAGAGAAAAAGCAAAAGAGGCAATATAACAAATCAGGATATGAGCTTTGTGATTTTTGTCATAAAGCTAGATGTTCTTGTGAATTAGAAAAGATAACGGTAACATATTATAGATGCAAAGATTGTTCGGAAAAAGAAATGCAGGTAACTCAAAGAGAAGATATATCGATTGGACCAGCAGGAATAACTAGGAAACCAATGAAAACTGTTCCGCCTCCATATTTAGCAGAAGCATTTAGGCCGCCAGCAGAGTTGGAGCAGGCATTGCCATCAATTACTCCAACAAAGGAAAATATAGAAAAAGATAACAAATCAGTTGAAACAAAAGAATAATATGAGATGTGATTATAATAGCAAAACAGGGGAAGTAAAATTTACGCCAGATAGATGGCAAGAATATTTTGTAGTATATATTTCTGATGAGATAGTGAAGCAAATGAAAGAAAGCAAGATTCCAAGCATTCCTTTTTATTTTCCAGTTCGATATTTAGTATCGCCATCGCAAGCAACGACAATTTGGGAGTATTGGATTTATCCCTTAGTTCCGTTTGTTTATTTGATACAAGGGATAGACAATGCTTGGAGAAGAATAGGAGCGTTTTTTGCAAGAAGGGGTATGCTTAAAGCAGTCGAAGGCAAACCCTATCATTGGTATTGGCCTATTTGGTTTTTTGTGAAACAATAAGAATATGAAACAGTTTACGATTTTGCTTATTAATAATTTGGATTATACTGATGCAGAAAGTTCGGAAAGGATTTTAGGTGGGTTTAAGAAAAATCTACAAGATAGCTATAAGGAGGGTTTTACCATTGAAAGAGCAGATAGTGCAGGCGATTCAATATTATATATTTTAAGTAAGGAAGTTTAAGGCTATGGATATTCCAAATCCTCAACCATTTAAATCGGGTGATAGAGATAAGGTAGTCAGGTATGCCTCTCTTTATTGTTTGTATCTTGCTGATTTATATATCCAAAGTTGTGCGACAGGACATTCAAATAATTTGGAAGAGTTTTTAGAGTGGGCAGATAAAAGATTTTGGGCAATTAAAAATGATATAGACAGCAGGGCTAATTGGGACGTGGTATTTAAGCCAGGAGATGCTTATAAGTTAGAGGGGCAATTAGCTAATGTAAGGAAGCAAGATGCTTTAGACGCTTTAGACGGGGTGGCAAAGTTTTTATATTCAAACATAAGATTATATTGGGATAAAGGTGGAAAATTTAAGTCTAATTCTTTAAAGGATTTTACTACGAATTTTTTACCATTAGAAACTAAAAAAATAGTAAGTGGTAATTATTAAATATGTTAAGTAATGGTATGGCAAAAGTATTACTCGCAGAAGATTTAAAAACTGCTCTCATAGCTTCAAGAGATGAAAATGTAGGTATTCCGATTAAAGATGTGGCGGAGATTATTCAAGGTAATTGGAAGAAGGAAGATGTAGATACCCTAATCATTGAATTAAACTTATTGATTGACGCTAATTCAGATTTAATTAAATGTCCTAATTGTAAGAAAGTTTTAGGTTCTTTCAATGGCAAGGTAGCAGAAACGCACGATGGCCTTGTTGTCAAAGAGGGAAGGGTAGGCTTTAATTGTAGCCAATGCGGAGTAGATGTCGATGTATGTGCGAATAGTTTAGATATTCAACTTAAAACGAATAAAACTATATAGATATGGCTCAAGTAAATAATAAAGAAAATATAACATTGTCAGGGGCGGAGAAAAGGTTGATATTGATTATAAGAGAATTAGAATGGGGAAACTTGGAATTGCTTGTTCAGAATAGTAAACCAGTTCTGGTTAAGCAAATGATGAAAACGATAAAGCTTATTGATACCAGACAATATGAGGACAATTAAGTCAATGTTGACATTAATATCTTAGTTGTCATAATAAATAAAAGTTTATAAACATTTAAGACCGAGCAAAGGGAACAACCTAAAGGTCGAACAGTGGTTGTTTCGTGCTCGGTTTTTTATTGGATAACCTCGAAATATAGCGATGGCATATCCTATAATTATAAAAACAGTAGAACAATTGAATAACGAAATGAAGGAATGGGTTCAGAAAGCAGATGATAGGCAAAAAACAAAAGCCAGAAAGGGGGTTATTTTAGACCCTCAAAATTTGTTTTATAGAAAAGCTGAAAAAGGGATAAGAAAGCCTAGCAGAATTACTTTTGAAACTTTGAGAAGAATGTCAAAGTCTTGTTCTATTGCTAGAATTTGTATTAATACTCTTAAACACGAAATTGTTAAAAGCAAATGGTCGATAGTTCCTGTTAATCCTAAAAAAGTTCCTGATAAAAAAAGGATTGAGGAATTAACTAATTTTTTTAATTTTCCAAATTCGCAAGATAATTTTAGAAAATTCACAGAGAAAATACTAGAAGATGTATTAGCTTTAGATGCTGGTTCTATCGAATTAGTAAGGAACGGTAAAGGGGAGCTAGTAGAAATGTATCATATTGACGGTTCGACTATTAAGCCGTCTATTGATATAAACGGTATGTTAGCAGACCCAGCTTATTATCAATATATGCCGTTGAATAATACAGCTAAACCTGATGCAGAATTTAGCCAAGACGAGTTAGTTTATATAATGGAAAATCCGCAAGGAGATATAAAGAATTTTGGTTATGGATTGTCGCCTTTAGAGGGAGTAATAATGGTAGCTACGAATATTCTAAACGCAGACAATTATAATGGTTCATTTTTTGAAGTTGGTACGTTACCACCAATTTTAATCAATTTAGGAAAAGAAACTCAAACAGCAGAGGTTGAATCTTTTAGAGCTTATTGGAAGGCAGAGATTGAAGGGAAGCCTTGGAAAACTGCTTTTATCGGAGGGGCTGATAGTCCAGAAGTTATGAAATTGCAAGACCAGACAAATATGGATATGCAATTTATGGATTATCAGATGTGGCTTTTTAGAATTTTAGTGGCGGCTTATGAAATGTCCCCTCAAGATTTGGGAATGACTTTTGATATTAATAAAGCAACTGCTGAAATCCAAAGAGATGTGAGCAAGGGAAAAGGTTACGGCAATATGCGTTGTTTATTGGAAGAAATATTTACTCAAGAGATTATTTGGAAAGGAAAGGAATACAGGGATTATATGTTCCATTGGGACGATATTGATTTGGTTGATGAGTTAAAAAGAGCACAAGTTTGGGAGATAGAAAGCAGAACTGGTGCATCTTCAATCAATGAATATAGGAAAGAAAAGAACTTAGACCCGATACAGGGAGGTATCAAACCATTTATTATGACTGGTATTGGTCCAGTTTATATTGATTCAACTCCATTAGAAGAAATGGAGCAAGGAGAAGCTAATGATGAGCAGGAGGAAAATACCTTAGACAATATGAAAAATAGGAATGATGAAAAGTTAAAAAATGAAGAAGAAGCTAAGAAATCTATTGATGGAGTTGGGGGAGAAAGAGTGGCAGGTGCGGTATTAAAAACTTTCGATGATAAGCAAGCTAAAGATATTGGAGATAAATTAAATCTTGATTGGAGCAAGATAGATTTTGGCGAATTTAAAATGGGTATGAACGAAGAGTTAGAGCATTCAGATATAACTGGGAAAGACCCAATTAAGACAGCTAAAATAGCCTTAGCTCATTTAACGGAAGATGCTCATTACTATTCAAAATTAAAACAAGTTTTTGGAAAAACAGTAGAAACGGGTAATTTCCTTTGTTGGTTAGACGATAGAGGATATGGCCAGCCTTTCGCTTGGAGCGATTATATGGAGCAAATGGGTTATTATATCAAACCGCCTATTTGTGCTGGCCTAGACGGGTCAGACAACGAACCAAGCATAACGCAGGAACTCTTAAACAGGGGAGTTAATGTTCTTTTAGCTGTAAAAGCATCTTATAAAGACGTTTTGAACAATTATTTGCCTTCAACCAAGTTAAAAAATGAATTTGAGAAGTATAGGCAAATGGCCCCTGAATATTATTCTAAGAAGTGGGAAATGAAATGGGGAAAATCAAGAGAGTTTCCTTATTATATAGTCACGCCATTTAAAGCTGGATATGTTTTAAACGACAAGAGAGTTTTAGACGAGATGAAAAGAAACCCTACTAGCTATAGGCAGGTTATTCACGATTTGGCTAATATTTATAATGTAGAAAGAGAAATGAATTTAGGCGATAGAAGGGCTAATCAATATATCGTAACCAAGGATAAAAGAGCATTCGGGTTTGATTATCAATTTATTAACGATGAAAAACACGATTGGGAGGAATACAAAGATGCCATATTCAACACATTAAAAGATATTCCAGAATTACAGACATTGTTTATTACTCTCACTAAAAGCGAGATTAAAAAAAAAATCAGATATGAAATTAACAAAGAGGCTGAAAGATTTTTACAGAAAGACGTAAAGGAGGCGAGCAAAGATTTATTGAAAGACGCTAGTAATAATTTAAAAGGGATATATGAAAAAATAATATTGCCATTGGCAAAGGAAGTATCGGAAGGAGTAAAAAAGGATTGGCAAAATGACGCTAACGATGATTGGAGCGATGATGACGAAGATTATTTATTCATAGATGAAAAGAAACAAAGTGATTTTTATAAGAATGTATTTTTAGGAGCATTGATTTTTGCGGGAGGTGCAGTTTTAGGAAACTTAGGAACAGAGAAAGAAAAGGATAACTTTACAGAAACATTTAACGACAGTAAATCAGTGTTGGTGAAAGATATGGCTGATATTTTTGCAGAGCGTTCGGCGGCTACTGCAAAATCATCAGCGATGACGCTTCACGATGATGTTAGGTCTTATTTAGCAACAGCAAGAGAGAATGGATATAGCTATGACCAGATGGCAGATGACTTGAAAGGTATTACAGGCTGGGAAGATGAATGGAGGACACAAAGGATAGCTGAAACTGAAAGCGTATGGGCGGCCAAGGAAGCAACAACAAGTGCAAATGAAGAATTGGGAGTTGATGAATACGAAGTTCTTTATGGGGGCAATCCTTGCGACCATTGTATAGAAGCTTTCGGAGATGGTTCGGGGCCATTTACAAAGGAACAAATAGACCAAATACCTTTGCACCCTAATTGTGAATGTATAGCAAATACTATTATTCCTGATAACTGGAAACTAGAAGATTATATAAATAGTTAATAATAAAAATATGTTTAAAGAAAAATTAGAATTTGTAGGAAAAATTGCAGATGCCTTGCAAAAATCGGCAGAGCAGTTAGAGGGTATAGTTAATTATCGCGAGGAACAATTAAAAAACAAGAAAGAAGAAGTTAAGAAATCAGTTAAGGAAGAATTAGATTTTAAGTTCTTAATTGAAAAGGCTTATGTCGTAGATAAAGATGGAAATAAAATAGCTGTTCCTTACAATAAATTTGAGAAAGGAAATGACGAAGGTGCTATTGATTTGGATAATATGTATATTGAAGGTATTGCCAGTACTACAAATGTAGACCACGATGGAGAGAGAATGTCGCCAGAAGCAATTGATGAAATGGTTAAGCAAATTAATGAAAGTAAATTGCCATTAGTTAATGAACATCAAAAAACTTGGGACTCTCAATTAGGCGATATTATGAAGGCTTGGAAAGATGAAAGAAATCAGGTTTATATCCAAGCTAAATTGGATAAAGACAATTCAAGGGCGATAGACCTATACAAAGCCTTGAAAAAGGGTTTGCAAGTTGGACTATCCGTTGCAGGATTGGTTAAAAGGTCGGCTCAAGAATTTGTAGAATCACTAGGAAAGCAAGCAAAAACTTTTCATAGTGTTATTTTAAAAGAAATTTCTGTTACCAACAGGCCTAGCAATTTCGATACTTGGATAATTGCCAAGGGCGGTTCTGGTACATTGGAGGAACATCTTTTTAGAAAGCCCCACCCTTTCTATGAAGATTATTTAATTAGCTATCCTTCATTGGACTGGCAATGCGTCATTGCTAAATCTGTTGCAGAAGTTTCAAATATTATGGCAGACGAAACAAAAAAAGAAGTAGCGGTGGAACAACCTAAAGATGAAGTTGTTACTACCTTAAAATTAATGACTGATAGCTTCAAGAGCTTATCTCAGGAGATTAAAGACTTTTTGGCTAAAATGAGCGTGGCTAAAGAAGCTGGTTCACCTTCTGAAACGGAAGAAGAAACTACTGACGAAACCACAGTAGAAACCAAGGGAGCGAAAAAAAGTACGAAGAAGGCAGTTAAAAAAGAAGCTACTGCTACCGAGGAAGAAACAACCGATGA
>Ga0172381_10001668_pt1 | contig 25477 bp, 31 predicted proteins | sample Leawel6488metaG_FD_119754 | JGI IMG/M metagenome (GOLD analysis project Ga0172381, IMG submission 119754) | Leachate microbial communities from a municipal landfill in Southern Ontario, Canada - Leachate well 64-88 metaG | ecosystem: Engineered > Solid waste > Landfill > Unclassified | place... | reverse complement strand
TTTTATTCATGCGCCAACCTGACATCCGTGAAACTATATTCTGTGACGTCCATCGGCAACTACGCATTCAACGGATGCATGTCCTTGCACGCCGTTTTTTTCTCTGGAAACGCACCCCCCGACGCAGCCTGCTATTCCGGAGTATCGGACAATCAGGTAACGAATTATGTCATTAATCCTATTGCTACTGGTTGGGGGTCTACTTGGAGCGGTATGCCCGTAGTCAGAACGCCGATATCGGCAGACAGTATAACTTTGTTGGGCACCGAGTTCACGGGAGAGACGTGGAGCTATTCGGATCACACCAACTGGATGGAGGTCGCGGGCGCGGACTGGGTTGACGACCTGATTCTCGGATGGTGGTTCTACGAGCGGGCGAACTGGGTGGCGGCCGACGATCTTAACCCTATTCTGCACCCCGACCCGCTGCCGCAGTACCTGCTGAAGGCAAACGCGTTCAACACGACCAACGCCGTTCTCGTGAACCCGACGTTGGACGGAGGCAACGTTTCGGGAGACACGCTCATCGGGGCGGAGGAAGTCACCAACATCGCGCTTTCGCTGAGCCAGTTCATCGGCACGCTATACGCAGTTTCCAACGCCTCGTCGTTGATACCGGGGTACATGACGCTGACGAACCAGCCCGCCACCGACGCCCTCGTCACGTTACAGACAAACAGTCCCGCGCTCAATTCCTATCCGTGGTCGTTCGCGTATCCAGCCGAGCGCATCCGCTCCATCGTCGCGGGACAGACCGTCGTAAGGTTTTTCGCGTGGAGGGAAAACGCGACGGCGTCGATAAAGCCGACGCTCGCTCTCGTATGCACCAACGGAGCGGTGATCACGGAATATGACATGGGGCCGGACATCGCGCTTCCGGCGTCGGTCCAGGCTCAGCCCTTCATCGTGTCGATACCGAACACCAACACGGCGGCATCCGCAGGTTGCAGTTTCTCCGTCCGCATCAAGGTCGTATCCGTCGGTTCCGCGCCGAGAATTTACCTCAACCTCGGCGACGCCCGGCAGTTGTCGGCCGATGTTCCCGTGGCCTCCGGAAACTACGCCACGATCTCGGAGGTCGAAAAGAAACTCGACTCCGCGAACGGCACCGCCACCGCCCTCACCGTATCCGGGAGTCTCGGAACGTCAGCCGTCACCGGGGGCGTCGATCTGACTTCCGCCGCCTATGTCCGCGCCCCGGTACCTTCCGCAGGATCTGATGTCGCCACGGCGGACTGGACACGCGGCTTGCTGTCTATAGGAAACCCGTATTATCTGACCACGAACACGATCCCGGTCGCGTTCGCGCCGTATTCGGCCAGACTCGCGCAGATCCCTCTTCCTTTCGACACATCCGATTCCGTTTCAATTTCATCCGCGACAAACGGACAGATCATCTTCGCCGCCCTTCAAGGCGAACCGTTCAGCGGCGAACTGCGCGGTCCCGCGACGGTTACCATGTGGCTCAACGTTCCCACGGGCTCGCCTTCCGCCAATTACGCGTTGACGCTCAAACCGCTTTTCGGCTACACCAGCGACACGAACGATGCCAACTCCATACGCTGGCTTTCCACTAACGTGGCTCCGGTTTCCGTGACGGCGGGAGCGACAAACGAATACATCCGCACGATGTCGTTCGACAATCGCACGGTGACGAACGCATATGTCTGCACATTTTTGAAGGTAGTCTCAAAAGGATCATCCGCAGGACCGTTGAAAATAATGTGCGGACAGACTTATTCGTCCCGGCTTCTGCTCAGGAGCGTCGATACCTCTTCTCTCGGCACGAGGGGGGCAACCAACATGACAGTCGGAGCTGCCACCGTTCCGTATAGCGATGCCACCAGAACCTTTGACGCGACTGGGGTTCTTGTTCCCGTAACGGGAGGAACACTAACGAACGCGACGCTTTCCGGAATCACCAGAATCGGGGGCGTCTGGATGTTCGGGACCAACGCCCCTGTTGTAGGAGACTATCCGGGATGGTGCAGCGGGCGTGGACTGTGGACGAACGGAGTGGATCACGGAGTCTGGGACAGTTACGACGCGTGCTCCAATCTCTGGTGGGAGCTTTTGAAATGAAGCGGCTTATCATCATAGCCTTTCTGTTAGCGTCCGGTGTGCAGGCCCAGCAGATCACGCACCATTTTCTCGGGAACCGAAGCGAACGCACCTACGACGCCGACCGCGTGTCGCAGTGGAAAAACTTTTGGACACCACTGCAACTGGGATCTGCGCTCAGACTGTTTCTTGTTGATTCTACTCTTACGGAGTCCGGTAGCCTGACAAACTGGACCGATTCGAGCGGTAGCGGATTAACGGCGTCAAACACGAATGCCGGGTCGCAGCCAAGTATAATTGAGATTAACGTCCGCCACGCGGCATCGTTCAACGGAACTTCGTCTTTTTTGATTGTGCCTCCGTTTTCGGTTTCAAACAGCGTGGCAATGTTCGTGGTAGCACGCAGTGAAGAATGGAAAAAAGGAACACCTGGGGACGGAAACTATCGGAAAATTCTTGCGAAGGGTGACACAGACTCGCCCACATCCGGCATCATGATGGTGCTGGACGGGACAACCTATCTCGACTGGGCACTTGATGACTTTTCACTGCTTGGCAACGGTTATGGAGCATCAAGTTATCCGAGGAATGTGAGTCCTGTTTCTGTTACGAATGGGCAGACCTGCATTATCGGCGGCGTTCTTTCCGAGACGCAGGCAAAATCATTTGTCAACGGAACTGAAACTACTCCGCGTTCAGCAACCGCCGCGTCTGTTCCGTTGAGCACGTCGGGAATGAGAATCTGCGTGAATGCTTTTGATCTAGACAATCAATACTGGAAAGCGGAAATCTTCGCGATACTTTTCATCCAGGCCGATTTAAGCGCCGAAGACCGATATAAGATTGAGGGATGGGCGGCGTGGAGATATGGAATTCAAGGAGACCTTCCATCCGGACATCCGTATAAGTACGCCGCTCCGAAATGATTTAAGAAAGGGTTTTGAAATGACGAAACATGAAGAATGCTTACAGGCCGACAAACTCGGGACGCATGACAGGGAACTGTCGCATCTCAATCAGGCCGTGTTTTTCGGAAACGGAAGCCCGTCCATCGTTTCGCAGTTGGCGACGCTGAGGCAGACCGTGATGGCGCTTTGCTGGCTCGTCGCGGTGACCTGCACGGCGGTGATCGGGAACGTTGTCGTGATGCTGTTGAAAGCGAAGGGGACTTGACATGAGTATGAACGATTACAGAGTTCTGAACTGGAAACCGTCGCCTGCCGATTCGCGCGATTTCCCGCTGAGGGCCATGCGGGCGATGCGCGGGGCGCGGCGTGCGGTTGTGTTGCCTTCGTGCGCGAGCCTTCGCGCCGGGTGTAGCCCGATCCGAGATCAGGGGCAGACGGGGGAATGCACCGGTCAGGCTCTCGTGGGAGCGTCGGAGTATCTCGACGCCAAGGCGCACGGCGGAGTTCTGTCGGCGCAGCGCAGCGTGAAGTACGCGTACTACAACGGCCGGCGGATGATGTTCCCGTCGCAGGTGCGCGTGGATTCCGGATGTTACATCCGTACGGTGCTGAAGGCGGGCGTGCGCAACGGACTGAGCCGTGGGGCGTTCTGGCCGGAGTCCAGCCCGTTCGACGCGAAGCCCAGCGTTTCGGCATACGCGGACGGTTCGGTTTACCAGATCACGGAGTACGGGTCATGCACGGGGGCTTCTCCATCGAACACGGTTGATCTCATCCGCGAATCAATTTTCGCCGGACTGCCGGTGATGATGGGTTTCGACGTGTACCGAGACGCCTTCATGTCGGACGAGGTGGCGAAAACCGGAGTCGCGAAAATCCCCAAACGCGGGGACTCGCGGGAGGGCGGGCACGCTGTTATGGCTGTAGGGTATGATGACGCAAATGCGCAACTGTTATTCCGAAACTCTTGGGGCGAGGAATGGGGCGACAAAGGATATGGCATGTTGCCATACTGGTACGTGTTAAATGGCAAGGCCAGTGATTTCTGGGCGGTGTCGGCTCAGGAGAACGGCGACGGGACGGCTAAATTCGGATGGTTCTCGGGACTGCCGGGTTATCTATTCGGGCATACCGAAAAGGAGATCGAGAAATGAGAAAGACGATTGTCGGAATCATGGCGGCGGCGTTCGTTTTTGCGACGGCAGGTTGCCTGCACACCAAGATCGAGGGGCAGGGGTGGAAAATGAACCGCTGGCAGTTCTTCGAGCGTCAGGACATCGGCACGATCACGGTGGAGAGCAACGGCGTGCTGCGCGTCGGGGCGTACGTGACGGGCGTGGACACCAACGGTCTGGCCGGTATCGCGGATATCGCGGCGGCGGTGACTGCGGCTGCGGTGAAGGCCGGGATGCTCGGAGCAGTATCGATGCAGCAACCCTTCGAAACGGGGACTGCGCCGGGACGCGCGATGCGCGTGCAGAGTGTGAACGGCAAGCCGGGGCCGTACGATTTGCAGTTCGTTCCCGTGGCGGACGAACCGGAGAAAGACGCGAAATGAAAAAGTTCTTCGGCGAGGCAAAAGAGTTCGTTTCTTATTTTCTGGCATTGGTCGAGTTCTCGCGGAGTCATCCGCTTGCGCGGGCGTTCTTGCTTTGGTGTGTTTCACGCCGGATTCCGAACGCGGGAGCTTTGGTGGCGAAGATGCCGCAACGCGTCAGGGCAACCGCCACCATGCCTACAGCAGAGGGTTTGCGCCTTTGCCGTGAGTACGGGTTGGAAGGGCCGACAGGGTATCTCGATCTTCCTCTCGCATCCGTTGACAAAATGTGGAACGGCATGGGGCCGGACAGTTGGAGCGCAACGGTTCGCAACGCGATCGACAAGGTCGGGTCTTGCGTGTTCCTTTGCTCGCTTCCCCACGACATATGGTTCACGCGACCTTACAATGACGGGACACGGGCGACATACAAAATCGTCGACGGTCAGTGGACGCGCAATTCGGACAGGCTTGTTGCCGCCGCGAACAAGAACGAAAACTGGTGGGGTCGCCGCTGGAACGAGTTTTCCGCGCAGCTTATTCACGACGCATTGATGCTTGGCGCGTATTCGGCCTGGAAAAGTGCTTTCGGCCGGGGCGAATCTATTGGAGAATAAAACGTCTCTGCACAGAAAACAAGCCGAGTCAGCTCCCTCGACTCGTTTTGCCGTCCGCGTAAAGTTATTCCTTCTTTGCGCGGACGGATTTTTCATTCCTCGATTTTGCCGAGCGTGTACCGGCATGAAAGACCGTTCGGAGAAACGACTTTCACCTCGCACAATCCGAAACCCGGTGTCAAGATTGTATTTCCGACGACCGCGATCTTTTGCGCAGAATCGACAGTGAGAAACAGCTTTCCTCCTTTTAAATCGACCAACGCGTCGTAATCGTCAAGGGTGACGGGCCGCTTTCTCATGGCATCCCACAGCAATCGCAAACTCGCCGTCGTGAGTTCGGTTTTGGCCAGCGCGAGAATAGTGTTTTCGTCGAAATCGGGACTTCTTGCCAGCACGGCTTTCCGCACCGCGTTTATGGTGGCGTATCCCGGGTTCTCATGCACTTCCCTGATATGGCAGGTAAAACACAGCGTCGCCCCGTTGTCGACGCAGTAGCGGGCCGCGTGGCCGCGCTGACTGGTGACGTACCAGTGATGCGCCGTGAGCAGTTCGGTTCCGCCGCACAGGAGGCACCTGTGCCCGTCGCGTGCCCTGACCCGCAAGGCCCAGTCATCGTGTAACGCCTTCTTCACTTTGGATATCGACGGCAGGTTAGGTTTTTTGTCGCGCATCTGTTCCCTTTCTTTTGCTTTCTCTCGTGAAATAACGTTCTGGCACACCTGTTCCCGTCGACATCGCTTTTATGATCTGATCGAAGGTGCGTTCAAGTTCTTCCGTGAGTCCTTTCGGCGTGTTCGTCGGTGACGGAAATAACGACGCTGGCGGAGGTGTCCGAGAACTCATGTTTTCCTCGTTATTGCCGGCAGTGCCATGCCGGTCATAATCGCAACGTTCTTTGTGTATTCGATACGCAGTTCTCCCAGTTTTCGCTGTAGGCATTTGGGACAGAAGCGCCCTCCGAAACCGTAATCGAAGCTGGGGTGTGACGTGCCCCATTGCTGACGTTCGGTTCCGTCCGGACGAACGATAACCTCCTCACTGGGGGCGACGCATCCTCTGCATACGTCCTCGTCGGGAAAGGCTTCAAAATAACCGACGCTGCTGTACGTCCCGTCGATGTTTCCGCGCTTCAGAATAAGATCCTTCTGTTTCGCGTTTTCGCACACCGGCCCCTGTATGTAGCGCACCCTGCGCCCGTCGATATGCGCGTATACGGTGACATTTTGCGTCTCGCCTGCGACCGGTGGCCAGACTTCAGAGATGCGAGTTGTTGTTTCCATAATCGGGTTCCTTCAGAATTTCCGTTTGCCTTCGCTGTCGAACTTTGGACCGGGAATCGTCATTGTTTCTACGTTTATCTCTGCTTCTTGTGCCCGAAGCATCAGTTCCAGACGCGCAAGAGAATTCCACGCCGTTTGGGCCGCGTGCATCAGTCCCGTCGAAGGGTCGATCGTTTCGCCTTCGGCTTCTTTCATGAGATGGCGCAACATCGCGTCGGTATATCGCGCCGTACCGTCGGGCACATCCTTCCAGCCGTTGTCGCTGTACTTAGAAGCGCCGTACGTTCCCACGCCGCCGACGGCCTGCATTGCCCGTGCGAAGCCGAACAGCACAAGGCCCAACCGGTTCTTTCCCTGATCCAGCTTCGCTCCGGGTTCGCCGGCTTTCCGTCCGGTGGGATCTGATTCCTTAACTTTGGTTCTCATACTTCCTTTTATTGTGTTTAAAACCGTCTGCAACCTTGCAGAGTATATCGCGTCAAGTCCGCTTCGCGTGGCGATTTCCGTAAACTTTCTTTGGCGAGCAGCAAACGATTTCCGTCCGCATCGACGCGCCGAGGCCGATGTACTCGACCGCGCACTCGATACCCTCGACGGTCCATCCGTATTCGGACGCCTTGTTCCTAAACCGGATTCTTTCGCCGACGGTGAACTTCTTCGGGGTTTTTGTCCCGAAGAAGAACTTATAAGGCTTGCCGCCGCGTTTCAGCACCACGCATCCGATAAGTTCCCGCTCGGTGAGACGAACCGAGCGATACCCTTCGGTCACAGAGCCAGACTGTCCGAGAGCGCCCTTTTGCGTTTTATCAGTTTCCATCCGCTTTTCTCCTCTATGCTTCCTTTTGCCGTCATGTAGTAGTAAGCCAGCGCGTTCGATTTCAGATCCATCAGATCGATGCGCCCCTTCACCTGATCGAAACTCATGGCGTTCGGGGGCAACTCGATAAACAGTTCCGTGCTGGCGATCGCGAGATCGATTCCGGTTCCGATGGACTTTTCGTTTCCGAAAAGAATCCTCTTTGCCGGATTGGAATAAAACTCCTTTCCCCTCGCCCGTTTCTTGACCGCGTCGATGCTTCCGTTCACGAGCAGGCTTTCTTTCTTGAATCTGGCGTGCAGGAGTTCGAGCGGTTCCACCGACCAGCCGATGACGACCAGCTTCTCTTCCTCGTCCGACTCCGACAAGAAGTCGCGTATCCATTCCTCGGCATAGGGAACAAGCACAGTCGCGGCGTTGCGCTTGGCCCGGCCCATCGCGGGAAGCAACTGGTTTGACGAAAGAATGTCCTCCTTGCCGGCCGCGATCTCCTCCGCGCACTTTTGTTCCATGTTCCAGAACGCGATGCCCTCTTTCGTCGTCTTCGGGATATCGATCCGCAGATGCGTTTCGGTGATCTCCGGCAACTGGTCTACGACCTCGCTTTTCTTTTTGCGCAGGACTATCGTTTTGTGCAGGATCTCCTTCAGTTCGGTTATGCGCCGCGCCATGATCTCTTTCGGCAGTCTGGCCCGGTTCACGTTCGCCCAGCCGAAACCCTGTCCGGCTCCCCGCCAGCGAGAGGCGAACATTTTGGCCTTCACCTTTTCTTCCGGCATGAACGTTTCGGAAAACACGCCCTTCAGTCCGAGGATGTCCGGGTTGATGAGGTTGCACAGGCTCCAGAGGTCGGCCAGTTCGTTTACGAGCGGCGTGGCCGTCAGCAGCAGGACCCGGCCGCCGCAGGCCCGCGTCACGCGCTCGGCAACAGGATATGTCTTGGTCGCGCTGTTGACAAAGGTGTGCGCCTCGTCCACCAGCAGGATCTTCGGCCCGACGGAGATCAAGGCGGTCGCCCACGCAGCGAGAATGTGATGGTTGAGAACAATCAGTTTGCGGCCCCGGACATCCGCCTCATTCGGCGTTCTGCCGAACAGAACCGCGACATCTCGCGAGTCGCCGCCCCATTTCGCCCATTCGTCGCCCCAGTTCATCTTGACGTGCGCCGGCGCGATCACGATCGCCGGAAGATAGCGATCGGGATCGGACAGCATCGCCGCGATAGAGGTGATTGTTTTTCCCAATCGCACGGCGAAGGCCAGGATTCCCGACAGGTCATGCTCCAGTAGCCACTGTCCACCCTCGGTCTGGAACGGCTTCAGCGGCAAAGGACTCTGGAAGAGGCTAGGACGCTTCCGAAAGAAACCCAGTCTTCTTTGCGTCTCGGGGTCGTCGGGCGCAGGGACGGCCCCGCATTCATGCAGTACGGACATGTTGCGCACGTTTGCCGGCAGGCAGAACAAAACCGTGCCGTCCGGAAGCGCCGAAAAGGAGGGATGGCCCCAGAAGTCGCTCGATATCCCGCCGTTTCGGTCCCGGCTTGCGACAAGTTCCCCTAGGGCGCGGGCCTCGGAGGTATCGCACAGCACGGACAGTTCGTTCCGGCGCATCACGTATTTGGGAGATGACACGTTACGAATTTCCCATCGCTGTTCGTCTCGTCACCGCTCTTCCTTGATCCGTCCAAGAAGAGGCCATAGCCGCACAGCAATCTTCGCACCAAGTGTACGATCTGAATTCTTCGGCGAATACGTTTGCCTGCACGCGGCATCGCGTGCCTACTTTTGCCGATTGCCCGCACATGTCGCAGGTTCTCGACTTTCGAAGAGTCACGATTTTGTTTGAGAGTGTCTTGTCTCCCGGTTCTCCAAAATCGCCTTCAAAAGGATTCACGGATAAACAACTTTCCTCATCGTATTTCATTATAAGACCTCGTTCATTCCGTTCCACATTGCCAGAAGTGCCTGCCGCGACTTCAATGGCTCGGTCTTTGCTCCGCAACCGGGACATATCAGGATCTCTTTCCCCTTGTCGCCGACTGTCCGGCGCACCGGACCGACACCGCAATGACTGCACAGTTTGTGATCGGCATCACCCTTCGCCCGTTTTCCGAACCGAGCCCCGCCGGCGATCAGTATCCTTATGCCTTCTGCGTCATCTGCAAGATCGCTCATATCGGTTTCCCCAACTTGGCAGCATCGCCTCTCGGATACAGTTCAAAGTGAGAACCGTCACTCTGAATCATAGTGTTTTCGATTTTCTCGTAAGGCACGAGATCGATTTCTATACGCCAAAGGCGAAGGCCGAAAAGACGCCACACGAGGTTTGCGTTTACGCCCACGCAATATTCTTTGCCGAAAACACGGCCGGTGTGCCAGAAGTACCGCCAGTGATTTTTGAAGGTTAACTTTCTGATGCTCCGCGCAGTCTGTTCGATCATTTCCAGATCACCTCCGTGCAGATCCACAGTGGAGGTTGCGTCTTGCCCTTCACGACGAGCCAAACTTTCCCCGTCACCAGAATCTTCAACCTTTTCCAGAACGGCACACGCCAGTAGGAGACGACGAGGTTGTCCGTTCTGCAAACGGGCAGGTCTTTCGTGTCGGCGTTTCCTGTCAGTTTTCCGTTCGCCTGCGGGAAATTTACCGGTTCGATCCCGCCGAGAACGGACGCGGCAAAACGTTCCCATGCCAATTCCAGTTTAACCCGTTGATGGACGCCCGTTCCCGCGACAGCCTTCACGATTGTCGCGTTCATCACACAGTCCGGCACATGCAGCATCGATCTCACCTTGTCGATCTCTTTCATCGTCATCGTTCTCATCAGTCTCTCTCCTTGCAGGTTTCGTTTTTGATCTTGCAGAACACGGGCATCGAGAAGGCGAAGGCGTCCTGCACCTCGTGCCACTGGCAGCACATCGCCTGATGCTCGGGATCGAACGCGCCCTTGCGTGCGTAAAGCATCGACATCCGCATGACGTGAGCCCTGCGCTCCTGTACCGTCTGATTGAGTGTGACAAGCCAGGTGCAGTTGTCGGCCACTTTTTTGCTGCGGCCGATCATACGCCTCGTGATAGTCTCTGCGCCGTCGCTGAGCCCGTTCGTCTGCGTCGCCGTTATCAGCAGGATCTTCAGCTTCGACCGCAGGGCGCTGAGGCCCTCCCAGAGCCGCCGCATGCCGTCGTTGTCCTTGTCCGAGTCGCGCCCCGCATCCTGCTTCATCAGATCCGCGTAATCGAGCACAATGACGCGCGGCACGAAATTTTCGGTCCTGTCCAGCATCGCGAGCAGTTCGTAAAGCCCGTCGACGGTCAGCGATCCGGAAGCGCAGGGCGCGATCTTGAGTTTGCCGCCGGCCATGGCGCATTCAAGGTTGAATCTTTTCTTTGTGTCCTCAAGAAGCGGGCGGTCGATCAGGTCCACGCCGAGTTTGCGCCACCAGATCGCGCTTCTCCAGTTACGGCGACGTTCCGCATCCTCCGGAGTTCCGTCATTGCGGGGGAAGCATCGGCAGCAGGGCCTGTATTCTTCACCGTTGATCGCCTTCGCCCCGTCCGCCGTCCCGTCGGCCAGTTCAAACGGCGTCGCGCCGCCTTCTATCATGACCTTCCAGTCTTTTAATTGCCTCGGAACTCCCGATCTGTTGATCGGGCAAGTTCCCGCCGCGTTGTGGGAGCAATCGGGTACGGGTACGCCAAAGGTTCCTGCATATTCAGGCTCTACGGCTCGATACGTCAGGTTGGTGGCGACGCGGCCGTTCAACTCGTCTTCGTCTTCGTCTCCGGTGCCGATGTACAGCGTCGGTTCCCGACGTGCCGATGCTATGGCCAAATCCAGCAACAGGGTCGTTTTTCCGATTTTCTGATCCGCGAGGATGACGCCGAAATTGTTCGGCTTCAGCCGCTTGTTGAGCATTCTGCCGACCTCTCCATCAAGGAGAAACAATGACGGCGTGGACTCCGCCAGAGCCATGATCGCGTCGACATTGTCCAGCGCGTCTTTGCAGTTCACGACAGAGTCGCTGAACGACGCGAACTCCTTGCGGGCCTCCGACGCGATTCTGTCCGCTCTGGTGGGGTCTTCTCCCCGGATGCGCTCCGCGTCGGACAGCCGTTCGGCGAGCAAGGTGTTATGGCGACTTGAGAGATATTTGCGGGCCTTGTCAATCTGCCACGCCGTCGGTTTGAACGTGCGCCCGCCCGGAAGTGGCGGCAACGGAATCGAGCGGAACCATTCGAGCGCCGCCGGGGAGTGAATGACGGCGGAAGGATTGTCGCCGCTTCCGGCGGGGGCCGTTTTGAACCTCTTCGCAAATTCACCGCACTCGCGGAAGAAGTCCTCTCCGCGCGAACCGTTGAACAATACGTTTCGCTTGGCGAAGGGAGCGAACCACACGGCGAATATCTGATCGTTCCACGCGGATCTGGCGAGATCGCTTTCCATGTCTGTCGCTTCTATAACGGAACTTTCGGAAGGCTCATTCATGGCACAGTCCTTTGGCCGAGAGTAAACGCGTAAAGGCCACCGAAGGTTTTTCGTCACGGGCAACGTATAGGCATGCGATTCGCCACACGTCCATCAGGTCTGAACCGAGTTTCTTTTCCAGATTTTTGAACATCTCGCACTCAGTCGTCGTGAATGTGCGTTTCGCGGCCGGCGGCTCGCATTGCATCCGGTCGTGCAGTATAAGCCACATCGCCATCATCGTCCGTGTACTGTCGTTAAGTCCGCCTGCAACGTGCTGATGCCGCAGATACCACAGTTCGTCCGGGAGCGAATAAACGGGAGGATCGATAGGAAGATCTTTCACTGTTACACCTCCGTCCAGCCGTTTTTCTTTGCTGCGTCATCGAATGACTTCTGCATTGCGCCGGGTTTCCCCGCGCCGAAGCTCTTGACGCCCTTTCGGTTTCCTCCGGCGTTCGTGCGGATAACCACCCATAGACCGTTTTTGAAGGAACGTTCGACGCTGTAGATATTCTCATCGGCGTCTTTGTACTTGCGAGTGACGAACTGCCGATTGCTCACTTCTTTTCACCTTCCTTTTGTGATTGCGTTTTCCTCAGTAACCCTTCATAGCGGACATTGATTTTCAACTGATTCTTTTCTGACTCATTCATTTTAAGTTCGCTTTCGTCTTCTATCCGGCGAGGCCGGTTTTCTGTCTCCAATACGCCATGATCCCATTTGTCTCGCCTACATCCAGGCCGCAGCACCTGCAAGCGTCGCGCAACCGCCTTCCCCAGGAGGACAGCGGCGTGACGCCGCGCTCTTGGCACGACAAGACTACGTTGGCCACGGCCTTTATAGCCGTGCCGTGCCGGTCGCCTTCCGCCGCGTTCTGAATCCTCTCGCATGATCCCGTCACGACGGCCTCCATGAACCGCTCGTTCCGCACGCGTTCGTCCGCCGTCGTTTCGGCCCGCTGTTCGTAAGGCTTCAGCGTGACACGGCTCACAGAGAAGGTGGGCGCCTTCCAAAAGAAGGGTTGCGGAAGAACGCCTCCGAGAACTTCGTCCGCGACACGGCATTCGGGATCGTAAGCGAGCGTCCTTCCCCATGTCGGGCCTTCCAAGTTATGATCGCTCTTCATGCACATCCGTTCCTCGGTCAGCGCGAAGATCGACCGTTGCGCCGCGCGATAAGTGTCATAGTCCTTGATCGCGGAACCCGCGTTGAAGATCGCCCACGCGCCGTCGCCCCGCGATGACAGCGCCCCGATGACAAATCCAGGCATCTCTGCCAGCCCGTCTCGCACCTGCGCCGGCGTGAGTCCGTTCCCCTTCTCGGCGATATGGTCGAAGTCCACATGCACGAGGCCATTATATCCTGAGATGTTGTCCGTCCGCGTAAAACGGTCGAACACGACGCCCGGAAAGATCTGGCGCAGAACCATGCGCTTCTCCAGCGTGCCGTCCCTGACGCCTGCGGTCGCTGTCTTCAGGTCTTTGTCGCCGCTAATATACGCCCAGAGTTCTGCGAGCCCGAGCTTTTCAGGTTCAAGGTAAGCGGTCTTCATGCGGCGCTTGTATTGAAACGCAAGACTCTTAGGCGCTTCTCGTGCGGGAATGTCTGATGCCGGAATTCCGGTATACGATTCCGCTTCATCGATCGGGCAGTCAGGATCGGGATCTGTTAACTCGGAGATCTGCGGCAGAGGACTTTCGGGTGTCGGATCTCTTGGCATCGCAGCACAATCGTCGATCCATCTTTCATGCGAAAGACTCATGGCGCAGATAACTTTGAAGCGATACACATCGGGCGACCACGTTATGCCCCTGTCCGTGCGGGAGTCGCGATAGTCGCTATACGATGGCGCTGTGTTGCCCGCGCTCACGATAAAATAATCGTAGTCGAACGGCGTTAAAAGATGCTGGGCGTCGATCGTCCGACGCGCCGTCATGACGGGAACATTTCCTTCCGCGAGGTATCTTTTCGCCCGCAGGAGGAACGCCCATCCGATGCACATCCTCAGTTCTTCCATGTTCCATCCCGTACGGGCCTGAACTTCGTCCAGCAGTGCGCGAAGCTCGGAACCGCCGTCGTCGTTCTCCTCGGCCACGAAGAACTCGATCCTGCGCGAGTAAACGCTGTCGAGCGGAAGCGGGGCCAGGTGATTGGACGACATCAGCTTCAGCGAGTTATCCATCACAGAACGCTTGGCGACATATTTCTCCTCTGCCGTCTTCCAGCCCGCGTCCGCGAACGCCTTCACGTCCTCCGCCGTGTACCGCTCGCTTGATGTCGACGGGGCCTCTGTCAGAATGCACACAGAAGACGCGTACAGAGGAAGCAAATTGCCGCTGGAGAGATACGTCGTCCGCACGGTCACAGCCGCGTCTCGCGGCACTAAGGCAGCGATTGATTCATGCAACAGGGATTTGCCTGTTCCTTGCCCGCCGTTTGTGGACGTGAAGCAAAACAGTTTGAGGCAGCGGAACTTTCCGAAATCGCGGAGCGCGAGCAGATGCGCCCCCGCATCGGTCACGAATTTCCGACGCTTCATCAACGCGTCATCGGAATCTGGATCTGTGATCGTCCTTTTCAGGATCGCGTCGAGGATCGTCTCGGCATCTTTCCCGTCGCCGAAACATGCCGGCGCGGAGGTCAGCACAGGTTGCTTTCCGTAAGCCGTGTTGACGCACAGCCGTCCGTTCACGTCGAGAACCTTTTCGTTCCACCGGGCTCGGTCGGCGGCTATTCCGTACAGGTCATAGTCCGGGCGGTGCGATCTCCACCAGTTGCCGAAAGGAACAGGCACAAGTTCCGGTTTTTCTGTTTTTCTGTTGAATTTCCGATCGCGCACCCACTCATGCACATCGTCCGGCGCGAGTGTGGCGGAGTCTTTCACCGACCAGAATCCGACCGTGCGCTTTCCGTCCTCCATAACGGGATAATAAGCAGAACAGAAGAGATCCGAAAACTCCGGAACCGAATCCATGGCTGGTGTTTCGTCGCCGGACATGATGCTCGCGATCTTGCGGCTCGCCCTGCACATCCCGGCCAGGCGCAATATCTCCGTGCGCCGGGCGTCTGTAATCTCGCCGCCGCTTTTGCGGACAGTGCCGCAAACTTCGGTTATTTTCGCGGCGAAGTTTTTCGCGCGGCTGCCTCCGCGCAGTGCCGCTTCGATGGCATCGATTGAATTAGGCATGGGTTGCTTTCAGGATTACAATCTTTGGCATGTGAGGCAATCGGCCAGAACTGTATGCTCGCGATACGCGTCAATTCGGGTTCCCGCTTCGGTCAACGAAAGCGCACTCCAATTTTCGGCGACACTCTGCTCATCAAAAAGTAGTCGGCAGAGTGCGAGCGGCGAGCCGTCACCGCTTATCCAAATGAGACTTTGGATCGAATGCAGGCTTCCCACAATTCCCACAAATTCGACCAGTTGCCCTGTTATCTCGTTCATAGCGAATCTCGTTCCCGATTCGCGCACCTGTTCTAACGTCATAATCGTCTCCCGATAGTATATCGCCCGCCGCGCTATTGCCGACGAGGGTTTTTTAAGAATTCTTCTTCGGACAGTTGTCTGCGTGTCCGAGTTGAAAGTCTCCGCGATCGCACGCGGCGCACGGAATGTGTTGCTTGTGCTGCGGCGAGCGTGCGTAAAAATCGTAAGCGTCCAAACTTTCAAGAAACCGAAGGCACATCGCTGCGGTATGAATCGCTTCTTCCCGCACGCTGCCCAGTCCTTTCGGATTCTTTTTCGGCTCGTACATCTGCTGAAGAACCGCCTTTTGCAGTTCCCCGTATTCTTCTCCGAGTATGGCACAGGCGTGGAGGGGATCTGTGGGCCAAGATGGCCACTTGGCCTTTGCCCGGTCGACTTCACTGGAAATGGCAAGCAACGTTTTCATCTTCGCTCCTTCTGAGAATTCTTCTGCTTCACAAGCCAAAAGCCGAACATGTTCTTGATGCGCGGAGACTTCTTCATCAGGTTCATCCACTTCGGAAATTGGATAAGTCTTCATTTTGATCTCCTATTCGTAACGAGACTTGCGTCCGCCGAATGTCTTGTCGATGAGTTCCTGCTCGTTCGCGTCCCATTGCGCCTTGACCGCTTCTACGACCTTGCCGACAAGTCCGTTCTCCTCAACGAAGAGCATGGGCTCCTTTCCGACGTATTCGATGCCGATCTTCCGAAGGTCGTACTCCTTCGGCCCGTTCTTCTGCTCCTTCTCCGCGAGTTCCTTGGCGATCTCGTAGACCTTCTTGGAACCCTTCTCTGCCTTCACGGCGTCCGGTTTTATGACGCCCTCCTCGTAGAGCCATTGGATATTGGCGCGGTTGTCGTCGATGCCGTAGGCCGGCATGATCGGGAACCAGATTTCGCGGGCCTTGCCGTTGGCCTTGCTGCGTGCCGTCTTGGCTATCGTCCAGTCGCCGACCTTCACGTCTCCCTGCTTGATCTGCCCGCCCTTGGACAGCCACAGCTCGATGTAGGCATAGAATCCGAGCGCCTTTCCGCCGCCGCGCGTTTTCGGATTGAACTTTGCGCCGAATCCGATTGACTCGGCCTCTTGCGAGAGGTAAATCATGAAGGAGTTCGTCGACGCGATTTTGGGGATCGTGCGTCGAAGGAAGTACTTGTTCGCCACCGCCCGCAACGCCAACGCGCCGCCGACCTCGCCCGCTTCGTCGTTTTCGTATTCCTTCTCGGCGAGCAGCTGGTCCATGCAGTCGAGGAGGAAGAACTGAGGTTTCCTGTCCATCCAGTCGAGCATCTTCAGCGCCAAGTTCTGTGTACACCACTCTTTTTCGAGAGGGACGGCGATGACCTCCAGAACCTTCGCAAACCGTTTTCCGAAAAGGGCGGCCACATCAAACGTGAAGGCATTCTCGGCATCGATAACCTTGTAATCAAAGACATCGCCATAGCGGTAAAACGTCTCCGCCATAGAGGCGACGCCCTGTATGGTCTTTCCGGCGTTCCGCGCGCCGACCGAATTGACCGCGTGCCCGGCCTCGCAGAACCCGTCCGTCGTGTCTGTGCAGGCCAAATCAAGCAGCGTGACACCGCTGGGGATCATGAGTCTCTGTTTCGCCGTCTCGACCGAGAGCACGCTGTCGGCGCTCGCGGCCTTGTTTCTTTTTGCCATGTCATCCTCCGATTGCCGAAACGTAATCGATAAAAATGGGGGTGTCCGACTGAAGATATCTCGGCAGACGCCTGTCGGGATTGAAGGGCTGCGTCGCCGTCAGCATCACGATGCCCGCTTTCTTCGCTGCATCCGATAGCGCACGAAGATCGCGCCACAGTTTTTTGTGAGCTGCTGTGGTTATATTCTCCATAATTTCTCTCCTTAAAAGTACGGACCCGGTGGGGTGTAAGTAACCACGAAAGGATTCTCAGTGTCGATACGTCGCAAGTGGCGTCGGGGAGCTATAGGCACCCCGCTTCCCATCCTCCGGTTCGCCGGCATTAGCCGTCGGCATGGCGTTTTCCCCATGCCGCGCCGCCGTATCGGGAAAATTCCCATATCGGGGTCTTCCGAAACCGGCTTTCGTCTTGTCCGTACAGGTCGCCATAGTGCTAGTTCAGTCCGAGCGGGCGCTGATTGTCCAGCCAGCGCTTGAAGAGGCTGTGCTTGCGCTCCAGCGAGCTGATCGCCGCCTTGACGGCGGACACCTCGTCACGCATATGGTCGCGGCGACGCCGGATGCTGTTGACATCGTCGTTCGCGTCGACTGTCGCCGCGACATAGCCCTCTGTAACCTTGACGGGCATGCTGCGAACCGCGAGTTCCGCGTCGGCCCGCTTCTTGTCATAGTCGATCTCGACATCGACAAGCTCCGCGCTCTTCTGCGTGAGCTGCGACGTGAGCGCGTCGTCCACGGACGCGAAACTTTCGATCGTCGCCTCGGGCGAGGCGAAATCCAGCACCAACTTGATCACTTCGCTCATACTTCTCCTTTTCATTGCACAGCCGGTGGCCGTGTTCTGCCACATTGGCAGAAGATCTGCGGGGTTCCGGTGTAGGGCGGAATGCTCGTTCCGGGTATGGAAGAAAACGGCGGTCTGGAGCAATGTGGGCACAGACCGACATGCGGGGCCATCACCGAGCCGCATTTCGGACAGATCCAGCCCGTCGGCGAACCGTTTACCGGTAACCGCAAAGGTAAATCGGGCGCTTCCGGCACATATTTCTCGCTGTCATCACGCATTACACTCATATCGTTTTCTCCTTCTGCATTGCCCGTCAAAATCCAAATCACATGATCGATGTCTTTTTTGTAGACCACGGCACAGCCGGCCCGCTGTTCGCGATCTCCGTTAAGTTTGAAATTTCTCAGCGCAGACACCGCATCTTTGATTCTGCTGCTGAAAAGTTTCGCGATATCCTCTTGTGACATCAGATACCTTTCGGCGCGAGATGCGCCAGATCCCCGGACAGCCCGTGGAATCCCGTGTTGTAGTAGTTGTCGCGCAGCGCGTCGATGACCGACAGCGCGAACGCCCGCTTCGGCTTGCAGAACGGCTTGTCGGAGATGAGCGTTCCGCCGAACCATGCGAGCAGCCCGCGCCGAAGCCCCTCCGGGTCTTCCTCGGCCGCTCTGAGCCGCCGCAGACAGTCCGCCACGCGTTCGAACTCCCGGCTCTCGACGGCCAGCGCAAGATCCTTCAGATTCGGAGCGAAATCGTCGGTCATCGTCTGGCACTCGACTTTGATCCGGTCGATCTCCTGAACGCGCAGGTCGACGGGCAATGCCGCCAGCCGGGACATGTTATTGATCGCGACGCGCACCGATCGGCGGGCGTTCTGGGCGCAGACGGCGACTTCTTCCTTCGAGATCCCGAGCGGCTCTTTCTCGTTGATCTCAAGAAGCCGCCTCATCATGTCCGCCGGACTCACGCCCGTCGTGTCGATGCGGAACGGACGGGTGATGAGCGCACCTTTTCCGCCGGTCAGTTTCTCGGGGCAGTTCGTCACGAAGACGACGTAGGTGTTCGCGGGGATTCCCTTCTCCAGGGGCTCCATGAACATCTCCTGAGCCGCGGCCGTGATGTTGTGCGCCTCCTCGAAGATGAACGCCCGGTGCGACGACATGAGAGACGCCGCCGTCAGTTCGTTCGACAGGAACTCGGTGACGAAGTCGATCTTGCCGCATTCGCGGGAGTTGAAGACGCGGATATCGCCGCAGCCGAACTCGTGCATGAGGATGTGGGCCAATGTCGATTTTCCCGCACCTGTGGGGCCTGTAATAAGCAGGAAGCCGGGGCGTTTGGAGGGCTGCGTGTGTTCAATGAGGGTTCTGCACTTGGCCACGGCGATCGGATTGCCGCAGATATCGTCCAGTCTTGTCGGATTCCAGCGGCGATAGAGTGACGCTTGTTCTTTCTCGGGCATATAGGTTTCCTTCTCAGAAGCATTCGGCCACGTCGGCGCGGATGTCCTCTGTCGGTTTGTCGGTTTCGAGGCCGAGTTGAAAGTCGTTGTTGACCCGCAGGAGATCGTCCAGCCCCATCTTCGCGATGAGTTCCAGCCGCTGTTCCTTCGTCACGCTTCCGTTATCCTTGGAGACCAGGTCGCAGAACGTCTCGTAGACATTCTTCGGGGTAGCGGTCGAAATGCCTGCCGTTTTTTCGGCCGCGGTCCCAACCGGGTCGTCTTTATTCGGCTCCTGCGCCGCGACGGTCTTTTCAACAACGGGCGACTGACTTACAGTTATCGTCTCGGTGACTTTCTCGACAACAGGCGCAACGACCTGTCCGACCGGTTTGAAATCCGCAAGAATCCCGGCAGAAGTCGCTTTTTCGATGCCTTCATCGCATAACTTTTCCTCTGCGGTGCGGCGATCTTTCAGCTTTTCATCGTCGGCACTCGCGGTTTTTATGATGCGTTCGCGACTGGCAGCAAGTGTTGCCCGCAAGTCGGAGCTCTCGGTTTCCACGATGCGTTCACGCTTGGCGGCAAGTTTTGCCTGCAAGTCGGCCATTTCGGCATCTGTGAGCGTGATCCGATCAAGTTTAACCGATTTCGTTTCGCGTGGTTTGCGTTCGATCTCCCGCTCTTGAGATTCGCTCAGCTCGTTGCGAGACTGCATTTCGATATGCAGGCTTTTGACACCCTTTTGCGTCAAAAAATCGATGATGTCTTCAAAATTGATCATAATGTGGCTCTTTTGTGAATATGTGTCCCCTGAGCAGATCTGCTCAGGGAACACATCGGGTTCTTGTTTCAGCTCGCTCAGAACGGGAGATGTTCTTCGTCAGCGGCGCCGGCTTGCGCCGACTGCGATGCGGGTTTGGGCGTTGTCGTCCAGAGCTTCGCGACGCAGCGGCGCAGGGCACTGAGGTTCGTTGCGCCCGTCAGCTCCAGATCGTGCCCGCTGCCTCCCTTGGCTTTCCCGTACCGTACAAGGGTTTCCGCGTCCATCTCCAGAATCTCTTCCCAAGTCGGAGCAGGAAGGACTTCCCGTTCCTGTTCGGGGTCCGATGTCCCGCTCCGGTCGGCTTCGCCTTCCGGTGCCGCGTCGCGCTGTTTCTTGGACGAAAGGAGCATTCGCACCTTTTCTGTCACAGCCGCTTCCAATTCCGCGTCGGGAGTGTGGTTGATGAGCTCGTAGATGTCCGCCAACTCGCAGCCGTCCTTCTCGTCCTTGCCCTTTCCGAACTCGGGCCACCAGATGTCGCAGGCCTTGCCGACGCCGTCGATCTCCTTGATCGGCGTGAGCTTGGAGAGCTTCCAGTAAGGGCTCGCTGGACGTTTCTTCTGCTTCGCTCCGCCGGACTTATCGTCGTCGTCCTGATAGGTCGCGCGGACATACTCTGCCACGAGCCAGCGTGCGCCGTCCCCGTTGCTGTAGTAGTCGGTTGGTAGAGTCTCGCCGGCGAGTAACTTCTTAGGCGTCGTCAACTGCTTGACGAGATCGAAGAAGTTGTCGTGCTTCGCGTTCGCTGCCTTCTCGTTCGTGAGGTTGGTCACAAACGTGCGGATGCCGAGGTCCTCTCCGTTGAAGTAGATTCTGGCGATGAAGAGTGCAGTCTGCTTCGTGCCGAATCCGGCACGCATGATATCGTCCTTGGCGAGCGTTCCGGCCTTGTACTGAGGGCTCTGAAACAGTTCGATCCGCCCGTTGCACACCGGGCACTTGCCCTTGCGCGTCGACGCGGGGCACACTCGGTCGGTGTACGTCGCGCCGAACCGCTTGTGATAGCTGAACGGATAGAATGGGACCAGTTGGCCGACATGCTCGCCCGTGATCGTGCCGGGCATGTGCCCGAGCAGGTCCTTCGTGACGAGGATGCCCAAAATCCGGAACGCGACCTCCAGAGACGCGTCCTGGCATTCCTTCGTGTCCGGGAGCGTAAACTCGCCGTTGATCATCTTCGCGTTGTAGCCCTTGTGATCGGGGCCGTCGTCGATCTTGACGATCGGACGCGCGACAGCCGGCGATCCCCCGCTGTTTGCCGCCGCCGACTCCGCGTACTCCTTCGTGTCGACCGCAGCGACTCCATACTGCTTCTTCATGACTCACCTCGTTTGGGCATTTTGCCCCGCATCGGGCATTGCCGTTTTGTTTCCGGCGCGAAACCTATCGCGCCGCACACTCAGTATATCGCTTGTCGGCCCGTCGCCGGCCGCGATTATCTTAAAAATTTTTTACGGGCGCAGGCAATTCAGCAACATCGCCAGCGCAAATCCGCCAAAAAATGCGATCGGCAGTTCTTTAAGATAAAACCCCGCGCGGATGACTAGTTTTCTGTTCTCCGCTTTGAGCCGGTGAATTTCCATATTCGCCAACGTCAACTTGCTGGCATATTCGCTCTTCAGCACAGGATCGCTCATCTTTTGCCTCCTTATTCCGGAATGTCCATTTCGGACACCCCGCCATCCTCTTTATCCGTCGATTTGTCAGCCGCGTACCAACTCAGATCGATGTCGGCCACCGAAACCCTTTCCGACAGCGCCGTGAATGCCGGGCAGCCGCTCGCCTTGCGGCGCTTGCGGAACGAGAGATCGTCTGACATGTCGCCGAAGATAGAGTTCTCCATCTTTCCGTCATCCTTGCAGACCACCTCTACCGTTGCCGCCTTGGGCGAGTTCGCGGCAACGGGAACGACATCCAGCCATTCCCGGTCGTCCATCTTTCCGTTCACCGCGAAGCAGTCGCTGTTCTTGTCGCGCTTCAATTCGATCGAGAACCTGTCTATGGGTATCCCGTCCGTCGGAAGCCTTGCGCCGTCATGCAACGCGGCGTGAACACGCGATTCGAACAGGTAGGGCGTGACGGTGCAGTGTTTTACCGTGTACCAAGTTCCCTTCTTCTTGATTTTTCCTGTTCCAGACGCTTTGCCGGGCTTCGGCATCTCCCGCGCGACATAGTTCGAGATGTCCCGCTGATAGATCCGTTCGAACTCCGTCCACTCCATTTCCAGATGCGTCCGCCGTTCATAGGCGGCGACGATCTCGCGGCACGAGGCAAGACCGGTCTCGCTCTTATCCCGCAACCGGAAGAAAATGCCGTCCGTGTTGCTCTGAATGAGCTCGATCCGGCTCTCCAGCTTCTCCAGCAGGTCGGTCATGAGCAACTGGCCCGTGATCGTGACGCAGCAGAAGTTGACGGGATCGTACATCTCGCTCTTATCGAAGCCCATGCTGCCGAAGCCGCCGTTAAGAACCAGCTTCAGCCCGTCCGCCCGTTTGTCCCCTTTCGGCTTGTATACCTTCGTGCGCAGATCGATGAGCCGCCCGAACATGTCGCGGTCTTCGCCGGTCACGCGGCGGGACAGAAAATTGTACCAGCGCATGATGTTGGGATACAGCGACGCCGCGTCCAGCGCATAGATGCCGCCGCCGCAGGCCGACCACACGCCCTTGGGGCACCCGTGGACGCCGCCGATGCCGTAGATGTGCGGTATGCCGCACACGTTCTTGAGCACGACACCCGTTCCGCCCGTTTTCCGGCTCGACATCGCCCGCAACTCGCCGTACGTCTTTTCCGTGTACGCGCGAAGGATATCCCTGTTCTTCCAGATGCGGATCTCTTTCGGAAGCGGATACCGCCCGTCTTCCCACTCGGACGGCACGGTGTAGTTCTCTTCTTTCGCGTTGAGCACGAGCGCCGTTATGCGGGGCTTCGTCATCTCCCAGGTGACGCCCTTGTCCTTGTAGTCGTCTACGAGGACACGTCGTGCGTTCAGACACGGGTCCCAGCCTTCGTCGGAAAGCAGCAGCAATGCTGTCGCGCAACAGTCGTAAAGGCAGTAACGCGCCACCTCCTCGCGATCGGCCTTCGAGAGATGTCTTCTGTCGAACGGAACAGAACTGCGGTACACGCGGTATCCGTTCAGCCGCTCCCAGCGCTTCAGGCCGACTTCGGGGATTTTACGTTCATTGGGAAACGTTCCGATCTTCTTCTGGCCGATGTCGAAGCCGATGTCGAACGTTCTTCCGGCCCATTCCGGCCTGAACCGCCCCTTGTCGCCGCTGCGCCAAGGAAGATCGAGCTGGCCGGTCGCGTTCACCAGTTCGTCCGAGAGTTTCTTTACGCTCGCCTCATCCGCCCCCGCAAGGATCGCGTCCGAGATCTTGTTGTCGAAGTTCTTGTTGTTGTAGCCGACCATCACGACGCCGCCGTCGCGGAGAAAGACCTGCCGCAGATGCGCCCGTATCGCGTCGCATCCCCATGTCGTCCAGACCCTGCCGGTCACGATGTCGAGCGTCACAAGCAATGTGTCGTCCGGAAACGTCTCGTAGTCGTGGACGATGAATCGCTGGCGAAAAGACCGCCGCGCGTCTTCAGACAGTTCCGAGAACCGTCTCTTGAACGTCTCCACGACTTCTTCTACCGTTGCGTCTTTCATGCCTGTCCTCCCGTCAGTGAAAATCCGTCGTCGATTCGATTACGAATCGCGTCCAAATCAGACAGTCTTAGACCGCTTATTCCGATCGGGCAGAACCTTGCGGGGAAATCGTGTCTTGTGCACTCTTCCGGGCTTGTTTTATAATTCCCGCAGAACACATATTTCTGACCGTTTTTCTCAGCTTCGACGATATTCGGACACGGATAGGGTGCCGAAAGCGGACTCATCCTCCTGCAACAGTCTCCGCAGTGCAAACAATACATTGTGACCTCTTCTACCGTTGCATCTTTCATGTTGCCTTCCGGTTATTTCCGGCGGCGTATATTCGCGCTGTTCGGATTACTGAAATTGCGCTGGGACGCGGCGCGAGCCCAGCACTCAGCACACAGCACGCCCTGATAGATTGAGGTTCCGCACCGACAGCACGTTCTGTCGTATTTCGGACGCGAGAAATCTGAACCAAGCCGATCATGTGACGGCGTTCCCGCCTTCTGTGCATTCTGTTCTGTGCTCATGCTTCACCCTCTTTCGTTTCGCTACACGCGATCCGCGCTATTCGGCGTAAAAAACCGGCACCCACTGGCGTCCGACATATCGGAAACTAACCGGGCACCCTCCATCGGACGCAGCGCATGGGCCGGCCGGATCTGAGGCACGACACGGCAGCGGACTTTGCGGCCCGGCACGTGATCGAACAGCGTGCACTCGCCACAGCGCCGAGGAACAGCCCCGGCGTTCGGCGCAATAAGCATCTGAACGAAACGTTTCAGCGGAAAAGTAGGCACTTGGATCTCGATCCCGTCTACCCGTCTCACGTTCATCAGTTCTGCCATTTGCCGTTTCGTAAATCCGGCGGCATCGCATACCGCGAGAATCGCATCGTCGCTCATCCATGCCGAACTGGCCGCCTCATCGACCGGCGTTCCGCTTTCCAATAATGCCGTGTGTGAGTCGCTCATTTCAACACCTCGCCTTTTCTCGTTCGCCTTTTTCGAAGCCTACAATTTCCACTCGTCTAAAACGGGCATCCCGATGCAACGCGCCAGCGCCCACAGCGCGACCGAACCGAGTCCTTTATTCCATCCCTTCCGTCGCACCACGACGCACCCCGGAGCGGCCTTGTCCATAATGGCGTGAACGCACTGGCGAATGTACCAGCCGTATTCCCGCCCCTCCGGCAGGGTCGCGGGATTCCACACGCTCGCCTGCGGTCGCCATGTCTTCATCTTTACCACGGATTGAGCAAAGTGGAGTTTGTACAGGGGATCGCCCTTGATCCGCCCGGTGAGAATTATGTCGTACATGATGTCTTTCCTTTTATGCGGCTCCGCACACGCCGAAGAACTCCGACAGCATCTGGCAGGTCGCAAACGCCGCCGAGTCTGACAGCGAGAACGCAAGTCTTGTGCGCCTCCCGTCTTTCTCCGGCGAGAGATAGGTAAGCGCGATCCCATAATCGCCGTCGCTTCCCTTTTCGACAAAACGCGCGAGTTTGATGTGCGCTCCGTTCGGAAGATCCGTCTCGCGGACGTGTGCCTTACGCGCATTTATCTGCGGACCGGGTTTATAAGGGGCGACATTCACGCCGTCTTCTTTTCGGATCTCATTTTCTTCGGACCGGCACGCGTCGCAGAGACCCGACACCTTGGTCTCGGAGTGAAGCTCGAACTCCCTGTTGCATTTGTGACGGATGTCTTTCATTTGATCGCCTCGTTGTCGTCGGGGATCTCGGCAAAGAACTCTGCCTTTCCGTTTACGACGGGCTTGCAATAGTGCGTCACGTTGAAACAGGTTTCGTACAAGTATATCTTCCCGCACTTGTCGCACTTTTCTTCGCGACCGGCTTCGCTGTAGTCCTCACATTCCACTTGATACGAATTGCCGCAATACGGGCAAATCGCGAGGCTTCCGTCCGATGTGTATTCGATGTCTTTCAATCAATCACC
>Ga0172381_10001667_pt1 | contig 25480 bp, 40 predicted proteins | sample Leawel6488metaG_FD_119754 | JGI IMG/M metagenome (GOLD analysis project Ga0172381, IMG submission 119754) | Leachate microbial communities from a municipal landfill in Southern Ontario, Canada - Leachate well 64-88 metaG | ecosystem: Engineered > Solid waste > Landfill > Unclassified | place... | reverse complement strand
TTGCGTAACAAGGAGGCTATATGGCCACAGCGCTCAAGAAATTCGGTGCGGACCTAGTATTCACAATCGACTCAGCGGGCACCACCTCGGGATCAACGGAGGTCAATATCTCCGCATGGGTCATGTCAGTTGACGGTTTACCCGGAGACCGCGAGATGGCCGACGTAACCTGCGGAGGCGGGGCGAAGGCCCACCAGTGGCTCGTCGGCATGAAGGCCGCAGACATCAGTTTGGAGTGTCTGTTCGACCAGACTGATGGAAGCGCCTATGACGTGTTCTGTTCCACTGATTACGGCTACCACCTGGACACCGCCTCGCGGACCTTCTCGTATGGCCCTGCGGGGAACACGGCGGGCTATCCCAAGTTCACCGGGGAGTGCAAGGTCAAGAGTGTGACGGTCCCGGCGAAGCCCCTTGAGCCAATCACCTTTTCAGTGAGTTTGGTCCTGGACTCGACCCTCAGTGTGGGAGTCTGGACGTAGGAGGATAAATGGCAACAGCAGGTAAGCAGTTCGGCAGTAACCTCGACTTCCGCATTTCGGCGGCGGCCAGCTCGGGGAACTCAACGGGTAATTGGGTCAACATCTCGGCCTGGGTGATGAGCGTTGACGGCCTCCCGGGGGACCGGGAAATGGCGGATGTGACGTGCGGCGGCGGCGCCGTAGCGCATCAGTGGTTGGTGGGAATGCAGTCGGCGGACATCTCCCTGGAGTGCCTGTTCGACCAGTCAACCGGGTCGGCGTATGACGTACTCCACAGTTACGGCTCGGACACCTACCATCGCCACTGGGTCTACTACCCCGTGGGGGCTTCCTCGGGCTATCCGATGTACCACGGGCAATGTTGGGTCAAGAGCCTGGTCCTCAACGCCAAGCCGCTTGAACCCATGACCATGAGCGTATCCCTCGTGCTCGATAGCACGATCACGGTAACAACCTGTAGCACGTAGAAAGGGGGCCTATGAGCCAGTTTTTCATTGAGAGCGAGACGGAGAAGGTGGAGTTCCCTGATGGGGAATGGATAGACCTCAAACAGGAACTCGACCAGGAGGACCAGGACGCCATCGCCGGGGCGATGCTGAAGCTCAAGGGGAAGGACATCGAGATGCAGGTGGGCCGATTGATACTCCTCGAGAGGATGGTGGTCGCCTGGTCCTTTGATGCGCCGATCAACAAGTCGACCCTGTCAAAGCTGCGGAGGAAGTATAGAGAGCCTGTCCTGGAGAAGATCAACGACCTCAACTCCGCGGCCTTTGAGTACGTCACAAAAAACTAGATGGGGGCATCTTCCGCAAGCCGATGCAGCGCCTTCTCAAGGGCGTGGACCGCGACTCGGAGGATGCCCGCAGGTACAGGCGCTTCCAGATCATGAGAGAGATGCACTGGAACCTCTGGGAGTACAACCGCACTCCGGCCTCAGTCATTGAGGAAGTCTGGGCCTGGATCAAAACGGATAGGCAGATGGAACAAGAGAACATCGAGAAGGCGCGAGGCAAGAGGAAGTAGATGGCTGGCGACGCGAAACTGAACGTACTCATCGCGATCAAAGATGGTGCATCCAAGGGGCTTCAGGCTCTCAATAAGCAACTAACCGAAACCAAGAAAGAGGCTGAGAAGACTAAAGAGGCGTGGGGTGCATTGGCGAAGGCCAGTGCTGCACTTGGCGCGTCGGTCGTGGGTTCCTTCGGCCTCATGGTCAAGGCGGCGGAGTCTGATCGGCAGTCCTCCGCCAAACTCACGCAGATGCTCAAGAACGTCGGCGTGGCCTATGACGATGTGAAAGACTCGCTGGAGGCCAACATCAAGGCCACCTCCAGGAAGACGGGCATCTCTGACGAGGCACAGCGTGACGCGCTCTCGCAGTTGGTCATGGTGACCGGCTCCTACAAGAAGTCTCTTGACGCACTGCCCGCGGTTCTGGACTTGGCGGCGGCTAGGGGGATGGATGTCTCATCCGCAGCCGTGACCATGGGGCGAGCCTTGAACGGCGACACTGCCATTCTGAAGCGGTACGGCATCGCGGTCAAGGACGGCGCTAGTGCTACCGAGGTGCTGGAGGCAGTAACCAAATCCTGCGGCGGGGCAGCGGAGGCCATGGCGTCACCGTTCGCTATTCTCCAGAATGAAGTGGGCGAGATGGGCGAGGCGATAGGCAGTTTCCTTTTGCCCGCCCTTTCCAAACTCGTGGAGGCATTCACCACTGTCGTCTCATGGGTTTCGTCGTTCATCTCGAACAGCGGGGCATTCGGCCAAGTGCTGACCGTCATGATCGGAGCGGTCGGAGTCTTGGCTTTGGGTGTAGCCGCCTATTCAGCGGCGATGCAAAGCGCGGTCATCGCCCAGATGGCACAGACGGCCCAGATGATTATCGGCGCGGCGGCGAGTGTAGCCAAGACGATAGCACAGGTCGGTCTGACCGCTGCCGTGGGTGCCTACGCTACAGCGTTGTGGGTGGCCGTAGCGGCTGAGTTGGCGGCGCTGGCCCCCCTGGCCCTGGTGGCCGCAGCCTTCCTCGCTGTGGGCGCAGCGGTGGCCGGGGTGATCGCGGGGATAGGTTGGCTGGTAAGCAAACTAGGCGAGGGCGGCAGTGCTAGCGATATCTACAAGGGGCAACTCGCATCGCTCGAAGCGGAGATGGGCAACCTGAAGGCCAAGATCGACGAGGTCAAGGGCAAGATCGATGAGAAGAAAGGCAAGCTCCAGGAACTAGAAGCGGAGTTGGCGTTCGTCAAGACCTACATGGTTGACGCCTTCGGCATCTCGCGGGTCGAGGACATCAACGCGCTCAAGGCGGCACTGGAATCGCAGCAGACCACCATCGAGGCGCTGGAGACGGCCATAGGTGCCGCCAAGCGTGAGCTGGAAGGATTCTTGAACCCCAAACTTGAGGGCATGAACGCCGCCGATGCCGAGATCGATCGCGTATCCGGCAACATCGACGTGCTGAACCTCAAGAAACTCCTCATCCAGGCGGGTGCTGACACCACTGAGGTAGACGCTAAACTGGCAGCGTTGGACTTGGCCGACGTGGATTTCACCGTCTCCGCCAACATGGAGGGCATAGACGCGGCGATAGCCAAGGAACAGCAAGCCTATGACATCGCCGTACTAACCCGCGATGTGACGTTTGAACCCTTGGTTACGCAGATCAACAACGCAGCAGAGGCGGCCCTCGGCATGAATACCGAGATGGCCCCCCAAACCATACTGGACCGCATCCAACAACTGACGACTGATATCAACGGCAACGAGACTGCATTGCAGGGAGTCCAGACGGCGGCGGGGTTGACGCAGAGCGCCTTGACGACGCTGGAGAGCATGGTTCAGTCGAACATAGACGAAACCGTCGGCAAGATCAAAGAGGAACAGCGCCAGATAGCCAACCTAGAAAACGATGCCCGCGACTATGCGACCGCACTCAACAGCGTGATTTCAAAGTGGAACAGCGTAAGGGACGCCGCCAATGCGGCAGCGTCAGCGGCGCGCGCGGCGCGCGCGGAGTCCTACGGAATAGCGTCCTGGTCGGTAATGAACCCGAATAACCCCAACTACGTTTACCGCGAAGGCATGGCCTCGGGCGGCATCGTCACACGGCCCACTCATGCCTTGATCGGCGAGGCTGGCCCGGAGGCGGTTATCCCCCTGAGCAAGGGCGGTCTCGGAAACACCTACGTCGTCAACATCTCCGCCGGTGCCTTCGTCGGCGACCGTGCGGGCGCAGATACGTTCGCGGACATCATCCTCGATTCACTGAGGACCAAGCAAAGGTATTCCTACGGGGCAGCGCAGTTCTAATGGCTGACGGAATCTACTGCTACGTCGATTGGGACAACGACGGGGACTGGGACTCGTCCTCTGAGGACGTGAGCGCCTATCTACGCTCCTACTCGATCAAGCGAGGCAAGGACTCCAATATGGGCCGCGCCCAGGTCGGGACGGCGCAGATCACCCTCAAGGACGTTGCGGGAACCTACATCCCATCCTCGACAGTCTCCACGCTGGCGGGGCTGATCGTCCCTGGCCGCAAGGTGAAGATCCAGCGCAACTATGGCGGGGTAGAGTACGTCCTCTTCACCGGCTACCTCGACGATATCCAGAACGACTACTCGGACAAGGTGAGAGAGGCGTACTTCAGTTGCACGGATGGGTCAGAGAGGTTCGCTAATATTTGCCCGCTAGCGGATGTCCGGAATTGGGCGGGCAACCCGTACATACAAGAAGACGTGTCGTCCGACACGATACTGACTGATGCTGCCAGCGAGATACCGGGATCGACGGCGATTATCGACGCCTCAACTTATGTTTATGACTATATATTCCCAGGAAAACTCTCGCTTAAAACGATGATCGAACGATTTGAGGATGCTGAAGGGGCATTCTTCTACATAAGCCGTAGCGGTGTATGGCGGTATGAGGTGGCAGCCTACCGCGCAACGTATCACTCGACCTCTGAATGGACGTGCCCCGGCACGGTTTGGCGAAGCCTGAAGATGTCGAATAACTGGAAGGATGTACTCAACAAGCTAAATATGCGCCATCTCCGCAGGGAGACACTGACAGGGTTCGAGCATCGCATATGGGAATACCCCACAGATTCAACTGCTGGTAACACCGTGATGGTAGAGGCCGGTTGTAGTTTCTCGGGGTGGGCCAGTCCATTTGTCGATACCAAGGGCGAGGTAACGAGTTCCAAAGGTCTCGGATTCTTTGACTATGTTTATTCGAGCTCAATGGGCGGTGGCGACTATCTGGCTACTACGTCTGATGGATGGGTACCTGATGATGAATTAGCCTTTGGCGATGCATCATATTACAGTTACGAGAACATCTCGACAGGGACGATGTACGTGACATCATTCTATAAGGGGGGTTTCTGGGGTGAAACCTACGGAGAGGCTCGAATTACATCAGAGGATACTGCCAGCCAAGATACCTATGGACTGAGGGAGAAAACGCTTGAGCTGGAATGGGCACCAACTTCGAGCCAGATGCAGACCATCGCCGATGCTAGGGTTGCGGCCAAGAAGGACGCCACGCCCACCTACGTCGTCGAACTCGTCCCCAATTCCTCAGACGCCCTGACTCACGCCCTCGACCTCGATATCAGCGACCGCTTCACCCTTCAGGACTCTCGCATCTCCCTCTCGAGGGATGTCTACATAGATCAGGTACAGCACCAATGGTCCGTCATGGACGGCGTACACCACACCTACTGGACGGTATCCTGCGCTACTTAGGAGAACTATGGGAAAGATACTGACGAGGACTCCGAATCAGCCGACGTATGGGGCCGTGAGGGGCGCTGACTACGTGATTGCGGCCTCAAATGCATCGGCCATCTGGAAAGCGCAGGCCAACTACGTGATGAGCAGCGGTGAGGATATCGGGGCCAAGGCCACGGCGGTCATGGCTGGACTTGACTCATCCTATGGTGGGGTGCTCCTGTGTTCTCCTGGCTTGTTCAATCAGGCCACGCCGGTCTACTACCCCGACCTCAATTTCATCACCCTCAAAGGCTGCGGGCCAAGTTCCACCACGTTTCAATTGGGCGCCAACGCTAACTGCGTCATGGTCGCCAGGGCCACGCCGGGGACCACGAGATACCGCAACCGCATCAAGGGCATAGGACTTGATGGCAACAAGGCCAACAACGCGACGGGAACCTACGGCATTGATGCGACCGGCATGGAGTCTTTGGTTGTCAGTGATGCGCGCATCTACGATACCAAGAGCCACGGGCTATACAATGACTCCACGGCGGGAGTCAACCTAACGAGGGTCAAGGCCGTATCGTGTGGCGGCTACGGATATTACGTCTACCGCAGTGCAGGGTGGCTCTTGGCCAACGTGTCCACTTCTAGCTGCGCTGGGGGGGGTATCTACTTCCGAGAGGCTTACGAGTGCTCCGCAACCAATCTCGGCCTTGACCAGGATAGTGGTAGCCATTCGCTCTACATCGGCGGCAGCCAGCGGATTCACGTAACCAACTTCTTTGCCGCCCCGATGACGCAGTACATGGCCGGGGTCTTCTTCACCAACAGCCAAGATTGCGGAGTCTACAACGGGAGCATCTACTCCCCGGCAGGAGCCGCCGCTGATACAGTCGGCATCTACTTTTACGCCTCAAATGGGAATACGGTCGATGGCTGCGTGGCAGATGGGATAACGGTGGATGGCGGTCTCGCAGCCACTGTGCGGGGCTGGCGCGAGACGGCTGATGGAACTGGCACTATCAAGAACTGTAAACTCACCAATTGCACATTCCGCGATCTCACGGCTGTGCGCCATGCGTCCTCCAATACGCGGAGCGTGTGGTGTATGGGAAATCAGGGGTACATCGCCCCCGGTGAACGCCGCAGTTACGCCAACGCCCTCACCCCTGCCGCCTCTGGCGCGGTGGGCTTCTACTGGAACAACCCCGAGAAGCAGGACATCCTCATCAAAGAGGTCCTCACAGATATCACCACTGCCTCGACAGATCCCACAGCGGCCATGAGTATCGGGATTGACGACTCGTCCAGCGGGACCAACGCCGGGACGGAGTTCTCTGAGGGTATCCCCACGGACGCGACTGGGATACACGTCACTGATGCGGCCATTCTCTGTGAGGACTCCACGAACGCAACGGACGCCTACGTGGTGGGAATCTACGTCACGGAGGACAGTACCAAGCTCGCGGGATCCTACCACATAACCTACGTCGGGAGATAGCATGAGCAAGAGATACCTTCGTCAATCCCTGATCGCCTCTTCAAGCGCCAGTGTCGCCGGTGGACTGACGACTCAGATCAAGAAGTTCTCCCTGAACACCAGCGTCCTAGACCACGACTACTCGGGGGAAACCCTGGCCGCGACCGCGCATGAGGCGATAGCCATAACCGATGTCTGCTTCATGAACAGTGACGGAGAATGGGCCATAGCCGACGCCTCGACGGAATCCACCGCGGCGGGACTTCCCGGTATGGCGACTGCGGCTTCCACAGCGGGCGGGACGCTCATCTGCCTCACGGACGGATTGATGCGCGACGACGACGGATTCGGCGGCGCCATGACGCCCGGAGTGACCTACTACCTCTCCGAGACGGCAGGCGATATCACCTCAACCAAGCCCTCCACCACGGCAGCGGTTGTCCGGCCTGTGGGATACGCCCAGGCCGCTAGGGTGTTCCTCTTTAAGCCCACCCCGTACTACCACGAGGTGACCACGTAATGCCTCTTGACTCGATCTCCGGGGGGTTGATCTCCCCTAATAACTACGAGTTCCGATGCGACGGAAGCACCAAGTGGGGCAAGGTCCGCGTGGGCGGCGGCGCCTCCGTGTTCGTGCCCAAGTTGACCTTTGGCGCCTGGGATGAGTGCCAGATAGAGTTGACCCTAGATGCCAACGTCACGGGGCAGATCAGGAAAAGCCTAGTGGAAAACGCCGATGGCTCCATTGAAGTGGGCAACGGCAACTTCAGTTTTTGGTATTTGCCCGTGGGCATCAGGCCCGGGTTCAACGATGAGGGCGGTCTAGATTTCATCCTGACGCTGAAAAAGAAACCTCCGGTCAACGTGCTTCCATTCCTCTTCAATCAGGTTGGCGTGGTGGCGGGCCTTCAGCCGTCCCTGGCGACACAGTTCAGCCTGGGCTGGAATGATGAGTTTCAGGACGAGATCGTGCATGTCAGCGAGACGCAGGTCATAGGCGCCTCGGGTACGATTTGGGTTCACTGCCCCGAGTACGTGCCCAACTCCATCGCGTTCTACCACTCCTCCCGCGCTGGTGAGTTCACGGATCGGAACTACCGCACCGGCAAGATCGGGCACCTGTACCGCATGAAGGCCACAGACGCGGCTGGCAAATGGACATGGGCAGACTGGAGCTTGGATGGGAACAGCATCAAACTGACCTGCTCTCCGGAATTCCTCGATGGCGCCACCTATCCGGTTATCGTGGCCCCGGCGGGGGATACGTTTGGCTTTACAGCGGTCGCGGCCGTCGAAGAGGCCCTATTACAGAACACCATGCGCGTCCTGTACGGCACTCAGCCGTCAAGCGCCGGGGTGGTTACGACTATCCATGTACACGGCGACAGCTCGAGCGGAAACGCGGTCTATTTTCGCCCGATCATGTACCAGACAGTGGCCAATGGCGGCGCTCGTATGACCTACGGCGCTGGGCAGGAAGTTACCTCAACTACCGCTGCATGGCTCAACATGGATGTCACCGGGGTGGCAATCGCGTCAGGCACCGAATACTGGCCCGGCGTATGGCTAGGCGGAGCTAACTACCCTGACCTGATGTATGACAACCTCTCGAGCGCGGGCCTGCACCGGATGTCACAGGCATACAGCGGAGAGGATGTCCCGCCAGACACGTGGTCAACAGGTTCCACTCTCGCGGATAGGCGGTGGTCCATCTATGCCACCTACACCACGGGATGGGCGACGATTACGAAAGTCCTTGGAGGGAGCAGTGCGAACATCACCAAGGTTCTCGGGGGGTCTGTGTCGAACATCACCAAGGTGCTCGGAGGTGCGGTGTGATGCGCTACGTGGACCTTGAGCCCGGACGCCTCACCAACCTTCGCTGCGCCCGGTGCCTCGAAATGACTCAGCACATCTTGAGCGAAGGCGACGACGGAAAGGAACACTGGTTCTGCCTTTGTGGACTAGCCACCGATGGCAAGGACCGCCAGCATGGGAAGACCGAAGGGGAAGTAGTATAGCAAGGGCCCCCGAAGGGGCCCGAGAAAGGGACCGCAAATGCTCGTACCATCCACGGCCCTCAGAAAAAGGATACCACTATGAGCCCCGACGATGTCAAAGCCCTCCATGAGAAGATAGACGCTCTCACCGATGCATTCCACGCCTCAGCGGAACAGCGGGCAGAGCTCGCCACCGAAATGAAAATGATGTGCGCCAGCCTCCACGCCCTGAATGATGCGGTCATGGGCGACAACGGCATCCGGGCACGATTGACACGGGCCGAGGGGAAGATATCTGTTGGTCAGTGGTTCCTCATGACGATCGGCGGGGCCTTCCTGGTCTTACTGGTGGCCGGCATCTGGCAAATAGCGACGAGAGTGTAAGGGGGATCATGCTATATGGAACAGCAGCCTACACGGGCGCCAACCCCATAGGCGGGGGTGAGGGATACGTCTCACAGTACACGGCGTCTATGGCGCATGAGGCCGCCGAGTCATGGACAGACCTCAAGAAGCTCGCCAAGGAGATGGGGGCGCAGAAGGAAATCTGGCTCCCCCATGACCTCACCATGCCCTCCGGTGACGATCACCCGACCTTCAACCCCGGCGTGATCCTGGCCTCTAACCGGGGCGTGAACGGATCTCCCGGGGCCAAGATCAAGAACCCCTACACCGTCGGCGGCTCGGGGAACTACATGAGCCCCATCGCCTACTTCTCATCGAACTGCGTCCTCTCCGGCCTGACCCTTGAAGGGCCGGGTTCATTTGCCGCAACCACTGACGCCCGCACCAATGCCGCGGCGCGCATGGCCAGCGGCGCGAGGCGCGTCGAGATCGAGAACTGCGAGCTGCTCAACTTCTTTCAGGGTGGCACCTACATCCCGGGCGGGTGCCCTGACCCTTGGAACTCTGATGCCCTGACCGGGCGCCACTGGATTCACCACTCCAAGATTCACGGTATGCAGCGGCATGGCTTCGGCTACGGCGTCCAGGTGGAGAGCGGAGGTTCGTTCCTCTGCGAGGCGTGCATCATCTATGACTGCCGGCACCTCATCTGCGCCTCACAGACGGCAGGGACCGCCAACTTCGGCAACTGCTACGAGCTGCGCTTCAACATCTTCGGGGAAGCCTGGTATCGCTACTACGGGACCGGCCCGCTCCACAACAACCACCAGGTCGATTGCCACGGGTTCGGGGCCAGCTCTGCCGGTTGGGCCGGGGGATACCTCTGGATTCACCATAACGATTTCGAGGCCAACAACACTTACGACGACGCGCCCAACGTCTCCATCCGTGGCATACCGCACTATGAATGCCGAGTGTGGGCCAACCGGACGCGCTACCTCCACAACGGGCAGTCAGGCGTGTTCGGCGAGACTTCGCTCAATCCGGCCTTCACCCTGCGGGCCTCAGACGGCGGAGCATGGGACGGCGAGAACAACCTCTCGAAGTACAAGATGTATGTCACGGACAACCAGTACGGCGATTGGGATACACCCGCCGAGCCCCCTGACGGGCCGCCCATCGAAGTCAACACGTCCGATCTCCGGGTGACCGGCCTGGAGACATCCCCTGTGGCCGTGGGCGATATCTACACCATCACCGCGACAGTGACCAATGTCGGTGACGGGCCCGGATCGGCAGACATCGTGATCGGCTACATGGCCGGATCGACCAAGCGCCCGCTCTTGACACAGACGGTGGATCTCGAGGCCGGGGAGTCTGCCGCGGTAACCCGGCAGGCAACCGCCACCACTGCCGGGGACTGGACGTTCTACGCCGGTAGCCTGACAACCATCCTCAGTGTACTCAATGGAATGCTCGTAACAACGGAGGTGTCCAATGCCTGACATTCAGATTGTCGCCAACATCGATGTGCTGATCGAGATGATATCCGCGACTGTGCGGCAGGTGACGTTCACCGTGGTCCGCAAGACTGGCGCAACGCCTCTCCCGGGCGCATCCATATCCATGGGCGGGTTGACCGCAGTTACCGGGGATGACGGGAAAGCCGTCGTCGGGCCACTTGAGACGGGCACGTACACCTACACCGTCACTTGCCCTACCTTCCTCGACGTGACCGGGGAGTTGAGCCTGTGATGGACAGTTGGGTGATTCCTGCGGCGATCATAGCAGCCTATGAGGGCGGCGCCCTGGCCATGATGTTCTACCGCTGGCTGGCCTCCGGGGAGGAGTTCAACCGGCGCAAGTTCCTTGCCACGTTCATTGTCACCCTCTACGTCTCGGCCAATGGACTAGTCGCTATCCTGGCCCGCCAGCCCGAGATAGATTCGATCGGGCTGATTGCCTTCTGCATCATGGCGATTCAGGCCGGTTGGGGTACGGTCTACGGATTCCGCGAAGGGGCGAAGGCGCTAGGCAAATGATACTCTTCGCCACCGACCCGCACATCAAGGATGACGCCCGGCTGGACTTCATCCGCTCCTGGTGCCGCTACGTCACCGGGGCGCGGCCTGGCACCCTCATCCTTGGTGGTGACTTCTATGACCCGTGGCAAGCACCCTGGCGGGATATCCTAGCCCTCCGGTCATGGGCCGAGGTCCAGACCATGATCCGCAACCGGGCTGACGCGGGATACCTGACCTACTACATCCGGGGGAACCATGACCACGACTGCCCGCAGATAGACGGCGCCGAGATGGTCAACAAGGTTCTCCTCGACGGGTGGGAGTTCCGGCATGGATGGGAACGCGACCCGGTCTGGAAGTACGCCGGGATATCTCGGATCGCCTTCTGGATCGCTGACCACTGCCCGAGCCTCATGCTGCCCATCTACAAGATGCTGTACCCCACTCCGGCGCAGACACTACAGGCTGTGTCCAAGTCCCCGCTTGACGCGCTGGAGGTAGCCGAGCGGTGGAACCTCCATACGGGCGGGATACATCTCCTGTGGAGACAGCACGCGGACAGCGTAGGGCGGCGGGTCTGCATCGGACACAGTCATTGTCTGTGGGTGGACCCGCTTCTATGCGACGGCGGCTCTCTGGCCTACGGGCAATGGCTGGAGATAGGGGAAGGCGTCGAAGTCAAGACGCTGAAAGGTGGCGAATGACTCCTGCGGAAGTAGCCGACAAAGCAGGGACAAGTCCGGCGTATGTCTGGAGAGTCATCCAGGGGAAGCAGAACCCCAATCAAAGGTTGATCCCGTATCTCAATCTCTTGGACCCCAAGTCGAAGGACATGTACTTCGCCCAACGGCGCAAGGGACTCCACGAACATCTCAAGACCGCGCGTGAACTCGATGAACTGGTAGCCTATCACTGCGACAACCCCACCGAGCTATTCGTCGAAATCCCCACGGACAAACCTATTGCCATCTGCAACTCCGCAGACTGGCACATCGGGGAACCAGGCTGTGACTATGGCCAGTTCGAGAAGGACGTTGATACCTGGGCCTCGACGGATGGCCTCTATACCGCGTTCGGTGGGGATGGAACGGAGAACATCATCCAGGCATCAAAGGTCGGCAGTAGCCAGAACCAACTCCCGATAGCCGTCCAGCGGGGCATCATCGCCTTGGCCTACAAGCAGTGCGCCCCTCGCAACCTCTATGTCTCGACAGGGAATCACAACTACTGGTCCACCTTGGCGGTCGGTGAGGATTGGGACGCGGAGATCGCCCAGAGATACAAGCTGGTCTACACCAAGCACGCGGCGATGATCTGGCTCAAGGTGGGGAAGCAGACCTATCCCATCCTCCGGATGCACAAAGGCCGCTTCAACTCGTCGAAGAACCTCACGCATACCTGCAAGACGTATCAGCGAGACTACTTCCCTCAAGCGCGGGTGATCGTCGTGGAGCATGACCACGTTGCGGCGATGGAGCAGTATCGCTATGACGGCCAGGAGTGTGTGGCTATCCGGACCGGGACGTACGCCACAAAGTCAGACTTCGCCCTCCGCAATGGTTTCTTCGGGGCGCATGTGTCGAATCCTACTGTGGTCTACTATCCGGACAGGGACAAGATCGTGCCTTTCAAGATGCTGGAGGACGCAATCACCTTCCTGGCGGCGGTGCGCTGATGTGCTTCTGCGGCTTCTGTGGTGGCGTCTGCGGCCTGTTGACGGCCCTGCTGGTATCCATCCCTGTCCCCTGGTCGATTCTTACACTTTTCAGGAGGCGACATGATGAGTCGGGTAAAGGCGCTCCACCATGTTCCTGCTCCGACAAGCATCACGGTCGGCGGCAAGACATTCCAAGTAAGGATTGACGACTCTCAGACTGTCGCCCGTGGCCGGGATGGATGCTGTGACCCACTCACGGAGAGCATCTGCATTTGCTCTCATCTGCCCTCTGCGTGGAAGTCCTCTACCTATTTCCATGAGATCGTCGAGGCGGTCAACACTATCTGGCTGGCCGAGGCATTGAACCATGACGACATCGACCGCCTGGGAGAGGCCATCTATCAGGTGTTCACTGACATGGGCATCGAGATAGACTGGGCCTGACGCGGCAATCCCCACGCCGCTATTGACATACCCTATTGACACATAATGCAAGTGCACTGTATACTTGCACCATGGACACAAGAAAACGGGAACCAGTCATAGATGCCCAAGGCAGGCGCAGGGGTTACAAGGTGTGGACAGAATGCCCCCATTGTCAAGCGGGAAGGTGGGTGAGGGAGGATGCAACCCGCTCCGCATCATTCACGGGGTTCTGTCGCCGGTGCCATGCGCAGTACACTACTGGTCAATTTGACAAACATTCACGGTGGAAAGGGGGCATGCATAGTGATCGCGGCTATGTGGAAGTCAAGCTGAGAGGCGATGACCCATTCAGGGCGATGGCCAGGAAAACTGGCTACGTCAGGGAGCACCGGCTCGTAATGGCTCGCCACTTGGGGAGGCTATTGTTGCCCACTGAGGTGGTACATCACAAGAACGAGATCAAAAACGACAACCGGATCGAGAACCTGGAACTCCTGGAAACGGGTGTCTATCACTTATTGGATAGCAACGGGGGTCATCGCCACAAGGAGACTCCCCAGTGACCGACTACCAGACGTTCCTCGAAAGCAAGCGGCATACCGTCTCTGACTCTGGCGTGGCTGTCATGCCCGAGGCGGTACACCCCAAGCTATTCGACTGGCAGAAGCAGATTGTCTTGTGGGCACTGAGGAAGGGGCGGGCAGCGGTATTTCTGGACACTGGCCTTGGCAAGACATTCATTCAACTGGAATGGGCGCGGATACTCGGGCATCCCACGCTCATCGTCGCGCCCCTCTCTGTGGCTCGTCAGACCGTCAGGGAAGCACTCAAACTCGGCATGGAAGTGCGCTATGTGCGGGGCCAGAACGATGTCACCCCTGATCACAAACTGTGGATCACGAACTATGAGATGGTCGAGTCGTTCGACCTGTCTTGGTTTGGGTCCGTGGTCCTGGACGAGTCCAGTATCCTCAAGGCCATAGACGGCAAGACGCGCAAGAAACTGACCAGTCTCTGCCGGCAGACGCCATACAAGCTCTGCTGCACAGCCACTCCAGCGCCGAACGACTATACCGAGATCGGCAATCACGCGGAGTTCTTGGGCATCTGCACTATCCCTGAAATGCTGGCTACGTTCTTCATCAATGCCAACAAGGAACACACCCTCCAATATGGAGACGAGACATACCGCAAGAAAGGCTCCAACAAAGGCGGCACTGAATGGCGTATCAAGCACCATGCAGAGGAACGATTCTTTGAGTGGTTGTCCTCTTGGGCCATAACCATGACCAAGCCATCTGACCTGGGGTATGACGATGATGGATTCATTCTGCCGGAGTTGCGGCTGCACCCCGTATTCGTGGAGACGCAATACAAGGGCGATCAGCTATTCTTCACCGGGCTCCACGGCATCGCTGACCGCGCTGACACGCGGCGGTCCACACTGGACAAGCGGATGGATGCGCTGAAGGGGCTTGTTAATACCCAAGGTGAAGCCTATAATATTGGGCATGAACAGAAAAGAATACATGCAGCAGTGGACTCAGGATCACCGGGAACATATCAGGAATTATCGCGAGAAGACGAAGGACGCCCGGAATGCCAGGCGGAGGGAATTGTACGCGCAGGAGGAGTGGCGAAGAACAGCAGCGTGTCGGCAGGTCAGGGACTGGCAACTATCCAATCCGGTGAAACGAAGGGCTCAACGGCTCAAAAAATACAACCTGTCGGTCTTACAGTTCGCAGAGATAATGGAGAGGCAGCAACATCGTTGTGCAATCTGCGGGCACTCGGACATGAGCAGGCCCCTATACTTCCCGGTATTGGACCACTGTCATGCACAGAGGCATGTGCGCGGGGTACTTTGTCTGAACTGCAATCAGGGGCTAGGCAAGTTCAAGGACAATCCTCAACTATTAAGGAATGCCGCGGAGTATATAGAGAACAATGGGTCATCTGGTGCGGGCTAGATGCCGAGCAACGTGCAGTTGAGAAGTTATTGGGCGATGACTGTCTATCTATATACGGGATACTTCACCCGGACGAGAAAGAGCGGCGGCTACTTTCATGGCTAGACGGCGAGAGGCCTTTTCTGGTTAGCAAACCTCGCGTATGCGGATTTGGTCTCAATCTGCAACAGTCACACAAGATGGCGTTCCTGGGCCTGAATGATTCATGGGAGACGTTCTATCAGGCCGTTCGCCGGGAATGGCGCTATGGCCAGACGGAGCCCGTAGACGTTCACATCATCATGTCGGACGTGGAGGCCGAGATATACCAGAACGTCATGCGAAAGGATGCGATGGCCAAGCGGCTCAGGGAGAAGCTAATCGAGCAGATCAACAAGTATGAGAGGAAGGAATTGGGGATGTCTAGCGAATTGACCACGGACTATAAAGAGGTCGACCGGAAGGGCAACGGGTGGATGGCCATGATGGGCGACTCATGCGAACGGCTGAAGGAACTGGCCACGGACTCTATTGACCTGTCGGTCTACTCGCCTCCATTCGCTGACCTCTACACTTATACGGCCAGTGACCGTGACCTGGGGAACAGTCGGGGATGGGATGAGTTCTTCGGCCATTACCGTTTCATCATTCGGGAAGTGCTGCGGGTGACCAAGCCCGGGCGACTGACTTGCGTTCACACGTCCGACATTCCAGCCATAGCGCAGAAGGACGGATACATTGGGGTCAAGGACTTCCCGGGCGCCGTGATACGGGCCTATGAACAAGAGGGGTGGATATTCACGGGCCGATGCTTTGTCCAGAAGAACCCGCAGGCTCAGGCCATCCGAGTCAAAAGCAAGGCGCTGCTGTTCGTCCAGATGCGGAAGGACTCGACTGACTCGCGTCCGGCGCTGGTGGATCAGGTGTTACTGTTCAAGAAACCGGGTGACAATGCGGTGCCCGTGTCTCCCGTGGCCAATGGGGAACTGGACAACGAAGGATGGATTGAGTGGGCGCATGGGATCTGGCTCGGCATCCATGAGACGGAGACGTTGCAATACTCAAGGGCCAGGGGCGCGGACGATGAGAAGCACATCTGCCCCCTCCAGTTGGGGACCATCGAACGGTGCATCAAACTCTACTCCAACCCCGGGGAGACGGTACTGACTCCGTTTGGTGGCATTGGCTCAGAGGCATACATGGCGCTGAAGTTGGGGCGCAAGGCGGTACTGATCGAACTGAAGCCCGAGTATTTCAATGTGGCCATTCAGAACTTGAAGGCGGCAGAGGCGAGCCGGACAGACATGTTCAGCATGGTGCCCGATGGATCGTGAGCATTACTGGCTCCTGGCCAACGCCCTGGCCGCGGTGCCTAACGCCGACCTGAAGTATGACACCGTGCTCCAGCTCTGCGCCCTGCTGCTCTCGGATAATCCGAAGTTCAACACTGACCTGTTCCTTGATGCTGCGGGGTGCTAGTTCTTCCCCTGCTCCGCCGGCTCATGCTTCGGCAGTTTGGCGGCTTTCTTTTCCTCCACCTTGCGGACCAGTTTCCGCACGTCTACGGTGATGCGGAGTTTCATATTGCCATCATACCACGACTCCCCCTGTTGACTTTCCTGTGACACCCAAACCTAGTCAACTGGCCAGGTATAACCTATTGACAAAGTATGTACCACGGTATAGACTTAGGCATGAGGTTAAGGGAGATGGCAAACGTAATAGAAAAGCAGACTTGCCTACGCTGCGGCCATGAGTGGTGGCCCAAGAAACCGGAGACTCCTACCTGCTGTGCAGGTTGCAAGTCCCCGTACTGGCGTACACCACGCAAGGGGCCGAAACGACCGAGGAAGGACTCGGGGTTAGACGGGTAGCATTTCGGACATCGTCACAACAGCGAAGCCAAGTATCGCAGTTGCGGGGGAGGAAAGTCAATGCTGAAACGAGATACGGACAGGAACCACGGAAAGGAATTACTGAAGGGAAGTTCCGCAGCAGGGGCAAGTGAGGGAGACAGGGCGGTGGTGGCTGCGGATGTACGGGGAGAGGGCAGCAGTGTCCTCTCCCCCAATAGGAGGGTGAGGTGAAACGGTGGTTGTTGGGGAAGTACCGGGGGATGAGGGACATCCACGTCCTGACCGGCATGGCCTTAGTCGGGATGTCGCTGGCTACCGGGCTTGTTGTGATGTTCCCCATGGCACTCTGCGGGGGCGTGGAAAACAGAGAGTCAATCGCTGTGATTCGATGGGGTGAGCTTGCGGCCTGTGTCGGCTGCATTGCCCTGGGGATAGTGGCGATCAGGAAGCGATAAAGGAGGGGAAATGAACAAGTACAAGTCAGTCAATTTTCAGGCGAACGACGAGGCCACACACATGATGCTGAACATCGGCACGTGGATACCGGGAGACGGGTACGACACGCAGACCATCGAGTTCTGGGACACCGACAGCCTGGAGACCTTCTGGAAGGGCAGCCTCCGCGACCTGCTGGACATCATCGAGGCGCACAAAGAGCGCGACGTGTTCCTGCATGGCGACCCGGCTGAGAAGGTGGGGGTGACGTACTAATGAACGCCGCACAGATCGAGATATTCCGGGCGTTGCTGGAGCAGTTCTCATGCCGATACGGGAAGGACCAGATCATCACGGCTCAGGAGTCGAGGGTGCAACTGCTCTTGACCTGCACCTACCGGATGCCCTGGCAGAAGTGGTGGGCGAATTGATGGACAAGACCCGACTAGACAACATCCTAGCCAAACACCGCGATTGGGTCTATGGGGTGAAGGGCGGGGTCAGGGCCGACCTCTCCAGGGCCGACCTCTCCAGGGCCAACCTCTCCGGGGCCGACCTCTCCGGGGCCGACCTCTACGGGGCCAACCTCGCCAGGGCCGACCTCGCCAGGGCCAACCTCACCGGGGCCAACCTCTCCGGGGCCGACCTCACCGGGGCCAACCTCAAGGACACGATACTGGACGGCATCAACTGGCTGGCATACATAGGGGTTGTCCCCGACCACCAGGGTACGGCGAGGGCCTACAAGGTCGTCACCAAGGATGGGATAGGGCCATTCCAAGGGGGCATCAACTACCTAAAAGCAGATACCTTCACGTCCGCACTCAACCCTGATGTCAACGCGCATTGTTCCGAGGGCATACATCTGGCGACGCTGCGCTGGTGCCTCGATAACAGACAGTCCGCAGATAATCGCCTATTCATGTTCTCCTTCAACGTCAAGGATACCGTGTGTCCTACCGGGAGTGATGGCAAGTTCCGCGTGTCTAAGTGCCGCAAGATCGGGGAGTGCGACTGGAAGGGGAACCTCTTGCAGGAGGCGAACTGATGTACAAACCATTACGCGACAGAGTGGACAAGGAAATCAGCCTCACGTTTTCGTGCGTGGAATGCGGCGACCCGCTGGAGGCGCGCGAGGACAAGGACGGTGAGATCAGCGTGGAGTTCTGCACATCCTGCCGAGACTACGCCGACACCAAAGGGTATGACAGGGGATACGCAGAGGGTTTGGAGAAAGGGCAGGGGGACAACTGATGGTCGTCATAGTGCTGGCAATCTACTACACGTTCGTGCTGTTCATTCTGTTGATGGGGGTGTTGAGATGAACATATGCCCGACATGCAAGTGGTACGAGGAGACGGGCGACGAATGTGGCGAATGCCACCTTAACCCCCCATGCATGGCGCTCGATGACGACGGGGATCAGGTGAGCATGCTGCCCTTTGTTTGTCACAAGGATTATTGCAGCAAGTGGGAACATGCCCCTTTGCCGCCGCCCCCCGGCGGCTAGTGACTCCTCCTTTACCGACTGCCCCTTCGCGGGGGCAGCGGGTAGGCGATGAGTCAAACGGTGGGCCGGCAGGTAGGTATGGAAGTACCGAAACCGCAACCCCTGACCGGCCCGCCGAATAAAGGAGGAGGGAACATGGTAACAGAGGCAGAGTGGAAACTGGCAGGGGAGGTTGAGCCTTCGGTGGCGCTGACTCCCATCCCGCAGCACGACGCGATCATAGCGAACCTCAAACTGGAGGGAGAGAAGTTCCTCGACTACGCCAAGAGGGCAGAGGTGACGGACCTGGCCACGGCCAAGGATGCCACCAATGACATCACGCTCATTCGCACGACGGTGAAACTGCTGGAGGAAAAGCGTAAGGCGTACAAGGCCCCGCTCCTTGAGGCGGGCAGGGAACTGGACCGCTACTTCAACGAGATCGCGGAGCCGTTCAAGGGGGCGGACAAGTGCTACTCAGACAAGGTTCTGGCCTACCACAAAGAAGAAGAGCGCAAGCGGCAGGAGATAGAGCGGCTGAACAAACTGGCCGAAGAGAAAGCCAGGATTGAGAAGGAGATTGCCGAACGGAAGGCCCGAGAAGAGCGCGAGGCATGGGAGAAGGAACAGCGTGAGGCGCGGCTGATCGCTGAGGCATTGAATGAGGCGCCTCCTGAGCCTCCCCCGCCTCCGCCCCCGGCGCCAGTGGTGGAAGCGCCCAAGACGATAGAAGTCCCCGACCAGCAGAAGCACGTCCGGGCCGAAGCGGGGACGCTTGGATTCACATGGGTGCTGGACAAAGAGAAGGTAGAGGCCGCGCTCCTGGCCGGGGTGCAGGAGATACCCGGTGTCCACATCTGGTTTGAACCCAAGTACAAGGTGCTGGACCTGAAGCGCGTACCAGAGGAATACAAGCGTCAATCGACGCGGGTGACGAGGTAGGGAGATGGAACACTCAGAGAAGATAGGCGAACTGGCAAAGGCCCTGGCGATGGCACAGGGGGGATTCAAGCCGGTAAAGAGGGATGCAACAAACCCCTTCTACCACTCAAAGTACGCGCCCTTGTCCTCCATCATTGATGCGACAAGGGAAGCACTGACGAAGAACGGGTTGGCCTTCCTCCAGACGGTGAGCGTTAACGATCACGTCACCGTCGAGACGATGCTGATGCACGAATCCGGGGAGTGGGTGAAGGGTGCCATATCCCTGAAGCCCAAGGCCGACGATCCCCAGGCGGCGGGTTCGGCAATCACGTACGGACGTAGGTACTCACTTGGCGCGATCCTCGGTGTAGCCTCAGAAGACGACGACGACGGCAACTCGGCCTCCAAGCCCAAGAGTGAGCCGAAGGCCGAGCCAAAGGCCGAACCGCAGACGGAGCAGTCCAAGCCAGCGGCACAGCCATCCCGCAAGCCGCAGGTGTCGAACCCGGACGACACCATCACGCAACCGCAGCAGCGGGCGATTCACGCGCTCCTGACCAAACTCAAGATAGAGGACGACATGGCACGGATGGAACACGTCAGCCGCATCCTGGCCCTTGACCACACCATTACCTCAGTGGCAACGCTGACCAAGGGTGAGGCGTCCACGGTGATCGAGCAACTTGGCAAGGAAATGGACCTGTGAAGGAGGCGGTCATGGAGAAGTTCTGGATGGTTTGGAATCCCAAGCGCACGAGCCCCACGTGCCAGCACAAGAGCATAGAGGCGGCGGTAGCGGAGGCCGAGAGGCTAGCGAGACGCGAGCCGGGGCAGGAGTTCTACGTTCTTGAGGCCCTCCGGATGTGCCAGGTCCCGGAGTTGCCTATCAAGTGGACCGAGCTGGAAGAGCCGATACCGTTCTAGAGAGAGGGAGGATTGAGATGATTCTATCCACAATGCAGCAGACTTCATTCGAGGCAGCAGCCAGGCCGTTGGTGGAGTGGTTGAATGAGAACTGTCACCCTCATGTGACGGCGATCATTACCCCGGACAGGGCTGAGTTGGTCGAAGGGCTGTATTCAGTGCCGATCACTGAGTACATCAAGGACTGAAGCGATAGATGAATGTCCACTCTCGGCGGGGCAGGTGGTAGGGGAAACCGGGACTGACCCCGCCGGGGTGGGCGCTGAAAAGGACGAGATGAACAAGACGACAATCGAGTGGTGCGACTACACGGTGAATCCAGTGAAGGGCTTGTGTCCTGTGTCTTGCCTCTACTGTTACGCGAGACGGATGTATAAGCGGTTTCACTGGGACGAGACGATACGGTTCACGAATGACCTCTGGAACGAAGCCCCAAAGATCAAGAGGCCCTCGCGCATTTTCGTGGGCAGCACCATGGAACTGTTTGGGCCGTGGATTGACCCCGAGTGGATGAGGTTGACACTGAACGCAGTCAAGGCGCACCCGCAACATACCTTCATTTTCCTGACAAAGCGACCTTGGGAACTGCCCAAGTTCAACCCGTGGCCCGGCAACTGTTGGGTGGGCGCGAGCGTAACCGTCGCAGAACAGCAAAGCAGGGCGTATCTCGGCCTGAGCCAAGCCGATGCCATGGTGAAGTTCATTTCCTACGAGCCACTATTGACCAACGTCTACATGGAACCCCAGTTCCTTAGGGACGCTGGCATCAACTGGCTCATCATCGGGCAGAAAACCCCGGTCCAGAAAGACATCCCGCGTGGATGGGTGAACTCGATCACGAATGCGGCGGAACATGCCCATATCCCTGTGTTCATGAAGAACAACCTGCTCACGGCTATCGGCACGAACTACGAAGGTGAGTACATGCGCGTTCTGCGCCAGGAGTGGCCGCAATCCTGAGACTTTCTGGAGTCGGGTGGTGGACGAATCGGAGGTGGTGAACATGGTATGTGATGGGTAGACCGCTCAAACTAAACGCTGATTGGTTCGCGCATGACGCGCATGCCAGCGCAGGGCAGACGCTAACCATCCTGGAAAATCACTTCGGGATGGAAGGATACGCAGCCTGGTTCAAGCTCCTGGAAATAATTACCAGCAACAAAAACCACGTTATTGATGTCAGAAACCCCGAATCCATGGAGTTTCTGGCGGCAAGAATGAAACTCAAGCCCGATCATCTGCGGGTGATCCTCGACAAGATGGCCTCCCTCGAAGCGATAGACCGGGAGCTGTGGACCGCTAATGTGATCTGGTGTCAAAACCTCGTTGACAATCTCTCCCAAATGTATCACCGCCGAAATCAGATTCCGCCTCACAGGCCGGAGGTTTCTGGCTACACAAACCCCGTTTCTGTTGCCGATAACTCGGTTTCTGGCGTCAACAACGCTACAGAGAAAGTAGAGAAAGTAGAGAAAGTAGAGAAAGAAAGAGTATATCCCTACCAGGATATTGTCCTCCTCTGGTTGGACTTAGTTCCATCATTGCCGAAACCAGACATTCGGGTAAAGCCGTCATCTTCCCGGGCCACTGCCATCCGGGCCCGCTGGGATGATAACCCAGACCTTGAGACCTTCCGCGCCATCTTCACCAAAGTAGAGGCCAGCGACTTCCTCAAGGGCTCCAATGATCGCAAGTGGCGCTGCAACTTTGACTGGGTAATGAACCTGACGAACTGGCAAAAGATCAAGGAGGGGAACTATGACAACAGACAAGTCGGTAGACATTCTGACGGACTCCCTGGTAACAGGGTCAAAGGCGCATTCAGTGACGTGGAGCCAGTCAGTGAGTAAGTGCGCCATCTGCGAGACAGAGTTTCCTGCCCGGGTGGCCGTCATAGACGGCGCTGAGTCCTACCGGACGGAGCATTGTCCCGAGTGCGCGGCTGAACTACTGGCACAGGAGCGTCGGCAAGAGGCTCAGGAGAAGCTGGCCGAGGCTTGCGGGCAGCAGCAGCAGGCTTGGATCAAGGAGTGTGGGTGCCCGATCGAGTTGATAAAGCGGTCATTTGAGAACTTCGACCAGAAGGCGCAGCCAAGGGCCTTCAGGGCTATGTCGGGGTATGACTTCAAGGCCGGCAGATCCATCCTGCTGGCATCGGTGGACTACGGCATCGGCAAGACACACCTGGCGGCCGCGGTGGTCAACCGGATACTGCGCGAGGAACCTCCCGCGAGGCTGGCCTTCGGGTACTACGTGCAACTGCTCAGGTGCCCGGTGCTGTTCATCACTGAGAATCAAATGCTGGCGAGGATACGGGCCACCTTCAACGATGGCGCCGAGACTGAGGAACAGGTGTACCGGCACCTGGAGACTGTTCCGCTCCTGATCGTAGACGACGTGGGCAAGTTGCGGCCCCGGGACTCGTCCTTCCTCCAGGGGGTGTACTTCCGGGTGATCGACTCGCGCTGCACCCACAACAGGCCGGTGATTCTAACCACCAACCTGGACGTGAGCAAGGGAGAACTGGAGGCGCATATCGGCGGAGCATCGGCGGACAGACTACGGGGCATGTGCGGCAAGGAGAACATGGTGCTGATGTCAGGGAGAAGCTACCGGAGGGGCGCATGAACACGGCCAGGAAGGCGATTGAAGGAGGCTCATGAAAGGAACAGCAGGCGACCAGAAGAAGGCAGACAAGCAGACAGTCAAGCTCTTTATATGCCACCTCTGCGGGAGGGCAGGCGGGACGTTGACCAAGGTTGACGGGAAGTATCGGCACATGAAAGGAGGGTGCAGATGAAGATCGCCATTAACAAGATGGGGAATCTCGAAATTGACAGGGCCGGCAAATGGGTGCGGCAGAAGTGTATGAGGGCTTTTGAGGATAGTTGGTGTGGCGACCACTGCCCCCTGTTCGGGGAGCCAGAGCTCAACGATGTCAGCAAGGGGTATGACACAGTCGTGCTATGTGAGCGTACTCTTTGTGGCACCATCGAGGACATGAGGGGGAAGGCATGAACCCCCCGGACGAAATCGAGATGGAGATGGGAGGAAAGTTGAGAGTAGGACAGAAGGTCAGAACTTATTACACTCAGAAGGTCGGGGTCATAGTCGGGAAGTGCCCCCATCATGGCGAGAACTGGCACGTCGAAGTTGACGGTGCACCCTGCGAGATCAGATGTGCCGCCGAGTGCAACCTCACCCCCCTTCCCGATCCGGACCCCTGGCTAGAGCGGGTGAAGCTCATCACCTACCTGGAGCTGTACATCTGCTCCAAGGCGGGGGAGTGCAAGAAACTGAATTGTTCGCACAAGGTGGCGCATGCCCACATGGTCGGGTGTTCCGTGGTCGGGTGTCGCGATGTCGTGACGCCGCAGCTATTCAAGCCCGACGCCCACTGCATCCCCTACGTCCCCGAGGATGAGGCGAGGGAGTGGTTCATCGTCTCAGGGCCGAAGCCCGTCGTGCTCTATGACTCGAATCTAACAAAAGGCAAGGCCGACTACATAGTGCAGCACTGGAAGGGCGCAGAGTACCGCGCCTTCCGCTGGAGCGACGGCCTCAAGGGGGGGGAGTGATGGGTCCATACCCAACCGAGGCAGAACTACGCAAGATATCGAAGTGGGGAAGCGACGCATGGTGGGCTGATCTGATGGAGTACGTCGAGGGTCTATGGGATGCATCAGGTGTTGGGTGTTACACGCGGAACGGGCGCACGTGGACGCTTCACACCGGGGGGTGGTCAGGTTGTGAGGATATCTTGGTGGCCCTGCAAAAGAACTTCCTGTTCTGGTCAATGTGTTGGGTGTCATCTCGGCGCGGCGGCCATGTTGTCCTGAGACTTCCAAAGGGGAGTATCCTCCGCAGAGCCCGGGCTGCCCCATGCGAGTGATCTGCACCAGGGGAGGTAAAAGGATGAAGTTCAGCGAGCGCCTGTGGATTGACGACCGATTCAGGGATTACTGTGAAAAGTGCGGCGTCCGCTACTGCGTGGCAAGTTTCTTGGCATGGCTCCAGGTGATACCAGAGGGGATGAAGGTCGCCGAAAAGATCAGGAAGGAGAGCGATGATCGGAACAAACACGCAGCCCCCTAACCAGTGGCGCGAGGTCTGCCGGTGGGACGTTGAGCCTTCCGAGCCGATAGAGGCGGAGGATGTGGACTGGCGGGAGAAGGCCGAGTATTGGCGGCAGAGGTACGAAGGGGCGGTGGACAATCGGGAAGAACTGCTTGAGGACTGGCAGAACGCGGAGCAGAACTGCGCCGACGCAGAGGACGCCTTCTCCAACGCCATCGCCGCCTTCGAGGAACTGGCGGGGGCGCATCGGGAGACGCTACGCGACCTAGCCGACATGGACCTGCTCTATGACACGCTTTGGAGGGAGTTCAACTCACTTCAGGCAGTGCCGCCATCACCCGGTCCGGACTACTCGCTCGTCCGGCCGCACTGGGCAAGACGCCGACGCTCTAGGACTGCGCCAGAGGCACGATCTGAGGCCGCCCCTACCGAGGATACCGCCGAGGCTGTCAGCGCGTCGCCTGCGCGATCTGGTGAGCCTACAGCGGCACAGCAGATGGACAGACTACTCCCGGAAATAGGCGAGGAAACGCCGGGCAACTGGTACAACACCGATCTTTTAGACGCGCAGCCAACCGGCCTTGCCGTCTGCCGGTGGGAGGTAGGGAGATGGTGTGAAACCGTCACCACATCTGCACAAGTGGAGACAGGAAGGGAGAACGATGCTGAGTGACCCTTGCGAGAA